>ULWL01045621.1_pt1 | contig 60374 bp, 60 predicted proteins | sample 1960171 | NCBI WGS metagenome assembly ULWL01 (sample SAMEA4835807, study PRJEB28245) | human gut metagenome | biome: gut microbiome; material: fecal sample | place: Denmark | collected 2008 | reverse complement strand
AGCGAGGACTTGAAAGTCCTCGCTATTAGCATACATCGTCAGATAAAACATTCTTCCACTCCCTCATAACTCTGCTCCCTCTATGTGGCACCCTCCCCTGTGCCTGCTTAAATCTGTGACCGGATAAATGCAAAGTACCGGTCTCTTGCAGAGAGAAACTTGGACTTGCTCACCGGAAGCAGAACATCGTTCTGCAGGAGAAGTTCTTTCCTGTCAATTCTCTTTATGTACTGCATATTTACCAGATAGCTCTGATGCACTCTGACAAAGCCGTCTTTGAGCTGCTCCTCGTATGCATTTAATTTTTCATATACAACGATATCCTTTTCTTTCGAATGGATAATTACCTGATGTGCCTTGCTTTCCAGGTACAGAATCTCCTGGTAGGTATATACCTCCGAACCTGCTTTGTACCGTATGATAATGCTCTTCTCTTTTTCTTCCTGCTGTTTCCGCTTCATTCTGTCAAATTTGTCAAAAAGCATTACAAGATTTCTTTCCTGTACCGGCTTCACCAGATAACCGCATAAATTCACCGTTTCCCAAAATATTTCCTGCGAAAAACGTTCGTTGTAGGAAGTCGTAAAAATAATATATGTTTCGGGATACAGCCTGTTAATTTCCGCCGCATACTGTATTCCGTTTTCCTCTTCTCTTTTCCATTCGATATCCATAAAGACGATATCATATGAGACACCTTTTCTGAGTGCTGCCCGGATGCTGTCCGGATTGTCATACAAATCGCATTTCTCGGTGCGTCCCGTTTTTTCTACCATTTCATGTAGCTGCTCTATAAAAATCCTTTCGTCATCACAAATCGCAACCTGCATGATATGTCCTCCTGTGTAGCCCTGTTTTTTTGCTTAAACGCCTTATGGCACTCCCCAGCCTGCCTTCATCCACTCCCGGCACGAATCACCCTTTCAACACAGAGAAATCATATGTTGTTGCATTTAAGAACAACATGATGAATATAGCTTATTTTCGTTTGAAATGCAATACTGCAGAATTGCTAACTACTTTCGTCTTTTCAAAGCATATCATCATTGAAAACCATGTTTATATTTACATGTTTTCAGCACCTTTTCAGTATAACTTGTATTCTTTTCCAACTTGTTTTTTCGTTTATTTTTATATTTTCTTAATTATTTACAGTTTCAACCTGTGCGCAGCAGGGCTTTATCTTGTATTTTTATCTAAAATGTTCGGTATAATATTGGTATAACTTGTATTTTGTTTTCTGCATTTATCCGGGAAGGAGGTTTTTTATGCCCCAGAACAGAATTCGTGAGCTTCGTCAGAAAAAAACCTTTCTCAGCTCCAGCTCTCTATAGAACTGGAGGTCACACAGGAAACCATCAGCGCCTATGAGCATAGCAAGCATCTCCCCAGTGTCACCGCTCTTATGAAAATGTCGCAGCTTTTCGATGTCAGCATGGATTACATTATGGGGCTTTCCTATGCGCTGGGTCTGCTCGATTCCGAATCCCGGTAGTTCTTTGTTATTTTCCTCCCTGCCTTGCAAATTTCCTTCCGCTGTACTAAAATATTTTTATGTATTTGTGTGTATTTCGTGTTCGGAGTATGTGCAGATTTTGAAAGAAAGGCATGGTGAATGAAATGGAAGGAAAGAAAGTAGCGGATTCTGTCACAGAACAGATTCGTGTTGTAATATATCCTGATATTAACGGATTCGGGCGCCTGTTCGGCGGTCAGCTTTTGAAATGGGTGGATGAAGTGGCAGGTGCCACTGCCCCCAGGCACGGCGGACACAATGCGACCACTGCCGCCATTGACAATCTGCAGTTCAAGGCAGGTGCATTTTTGAATGATGTGCTGGTACTGATCGGACGGGTTACCTATGTGGGCCACACTTCCATGGAGGTGCGGGTAGATACTTATAAAGAAGAACCGGACGGCAGCCGGCATCCCATCAACCGGGCTTATTTTGTCATGGTTTCCATGGGGGAGGACGGACATCCCACCGAAGTACCGCCTCTTATTTTAGACCCGGATGACCCTGCCGAGCAGATGGAATGGGAAAGCGCAAAAAAGCGCAGGGAACTGCGTCTCCTGCGCCGTAGGGAAGGGTTTTAACTCCTACCATTCCTTAAAACTGATATTCAAATCTACATCGCCGGTGATACCGGGAACGGTACCTGTATCGGAATACTGCCAGATGGCGTATTCGTAAGGGAAATAAACGACGGGCGAATAGTAGGCATACCATTTATCCACATCTTCAAACTCCGACATGTTAATGAGGATGCTCCACATTTCCATGTTGGCGTATATCATGGGCGTATAGCCGGCTTCCTTGATGCGATCGATAAAGACATGCGCCATACGGGTGCGTTCTTCCACCGTAAGCTGATTCATACGTCCTTCTTTTGCCCCGGTTTTTTCCACATCATAAACGATGGGATAAGTCACATTCAGACCGTCAATGGCATCTATCACAAGATCCGCTTCCTCTTTGGCTTCCTCTTCCGTTATGGCCTGGGAGAAAAAGTAAACGCCCACCTTGATGCCCGCCTTGGAAGCGCCTTCAATATTGGTCTTGTACTTTTCATCGAGGGTAAGCTTTCCTTCTGTGCCGTAACCTCTGACGCCGACTCTTACAAAGGCAAATTCCACACCGGAGTCCGCCACCTTCTTCCAGTCAATGGTGCCCTGATAGCGGGAAACGTCAATGCCTTTATGTGAAACCACTTCTCCGTTTTCCACATACTGCAGCTCACCGTTTTCCAGTACCTGCAGGTTTTCCTGCACAAGTGTACTCTGCTTTAAGCTCCTGTCAATGGGTACAAAGTGGTATTCTTTATTGCTGACCACCACGATTTTATCCTTATAAATCGGACGCAGGGACTCCACCATGGTGGTGCCGCTCTCCAGTGATGCCTGCAGACTGTCAAGGATTTCGGAAGAAACCTGCTGTCTCGTGGAGCTTTCTGTAGTGGCAATGGCATCCGCCAGCATCATATCCACTTCCTCCTGGCTGTAGCTTATCACTTCCGGGTCCGCTGCTACCTGTTGTGCCAGCTCCTGTTCTTTTTCCACCGCTTTGTCCTCTATAATTTTATCGTAAATAAGTAGCGCCGCAATGACCACGATTGTCATGGCAATCAGGCAGCTCGCTATGGTTATCACATAAAAGAGCAATTCTTTTTTCTTTCGTTTCATGTAGCCTCCCACGGTTCGTTTTTCTATAGTATATCTCACTTCCGTTTTCCTGTGAAGTGGAAAGAATGCGGATTCACAGAAAATTAAGAAAGCCCCGCATCTTAAACAGGATTTTTTTCTCCAGACGGCTCACCTGCACCTGGCTGATGCCCATGCATGCCGCCACCTCCGACTGGGTTTTGTCCTGAAAGTAACGCATTTCAATGAGTTTTTTTTCTTTTTCATCCAGTGCTTCCAGCACCTGTTTCAGCATCAGATGATTGAGCAGTGCTTCTTTTTCGGTGTCTGCCACGTTTCCGGCGCCGCCTACAAATGCCGTGGCGTTCTGTCCGTTTTTGCCTGCTACCTTGTCCACTAAATAGACTTCGCTTCCGTCGTTCTGGTAGACGGATTTGTAAATGGACTCCACCTCGGCTCCCGCCTCCAGCGCCACGGTAATTTCTTCCTCCGATAGCCCTGACTCTTCCGCAATCTCCGAAATCCTCGGCTCCCTGCCTAATTTCTTTATCAGATTTTCCGAAACGACGCGCACCTTCAGTCCGTTTTCCTTAATGGTACGGCTTACCTTTATCATACCGTCATCCCGAAGAAAACGTTTTATTTCCCCTAATATCATGGGGACGGCATAGGTGGAGAATTTCACATCGTAGGACAGATCAAATTTATCAATGGCCTTCATGAGTCCGATAACGCCTATCTGGAACAAATCCTCCGTTTCATACCCTCTTCCGGCAAACCGTTTGACGATGTGATGCACCAGCCCCAGGTTATTTTCTATCAGTATACTTCTTGTCTCTTTATCCCCTGCCTGTGATTTTTCTATTAATACGGACAGTTCCTCCATGATTTCATTCCCGCTCCCCCACAATCCATTTTGTTCTGCATCCCATTCTGCACAGTTTCCTTTCTCTCATTCTCCCTCGGGCATTTTGACCCAGTCCCCGCATTTTAGCTTTTTCTTCATGCGCACGATGGTACCCACAAGTGGGGTGCTTTCCACCTCCAGCTCGTCCATGAAGGCTTCCATGAAAGAAAAGCCCATGCCGGAGCGCTCTAATTCCGGCTTGGATGTGTACATGGGTTCCATGGCCTTGTCCACATTTTCCATGCCGACGCCCTTGTCCTCCACTTCTATGTATAAAACGCCGTTCTCAATCCGGCAGCGCAGATACACCTTTCCGTCCCTGATTTTGCAGCATACCGGGCGCACCTCGCCGTGTCTTCCGTAGCCGTATACGTTTTCATAGCCGTGGATAATGGCGTTGGTTACCGCCTCGGATACTGCGGTCTTGATATCGGACAGTTCCTCCAGGGTAGGATTTAAGTGTGTGACAAAGGCTGCCACCGCCACTCTGGCAAAGCTTTCATTGTTGGATATGGCATCAAATTCCATGGACATTTCATTTTTCATAAAACCTTTTCCTGCCTTTTCGCAAACTTCCTGTGGTTTGATTTCAATCATCTTTTTTCTCCTTTTACTCCATAATCTCTATGATGCGTGTCAGTCCCGACATGGTAAGTATTCTTTTAATCTGCCTGTCTGCATGGATGGCAAAAACCTTCCCGCCGAAGCAGGAAATTTTCCGGTATCTTCCCATAATAACGCCGATTCCCGACGAATCCATGAAACGGGTATCCTCAAAATCAAATACCACGTTACTCACCTGTTCCGCCAGAATCAGCCTGTCCGCATTTTCACTGATATAAGCCGATTTGTGATGGTCAATTTCTTCCGGCAGCTTCACACACAGATAATCATCAATGACCTTAAAATCCTCCATAAATACTTTGCTCCTTTCCTCATTTTAAATATAAAAAGAGAACCTATAGCATATCCTATAAGTTCTCTTTCGTATGTCATATTCTTCTGTGTTCTGTACTGCTCGCGTAACGAAATTTTTGCTTATTCCGCGCTCAGTTCGTCGATATATTTCTGGGCTCTTGTGGCTCTGCCCGTATCGGGCAGAAGCTCAATTACCTTCTGATAGCATGCAATGGCATTTTCCTTCTGACCGTCCTGTCTGTAGGCGTTGCCAAGTACATTCACGGCATCACCATTGGTGGGGTCATATTCTACCGCTTTGGTCAGATTGTCAATCGCCTGCTTGTAATCCTTGTCATCATAGAAATCACTGCCCGTATTGTAGTAATTCAGTGCTACTTCCGGGCCGATTTTATCTATCAGCGCCTGATACAATGCCTTAAACGCATCGGATGTATCCTCTAAGTTGACGCCCTCCTGTACATTTTCAATATGGGAAGCGGTTGCCATGGCATCCTGTGTTGTCAGGTATTCCACCGCACCAAGAAGCAGCTCATCCACGGTCTTTAAGGTACCGTCCGTGCCCACATACTCCTCCAAGTCTGTACGGAGCTTGGTGTTTTCCTCGGTCAGGCTGTCAATCTGTTGCTGCATGGTAGTAATCGTGGATGTCTTGGTATCAAGCTGCTCCCCGATGCTCCTCACCTGTTCCTGTGCCTTTTCCCGTTCCGCTGCCACGGAAGACGGCAGAATAAGGAAATACATGGTCGCCACACCCAGCACGAGACCGATGGCTACATATAAAAAGGTGTGCCAGCCGGCACTTTTCTGCTCTCTTACATTCAAGGGCTGGATAATGATTTCGTTGTCGCTCTGGTAACGCACTGCCTCATCATTCTTGCGCTTTATGGGCGATTTGCTGTTTTCATCCGGCTGCAGCATGCTTTCCACTTCTTTTAAATAACGAAGTGTCTGTGTGCTGCCGGCATCGATTTTCAGGCATTTTTCCAGCTCCCTCTTCGCCTTGTCCCACTGCTCCATATCAATGTAAAGCAGTGCTAAAAGCTGATGCGCTCTTACGAATTTGGGATTTAGGGAAAGCACCTTTTTTAACTGGATACGTGCCAAGTCCTTGCTGTCCTGCATACAATAGGCAAGCGCCTGGTTGTATTTTTTTATGGTCTGATTGATGGTTTCCAGGCGGGATGCATTGCTCTGCACCATCTCAATGTAAGTATCTGCTATATTTTTCTGGGGACGTAAGTTTTTGCTGATGACCCATTCGCTTAATGCCGCCACAACTTCGCCCATTTCAAAATAGACCAGTCCCAGAAGATTCCGGGCTTCTACGTTATTTTTATTGAATTTTAAACTCTGCCGTAAGCTTGTCACCGCGCCGGTCAGATCCCTGACTCCGGCCTTTTCCAATCCTTCGTTATAATACATATTGGAAACGCGCATAATCTTTTTGTACAGCGTGACATCCGCACCGCAATTCGTGCAGAAATCCTGTTCGGACAAACGGCAGCCACAGTTATAACACCTCATGCTACCTTCCTCTTTTACTTTTCTTCTGTCTTGGTTTCCTGCAACATTTTCACCAGAATATCCGCCATGTCGGTGATGTCCTGATTGTAAATCGCCTCTTCTGCATCTTCTACTTCAAGGCTGGGATGAAACTTTTTCAGTTCCTCTTCAAAGTTAATCATAGTAAACCATGCCTTTCTTACAACAACGCTTTTATCTCTCCCACAAGGTAAAGGGAACCTGCAAAATAAACCCGGGTGTGTTCTCCCGTAAGTTTTTTTGCCGCCTCTAACGCTTTCTCTACGGAATGGTATTCCCCAATGTTTCTCTCTGTATACGTTCTAAAGGTTTCTGCTATGCTCTGTGCGGAAAGGGCTCTGCCACTCTGTATCTGTACCACGGATATCTCCGTAAACAGGCGGCTTTCCGTAAGCTCTTTCACCATTTCCGTGTAGTCCTTGTCCTTCACTACCCCGAAAAACAAATATCTCTGTACCGCTCCGTCCCCTGCAACCGACTCCAGAAAAGCCCGGATGCCGTCCGGATTGTGTGCGCCGTCCGCGAAAATACCGGGAAGCACTTCCTCCATGCGACCTTCCCAGACAGCTTTCGCCACTCCTTTTTGCATGGTTTCCGGTGTAAGCTCTTTTCCGAGCAGAACCTCCAGCGCCCGCAGCGCTAATGTGACATTTTCCATCTGGTACGCAGCTTCTGTATGGACACAAAGCCTAACACTATTATAATAAAGGGAATGAAAAGAAAAATCAATGCTTTTATTGTCTTTCTTCAAGAACTCATAGTCGCATTTCGACACAAAAAATGCCGGATTTTGCACATTTTCCGCACACTTTGTCAGAACTTCCCTTACCGACGGGGAAGTTTCCCAGCACACTGCGGGTACGTCTTTCTTAAAAATGCCCGCCTTTTCCCCGGCAATTTTTTCTATGGTATCTCCTAGATATTCCGTGTGGTCCAGCCCCATGTGGGTAATGACCGTAAGGCTTTTCTTCGTCACGGCATTGGTGGCATCCAGCCTGCCTCCCAGCCCCGTTTCCAAAATCCAGTAGTCACAGTCCGTCCGGGCAAACAGGACCATTGCCATAAAAAACAGATATTCAAAAAAAGAGGGATGATACCCTGCTTCCGCATACATGTCGCCGGGCAGTTTTTCGTAAACTTTAAGAAACGCACGCAGAAAATCTTCTTTTTCCACCATTTTTCCTTCTATAAGAAACCGTTCCCGGACATCCACCAGATGGGGGGAAATAAAACGGCAGACCCGGTGTCCCATTCCGGTGAGCACCGCATCCATATAGGTGCAGACACTGCCCTTACCGTTGGTACCCGCCACATGGATGACGTTCCTGCCCTTTTCCGGATTTCCCAGACACTGCAAGAACACCCCGGTATCCGCCAGGGTGTTCTTTTTGCTGAATTTCGGTATATTCAAGAGATATTCCACTGCATCGTCATAGGTTTCTATGCTTTTCTTTTCCATGGATACTCCTCCGGTCAGAGGCATTGACCTCTGCCTTTTCTTACATTGCCTCAAGCTGTGCCAGTCTTGCCTTTACCTGTTCTGCCAGGTTCGTGTACTTGGCAAGCTTTTCTTTTTCCTCTGCTACCTTTGCTTCCGGCGCCTTGGAAATGAATTTTTCATTCTTTAACATGCCTTCGCAACGGGCAATTTCACCGGCAAGTCGCTTCTCTTCTTTGGTAAGACGCTCGATTTCCGCCTGAATGTCCACCAGTTCCGCAAACGGAATGTAAAGAGCCGCGCCCGCAATCATAACGGAAACCGCATCATCCGCAATGCCGGTCTTGTCCTTCTGTACCAGTACTTCGGATGCATAGGACAGGGTGGCAAAGAACAGCTTTCCTTCTTCAAAGGTGCGGCGGATGCCTTCGTCTTCGCTGACAACGTATACCGTTGCTTTTTTGGAAGGAGCCACATTCATTTCGGTACGGATGTTGCGGATGCCTCTGACTGCTTCCTTGATGATTTCGATATCCTTTTCTTCCTTCGGATAATTCTTGTCTTCGCTGTATTCCGGCCATCTGGAAATCATAATGGACTCTTCTTCGGACTGCAGGGTGCAGAAGATTTCCTCGGTGATGAACGGCATATACGGATGCAGAAGCTTCAGCGCGTCAATGAGCACGCTCTTCAAGGTATAAAGGGCTGCATTCTGGCTCTTGGCATCGTCGGAATTATACAGTCTCGGTTTTACCATTTCAATGTACCAGTCGCAGAATTCGTCCCAGATGAAATCATAAACCTTCTGAACGGCAATGCCCAGGTCATAATTTTCCATGTTTTCGGTTACGTCTTTTACCAGAGTGTTGCATTTGGACAAAATCCACTTGTCAACGGGCTCTAATTCGGAAGCTGCCGGTACGGTAATTTCCTTGCCTTCCATATTCATCATAATGAATCGGGAAGCATTCCATACTTTGTTGGCAAAGTTGCGGTTTGCTTCTACCTTTTCATAGTAGAAACGCATATCGTTGCCGGGCGCATTGCCGGTAATCAGGGTCAGACGGAGAGCGTCTGCACCGTACTGGTCGATGATTTCCAGCGGGTCGATACCGTTTCCTAAGGACTTGGACATCTTTCTGCCCTGGCTGTCCCTGACAAGTCCGTGGAACAATACGGTCTTGAACGGTCTTTCGCCCATCTGCTCGTAGCCGGAGAAAATCATACGGATAACCCAGAAGAAAATGATATCGTATCCGGTTACCAGTACGTCCGTGGGATAGAAATACTTCAAATCTTCTGTCTGTTCCGGCCAGCCTAAGGTAGAGAAGGGCCACAATGCGGAGGAGAACCAGGTATCCAGGGTATCCGGGTCCTGGGTGAAATGGGTGCAGCCGCACTTCGGGCAGACCTCGGGCATCTTCTTTGCTACCACTACCTCACCACATTCGTCGCAGTAATAAGCAGGAATTCTGTGTCCCCACCAGAGCTGACGGCTGATACACCAGTCGCGGATATTGTCCGTCCAGTTAAAGTAGGTCTTTTCCATACGCTTCGGAATAAGCTTGATGTCGCCGTTCTTTACCGCTTCTACCGCGGGCTTAATAAGCTCATCCATCTTGACAAACCACTGCTCTTTTACCAGAGGCTCAATGGTGGTCTTACATCTGTCGTGGGTACCTACGTTGTGGGAGTAATCTTCGATACGGACCAGAAGTCCCATCTTGTCCAATTCTTCCACGATGGCTTTTCTTGCCTCATAACGGTCCATGCCTTCGAACTTGCCGCCGTTTTTGTTAATGGTGGCATCGTCATTCATAATGTTGATCACCGGCAGGTTGTGACGCTTTCCTACTTCAAAGTCGTTGGGGTCGTGCGCGGGGGTAATCTTTACTACGCCGGTTCCGAATTCCATGTCAACGTAGCTGTCTGCCACGATGGGAATTTCACGGTTTACAATAGGAAGAAGCACCTTTCTGCCGATGATGGACTTGTATCTGTCGTCGTCGGGATTAACCGCTACCGCCGTATCGCCTAACATGGTCTCGGGACGGGTGGTTGCAAATTCCAGAAATTCCTTTGTGCTTACGCTGCCGTCTTCCTCAATGAGAGGATATTTGATATGCCAGAAATGGCCTGCCTGCTCTTCGTATTCTACTTCCGCATCGGAAATGGAGGTATTGCATACGGGACACCAGTTGATGATACGGGAGCCTTTGTAAATCCAGCCTTTTTCATGCATCTTGCAGAAAACTTCCGTAACGGCTTTGTTACAGCCTTCGTCCATGGTGAAACGTTCTCTGTCCCAGTCGCAGGAAGAACCTAATTTCTTAAGCTGGGAAATAATTCTGCCGCCGTATTCTTTTTTCCAGTCCCAGGCTCTCTCCAAGAACTTTTCTCTGCCCAGGTCATGCTTGTCAATGCCCTGTTCTTTTAACTTTTCGATAATCTTTACTTCCGTTGCGATGGAAGCATGATCCGTGCCGGGCTGCCAGAGGGCATTGTATCCCTGCATTCTCTTAAAACGGATGAGAATATCCTGCATGGTGTTGTCCAGTGCATGGCCCATGTGGAGCTGTCCCGTGATATTTGGGGGCGGAATTACAATGGTAAACGGAGTTTTGCTGTGGTCTACTTCTGCATGGAAGTATTTTTTATCCAGCCACTTCTGGTACAGTCTGTCTTCTATGCCCTTCGGGTCATAGGTCTTTGCCAATTCTTTGCTCATACTGTTTTCATGCCTTTCTTTCTATTTTATATTTTATGCAAATAAAAACGCCCTCTGCCTACTTCTGTAAGCAAAGGGCGAATATCGCGGTACCACCTTTGTCTGCCGTATCCTCGCGGATAAGACCTCTGTGACTTCTTGTAAAGTCTTGTCCGGTAACGGGGACAAATCGTGAAAACTTACTGTGGCCGTTACACCTTCCGATGCAGTGGCCGGTTCTGTCTTCCGGTTCCAAAACTACCTTCCGCATTCCTTCCTTCAGATGACCTTTCAGCCGGTTTCCCGGGTCATCCTCTCTGCCAAGGGGTAATGCGTACTCCTTTTTGTCAATACCTTTTTCTTTTTATAAATATCACTATAATTCAGGTTTATTTTGCTGCAGGTGTGCCACACTTTGTGCAGAATGCACCGCCGTTAAGAGGTGCGCCGCAGTTTGCACATACATCTGCGTTAGCTGCCTGTGCGGGTGCCTGGGGAGCAGGAGCTGCTGCCTGAACAGGTGCCTGAGGAGCTACGGGCTGCTGGTATACAGGCTGCTGATATACGGGCTGTGCCTTTACCACGATCTTTCCGTATGCCCAGTTAGCAAAGCTTGAGAATACGGGAATACCTGCTTCCTTGCCCTTGGAAACATTGAGAATACCAATCAGTGCAAATACATATACGGCGATGTTTACCAGCCAGTTGATTACGGAATTAAATCTGCTCCAGATAGAAGAAATGGTGTAAACAGCGGAGCCGTAGCTTCCCCATCCGAACCAGTTCATGAAACCTAAAACACCAAATACCGCGCTTACCATAGAAGGCAGTAAGCAGAGCATAAGTGCCTGCAGAACCTGTCTGCCTGCCCATTCATCCTTTTCTGCAATCAGGACTACTGCAAGAAGACCGATGATTCCAAGGTACAGACCGAATGCAGCTAAAATGAATGCCAGTAATGCGTAAACGGATAATCTGATGCCTAACTTTCCTTTTTCCATAGTTAAAAACCCTCCTTAGTTATGTACATAATAGTATCCATTTGATACAAAAAACATTATATCCCCATTATCACAGTTTCGTCAATTACAAAATATTGCGGTTTTTCGCAAGAACGGAATTCAACCTGCCGGTTTCAAACTGGTTATATAAAAAAAATGCAAAGTGGTACTTTTTCAAATGCCAAGAACGGCTATAATGGGTAGAAACAAACACTAATGAAGATGTGTGAATTTTTTACACAGAGAAAGGAATGTATTATTATGAAAAAGAAAAATCCCGTTTTACTGATTGTGGGTGTCCTGCTCCTGATTGCAGGCATCATTCTCTCCGTTCACTTTTTCCACCCTGAACTGGAGGACTTCTTAAATACAACCACCGGCAGATATTACGCATATTCCCTGCTGCTTGCCTTTATCGGCGTGATTTTAACCGTTGCCGGACTGTACCGGCTCTTTGGCAAAAAGGAAGAACTTTCCCGCAGGGAAAAGCTGCTCCGTGTAACACAGGCAGGTCTGCTTGCCGCTCTCTGCTACATCGGTTTCGCTTTCTTTAAGCTTGATATTCCCGTAGGTACTTCCAGCACCGCATTCCATTTGGGAAATGTATTCTGCGTTCTGGCTGCTCTTTTATTAGGAGGCTTCTGGGGCGGACTTGCCGGTGCGGTCGGCATGACCATCGGCGACCTGACTACCATTTATGTAACCAGCGCTCCCAAGACTTTTATCTTAAAGTTCTGCATTGGTCTCATTGTCGGTCTGGTTGCCCATCAGATTTTCCATCTCTCCAAGTGCACCAGCAATGGAAAAATCGTGGGCGTTACGGTATTTGCTTCCGTATGCGGCATGGCTTTTAATGTAGTTGCCGATCCTTTGGTCGGTTATCTGTATAAAACCTACCTTCTCGGTGTTCCCCAGGATATTACCAAAGCCCTGCTGAAAATTGCCCAGCTCACCACCTCCGTCAATGCGGTAGTCGCTGTTGTCTGCGCTTCCATTTTCTATCTGGCTCTGCGTCCCGCGCTGAAAAGAGCCGGTCTTCTGGCGGATGTAAAGTAGAAAATATGAAAACCTTCATCATATAGCTTAGATTTTCAGGAGTCCTTTTATGAAACCTCTTAAAATAGCAATGATTAATGATTTAACCGGATTCGGCCACTGCTCTCTTGCAGTGGCTATTCCTATTATAAGTGTTATGGGCGTGCAGGCATGTCCCGTGCCCACCGGTATTTTTTCCAATCACATGGCATTTCCGGAATGGCATTATACGGATTTTACCCATGAAATGTCTTCCTACCTTTCGGTCTGGGAACGACTTTCCCTTTCTTTTGACGGCATTTCCTGCGGATTTTTGGGAAATGAAGCGCTTATCCCCACACTCTCCGGCTTTTTCAGACAACAGAAGGAAGCCTGCGGAACCTGTATCCTGCTTGACCCGGTTATGGGGGACCACGGCAGGGCTTATTCTTCCGTTACGCCTTCCTATCAGAAGGCGCTTACCGGTCTCTGCTCCCTTGCCGACATCCTCACTCCCAATCTGACGGAAGCCTGCTTTCTGACCGGCACCGCATACCCGGATGAGCTGCTTACTGCGCTTTCCGGATTGCCCTCTGTTTCCGGCACGTTGTCCTTCAGTCAGTCCGGTGCTTCCGGCACATTGTCCTCCGGTCAGTCCGGTGCTTCCGGCAGGCTGCAGCCGCTTTTATCGTTGCTGTCCGGCATGGCAGCAAAGCTGCACGCCATGGGCATCGGCAAGGTTGTCATCACCGGCATTAAAATAGGAAACTTCTTTGGCAATTATGTATCTGTTTCCGGCAGCGGCGAGCTTCTTTTTTCTCCTGCCGGCGGTCCGTCCCGTCCCGGCACCGGCGACATTTTTGCCGCCATCCTTTCCGCCGATGCTGTGAAAGGCGTTCCTTTTACCGACTCCGTAAAAAAGGCAGCCGAGTTCGTCCGCATCTGTACGGAGGGCTCAGCCGCCTTAAATATACCTATCGTGGAAGGTGTGTGTCTGGAACAGTATCTTTCCCTTCTGCAGGATAAGTCTTTTCCTTCCTGAAGTGCTCTTTAGATATTTATTTCATCTTTTGTTCTTCTTTTTTATATAAAATCCAAGCCACAATAGCGGCGGCTGTTTCCGCAAACCAGAAGCAGTTCCAGATACCGTCCGCACCGAGCAGCTTTCCGAACACGTAAGCTGCCGGAATAATGGCAACAAGATACCGCAGCAGGGAAATGGCAAGGGACATACTGCCCTTTCCCAGTCCTTCCAGCGTACCGCTTACGGTCACGGACACCGAAGAAACCACAAATCCCATACTGATAATGCGGATGGCGGTTTTTCCGGCGGCAATCGTTTCCGCACCGGTGGTAAAAATGCCCATAAGCTGTCCGCAGAATACCAGACAGATAATCATGCCTGCCAGCATAATACCGGCTATCAGCCGCAGAGAGGTGAAGAATGTTTTTTTCACTCTGCCATACTCGCCAGCTCCGTAATTGTAACCGATAATGGGACGGATGCCCTGCACCATACCGTTTGCGGTAAGGTAAATAAAGGTCTGCAGTTTGTAGTAAATTCCAAGTACCAGCACGTAAACATCGCCGTATGTGGACAGAATACCGTTTAAGGCGGTAATCATAAAGGAAGGCAGTGCCATATTCAGAGTTGCCGGTACTCCAACGCCGTAAATGCGCCGACAAAGCTCTTTATCAAACATTTCTTTACGAAGCTGCACCTTCAGCGGCAGTTTTAATTTAAAATACAGAAGCAGGTATACAACAAGTGGAATAATCTGACCGATACCCGTCGCCAGCGCTGCTCCGGCTATTCCCATTCTGGGGAAGGGCCCGATGCCGAAAATCATAAGCGGGTCCAGAATCACATTGGCAACACACCCGCAGATCATACTGAACATGGAAACCTTCATCTGACCTTCTGCCTGGAAAATTTTCTCATAAGTAATGGCTATGGTATAAGGAACCGTAAAGGCAAATACCATATAGGTATAGGTGAGTCCGTATTCAATTACCAGGTTATCCTTACTGAACATGCGTAAGAACGTGGGTGCAAACAGAAGGTTGAATGCCATCAGCAGAATGCCGTGCATAAAGCTTAAGACCAGGCCCACCGACACGGAATCGTTGGCTTTTCTGTCATTCTTTGCTCCCAGATAAAAGGCGGCAATGGCATTGATGCCCACACCAAATCCAACGGCCACCGCTGTTTCCAGCAGCTGCAGCGGATAGACTAAGGACAATGCCGTCATGGCTTCATCACTGATTTTTGCCACAAAATAACTGTCCACGATATTATACAGGGCATTTACCAGCATGGAAAGCACCATGGGCATGGACATGGATAATACCAGCGGCAATATTTTTTTCTCTTTCATAAAGGTCTGTTCCATTGTTTTTCTCCTATCAGCAGTTTTTCATCGTACCATGTTTCCTGGAAGAATGCAAGCTTGCTCTTTTGCCCATACTCCTATATAGCAGGAAAAAGAAAGGCAGGTATGTTATGTTACAAAAACCGTTTACCATTGAAGGTCTCCGCCCCATCCGGAAGGGCATGACCGTTTCCCGTGACTCCAAACTGGGAGACAAAACAAAAGTCACTTATTTTTCGCTGGGGGAACATACTTCCATCAGTCAGGAAAGCTATGACAGAGTGACCATGTATGTAGGCGCTTCCGGCAGCGGTACTTTTCTTTTGGGAAAGGAGCCCGAAAAAGTAACCCTGTCCCCTGACCGGGCTCTTGTAGTTTCCGCCGGCACTCTTTGCGGTATGGAAACAGAGGAAGGTCTTGTTTACACCGAAATTATTTTAGACAAGGAGAATGTTATGAACGATATCGTAAAAACAAACGAAGTATTTGCATTAAAGGATTTGATTTCCTATGAAGAAGGCAGCATTGCCAACATGGATGTGGTGAGCAACCCTACCATGAAATATGTGCTGATGGCTTTTGATGAAGGCACCGGTCTTACCCCGCACCGTGCTCCCGGCAACGCCATTGTTTTTGCACTGGAAGGAAACGCTACCATCGGTTACGAAGGCAGGGACTATGAACTCCATGCCGGCGAATGCTTCCGTTTTGAGAAAAACGGCCTTCACAGTGTCACTGCAAACGGCCGTTTCAAGATGGCTCTTTTATTGGTGTTAGAATAAGCTGAAAAGCTTCTTATTTTCCGTTTATTGGAATTTCACGGTAATGTTGCCCATGGCACATTCCAGCTTGTAGGTATTCGCCGCTCCGTTGTCAATGTCACTTTCCGTGGCAAGTCCGGCAAAGGAGCGGTTTCCTATATCAATATTGCCTGCAGAACAGCTCACTTCATAGTTGTGTTCTTCCATCGTGCTTCCGATAAACGTCATTTCCGTATTTCCCATTGCGCAGGAAACCTCTGCATTTCCCTGTATGTTTCCGGTCAGCCGCATTTCCCCTGCTCCGATGTCCCCGGCAAAGCTGCCTCCAATCTGCACATCGTTTAACAGCATCTGTCCGGCGCCGATTTCACATTTTGCGTCTTCACTGCAGACAAGCTTTTCTATCTGCAATCTTCCCGCTCCGATATCAATCGTTACATTTTTTACCGTCAGGCTCTCTATGGAAAAAACTCCGGCTCCTAAGTCTACTGCACACTTTTTCCAGCTTTTGTCCGCCGGTACCCGGATTTCCACTTTTGTCCAGCTGCCAGCCGCGATGCCGTTTTTGTTGGTCACGGTGATGTTCAGGGTGTTGTCCTCTACTCCCGTTTGCATTTTTTTCACTTTTTCGGCTCTGATATGCACCTTCTCGTCTTCCGAAGCCGTCATTTGTACCTCACAACCGCCAAGCTGCAGGAACAGACTGTCAAATTCCGACGGATCAAAGTCGCATTCGTAGGTTTCCCTATCCGTTATAACAGGGAAATCCTCCAGATATTTGCTGTTGTCATTGCCGTCGGTGATGGTCAGGCCGTCGTCCCCGGAAGAAACATAGTTTCCGATGATATTCTTCAAATCTTCATCCGTAAAATTAAAATCACCGTTCACAATCTTCTGTACGGTCTCGCTAATGCCGCCTCCGCAGCCGCCCACAGTAAAAAGGCTGATTCCTAAAAATATCATAATGCCCGCCGTAATGGCGCTTACCTTCATAAATTTTCTCATAATTTCCCTCTTTTCTTATATCTATAGCTATCTATATTTATAACATTTCTTTTTCATTTTTTAGTGTACTTTCTGCTTTTCATGGCTTTCTTTCATATCTGTTTTTTCATGCCTGTTTCTTTCCGAAGATTTTTCTCCATAACCAGGCAATTCCCCTGCAGCATCCCGGCAGGGCGTATGCACACATCCACACCGTAAGCATCATAAACAGTATGCCTGTCCCCACACAGATAAGTCCGCTGCCCGCCATAATCAGGCACACATACGGGAACGAAAACATGCAGGTAAATCCCATCACCGCGAAGGCAATGCCGCAAAGCATACAGGTCAGGGCAGCTGCCCCGAATGCCGCTATCAAAGAAATCAACACCAAAAACCAGGCAATCAGCAGGGATAAAATCACACTGGCGAATGCAAGCAGAAGCGGGGATGCACATATAATAAGAAACACGAGTCCGATGGTCTTCCACACAGAATGTTTTTTCGGCGGTTCCTGTTCGGTGTATGCTGCACCGCCGCTATTGTTTTGCATTCCCTGTACCGCATTGTTTTCCGCCGTTTGCGGTCCGTTTTCCACTCCTACCGTGGCATCCAGCCCTTCTTTTATTTTGGCAGCCACCTGCATGGGACTTCCTAATTCTTTCAGCACTTCCTGTTCTTTTTCCGGTCCTGCATCGTGAAAATATTCTTCGTAAAAGTTCAGCGCTTCCTGTCTTTCCTGTGGGGAAATGTCCCCCAGCAGCCTCGCTAACTCCTGCATAAAGCTCTCTTTGTTCATTGCCTGCTTCCTCCTTCGAAAATACCGGATATCTTTTCAGAATAGATTTTCCACTCTCTCACGTATTCCCTAAGCTTTTCCTGCCCGGTGGGCGTAATCTGGTAATATCTTCTGTTTCTGCCGGCGCATTCCCTGTCGTACACAAACAACATTTCATCCTTTTGTAGCCGCCTGAGCACCGGGTAAAGCGTGGACTCGGACACTTCCAAAACCTGCCTTACATCCTGCGTTATTTTATATCCGTAAGTCCCTTGCGGCTCTCTGGATACGACCGCCAAGACGATAGCATCAAGCAGTGCCGCTCCTGTATTAAAAACCATACAGCCTCCGTCCTTTCTGTCAGTTCTATGATATTATGTATTTTGCAATAATATATCTTTTGCAATACTATACGTTATATAATATATAAAGTCAATAGGGGAAAGGAAATATTTGATATATAATTTTATATTTAATTTTTAAAATAAAGATTGACAAAATAGTGATATGATGTTAGATTAAATGCCGTGGTTGCGCTACGGAAACTTGAGATGCCCGTGGCCGGTGGAGATCCATGCGTGGGCTCCACTTTTTTATTAGTCTATCTATTTATCTATCTGATGTCCCATCTACTTTCTTAGGAGGTTCTTAATCTGTCTGCCAAATCTTTTCTTACCTATGATGAACAACTTTCAAAATTACAAGAGAACACGGTGTTACCTTTGAGGAAATCGTATCGTTCTATTATTTTGATGAAAGTCTGCGTACACTCTTCCTCAAATACATCCTACAGGTAGAACGTCAGCTCAAATCCATGCTTTCCTATTCCTTCTGTGAAAAATACTCTGAAAATCAATCTGCATATCTTGACTTCCACAATTATAACATATCCCGTTACCGAAAAATCTAAAACCTTATCCCAGTACTCCCGTCATCCTGTACACCGGCATGGCATTGCAGAAAATCATCAGTAAAAGTGCCAGCACCACAAACATCATAATTCCCGTAAGAAGGATATTCTTTCTGCGCTCCCCTGCTTTCCGGTAAAACGGCAGTTTCTGAAATCCATAACAGAAATAGTACATAATGGGAATGACTGCCGGCATCAGATACCGTCCCTGCGCCTGATAATCCACGGTGTATGCATATTTCAACAGTAAAAGCAAAGGCATCAGAATACAGAAAACCATGTTTATATGGAAGAAAGCCGTGTGAAATCTTTCCGTACCTGCCTTTCTTTCCTCATCGAATGTTTTTTCCGACTTTTCCCCGGGGATAAAGAGCCCCACAAAAGCTGCACCGAAAAGAAGAAGATAGCCCGCATACATAATTTTATACATGTAAATGGTCCCGGAGCCGTAATTTCCCAGAAAGCTGATAATTACCTTGGGGACAAAGCTTGTGTGGGTCAGCATATACGCAAGAGAATAGCCGCTGCTCCGGAAGGTATCCCGGGCAATCCCGTAAGACCGGATAAATGCCTCCTTTGTCCGAAGTCCGATAAAATCCCCGTCATACAGCATGTAATTTCTCACAAAGGACCAGCCGGAGAGAAGAATAACAGCAAGAGCAACCGGGCATCCCTTTTTCAGGAAATTTTTCCAGTCAAAGGTCCATTTTTCTTTTCTTTTAACAAAATAAGCCGTAAACTGCAGGAAACTGCTGACTAAGAACCCATACGCATTGTAATACGACAGGATACACAGAACCATGCCTGTCGTTAACAGCACACAGCTTTTTACCGAAAAGGCATCTTCATATCCACACAGGAGTCCGTAAATCATCAGGGCGGTGGATAACATGCAGATGGAATCGGGGTTCACATAGGTATGCATAAACAGGCTTTGCGGTAAAAAAGTCACCAGAAAGCAGAACAGCCACCGGATTTTATTATCCGCAAACACCTTCCGCCCGATTAATAACACCAGATATGCCATGAAAAATCCGCTGACTACATTTACCATTCTCGCGGCATACAAAAGTGCCAGCGAAGAATGGGTAAACAGACTGACTCCCTTCATGACCGCCCCCTGTATCATATAGGGAAGAAGGGTATAAAAACCGTATGTCCATCTGCAGTCCCCGCTGAAAAGCTCTTCTTCAAAGCCGGTAGGCAGACTGCCGTGCTCTTCTATGTAAAGAGGCACCTTATAACGGGAATGCTCGTCAGGCGGATTGCCAAACAGAGGCGGTGTATCAAAGTGCGGCTGGTGCAGGGCAATGGTAAGCGCCGCTGCCAAATATAGGGCAAAATAGAAAAAAATAAGTCTGTTTTCTTGTTTCGATTTCATAAAAGGTGGTCCCCTCCTCTGTTTTCATGATATTGACCGATTCAGTACCGTTTTCGTCAGTTATCCACCGTGCTCAATGGAAAAAATGGAAATACTGTCGTATTTTTAGTGAATTTTTTAAAGAAATCCCCCATTTCCACATAGTTATCCACATATACACGTGTGTCAGTTTTTGTTTGATAGGTCCGTCAGATTGCATTTTTAGAGCCATTCATCCCAAAATCTTTCAATGCGCTCCGATATGGAGTCCTTCGTTACCTCTTCATAGGATGTCCATTCTCTGGGGAACAATCTCCGGTAGGAAATCTGCCGGAACCGCTCGTCCAGAAGGACAATAATACCCACATCCTCTTCCGTGCGGATAACTCTGCCCGCTGCCTGCAATACCTTATTCATGCCCGGAAAGCGGTAGGCATAATCAAACCCGTTTTCTTCCCGTTCATCAAAATATGCCTTCAACAGCTCTCTTTCATTACAGACCTGCGGAATGCCGGTGCCTACCACAATGACGCCAATCAGGCTGTCGTGCTTCAAGTCTATTCCTTCGGAAAAAATACCGCCCATGACACAGAAGCCCAGCAGGATTTTATCTGTTTCAGAGGACATTTCTGCGGAAAAACGCTGTAAAAACTGCTCCCGTTCCTCTTCGTTCATATATTCTTCCTGAAGGATGCATTCTATCTCGCTGGCCTCTTCTTCAAGGAAATATTTTACAAAGCAGTCATGCACTTCCATCATAAAAGCCCTGGATGGAAAGAATACCATATAGTTTCCATGCCTGTTTTTGATTATCTCATATAAATAACGGGCGATATTCATGTATTCCGTTTCATTTCTACGGCTGTATTTGCTGGTTACATCTCTTCCGATATAAATAGCCCTCTTCTCCGGGTCAAATATGGATTTGGCATACACCTCGTAATCCTCTTTGCTGCCGCCCAGCAGATTTTTATAATACTGGATAGGCAGGAAGGTAGCCGAGAACAATATGGTGCTTCTTGCCCTTTCCATACATTCTCCCAGTGCCTTAGCAGGGTTGACGCAGAACAGTTTCAATCTGAACATCCCGTCATAAGGCGGTGTTTCCATCATTTCGGAGTATATGACATAATTGTCGTCCAATAGTTCGTAAATGCCGAGAAAATGGGATATTTGAAAATAAAAATCCAGAATATCTGCCCTGACCGGGTTGTCATCCGTCTCTTCCAGGTACTTGTTCATAGTGTCAAACAAGCGCGTCAGTACCTGTATAAAGGGGTCTATACCGGAAAGCACCTCGCATTTTTCACAGTCCTTCTTCAAAATGAGAAGTTCTTTGTTGCATCTCTCCAGATCCCTCTCTAACTTCCTTGCAAAATCCCTTATTCTGCCAAAGGACCCGGACGGCATAGCAGAAACCGGAACCAGAAGCCCCGCTTCTGCCGCAACAATTTTTTTCTTCAGTGTCAGGAAATCTTCCTTGATAAGTTCGGCACTGTACATTTCCCTGCCTCTGTCCAACAGGTTATGCGCCTCGTCCACCAGAAAGATATAATTCCCATTGTTATTTTCCGCAAAAAATCTCCGCAGATATACGTGCGGGTCAAATACATAATTGTAATCGCAGATAATCCCGTCCGCAAACAGGCTCATATCCAGGCAAAATTCAAACGGGCATACCTTATGCTTTCCTGCATACTGCTCTATGACTTCTCTGGTAAAGCTTGTTTCATGTGTCAGCAAATCATAAACCGCTGCATTTATCCTGTCATAATGTCCTTTTGCATAGGAACAGGCATCCGGATTGCATTCCGTTTCTTCCTGAAAGCATATTTTTTCTTTGGCGGTCAGTATGACACTCTTAAATGCCAGACCCCTGTCCCGCAGAATACTGTAGGTATTTTCTGCCACGGTCCGGGTAATGGTCTTTGCCGTCAGATAAAAAATTTTGTCCCCCATTCCCTTTCCCATAGCCTTTAGGGCAGGGAAAACCGTGGACAGTGTTTTGCCGACACCGGTAGGTGCCTCGATAAATAACTTCTTCTTATGATAAATCGTCCGGTACACCTGGGCTGCCAGTTCTTTCTGTCCTTCCCGGTAGGTGTAAGGAAATTCTAACTTTTCCAGAGAGTCCTGACGTATCTGTTTCCATTCATATTCATAATCCGCCCAAATCCGGTACTCGCCTAAAAGCTCCAGAAACCAGTCCCTCAGCTCCTGTATGGTATAATCTTCAAAAAAATAACGGGTTTCTTCGGTTTCCACATTGCAGTATGTCATGCGCACACGCATTTCTTCCTGCTTTTCTTTCATGCCGTAAATGGCGGCATACACCTTTGCCTGCGCCAGATGCACCCCGTTTGGGCCTTTTAATTTTGCTATGTCCTTATAGGTGGTTTTGATTTCATCAATAACGGTAACACCGCTTTCATCCGTGAAAATACCGTCCGCCCTGCCTTCTACCACAATCCGGTATTTCTCCGTATCATAAAGATAGCGCAGGGAAACCTCCGGCAGATAACCTGCCCCCATTCTGCTTTGCAGAAGCCGGTGCAGTCTTGCACCTTCCAGCATGGCATTATCCGCTCCACCCGATTTTCTGTTGTCTATATCTCCGCTTCGTAACAGAAATTCCACAAGATTTCTGACGGATATCTGTATCTCCATAAGAGCAGTCCTTTCCCCGGAAGTAAAAACTCCCTGCTTAGATAGTATACCATCTAAAACAGGGAGTCAATTTTGTTGTTTCTATTTTGCGGTCCTATGCTCCATTAGCAGGCAATCGCCAGATTTGTCAGGAGCTTTTCTAATTCTTCATCATAACCATCATAGTGAACTGTCAGAACTTTTGTAAAGTCCAGTCCGTATACGCCAAGAAATGATTTGGCATCTACTACATATCTATTATAAGAAATGTCAATGTCAAAATCACATTTAGACGTAACTGCTACAAAATGCTTCACTTCATCCGGTGTCAATTTGATTCTACGTTCCATATAACAACAGCCTTCCTTTCCAAAAAACCTCGCGTTCCTTGATTTCTCCTGTATTATACACAGTATTTTCAAAAAGTAAAGACCCTTTTTCCACAAAGTATGTCTTTTTTTTCGTACATCGCATTCCTAATTTCTGTCTTGAAACTCCGTCATATAAAGTCGGAAATGCAATGGAAGCAAATTCCTTTGTAATTTCAGATTTCTTCTCTCTTCAATACTTATATTATGGCAAAAAGTCCGGAACAGTTCCTGATAACAGGCTTCCGTTTCCGACCATCCGGCTTCCGTCACTTCCGCCCTACCTGTGGGTGTCATCAGAAACCATGGCTTATATGCCGGATGGAGGGCATACAGATTCCTCCCCTCATCCCGTAAAACAAAATTTTCTCCGGGCAGTCTGTCGGCAAAATGCTCCGCAAGCTCCGGCAGAATAGCATTTTTAGGCGAAATCACCCCGTACAGAACGCCTCCCTGCAGTTCCGTAAAACGTGTAAAGCCTCTCAAGTGCCGATATTCATTGCCGGCGTTTCTGGCAAGCTCCATGGTGATACGCACATTATCGTTGGACAAATGTTCTAAAATACTGTGCCTGTACTGCCCTTTCAGTCCCCACACTATAGTGTGGAAAACCGCATCCGCCTTTCTTTCATCCGGAGAAGAAAGCGCATAGCAGATTGTCCGGTAATCCTCTTCGGAAAATTTCTTTTTTAAAGTACGCATGACCTTCTCTGCTTTCTCTTCTTTAGGCTTCACATATTCATAAGTCGAAAACAGGGATGGCTGCGCCATCTCCCCTACGGTAAGGTGTATGTTGTCAAGAGTCTGTCTTTTTTCGTATGCCTCATAAATACCCGTAAAAATCCCTTCCATGCTATCTTCACATATAAAAAAAGTTTCCTCTGCCGTCATCTTTCCTCCTCTATATCTGTCCCAGCAATACCTTTCCACTGTCTGCCACGGTAGGATTTACCGTATACCGGTTGTCATCAAATAGGGATAACTGCCGGTAAGTCATACCGTCCTGTGAAAACTGCAGTTTGTCCCTGCTGTCCCGTGTAAGATTTCGCACGATTGCATCTTCCTCCACCTTTACCGGATACATCATACGCCCCTTACAGGTAATAAAATACAGGGCTCTTTTGAGCACCACTCCCATTTTTTTCAGGGAATCAAAATCCAGTACCGCCGTGCGTCTGGCTTTGACAATCCTCTGGGCGCTTTTCACACCTATTCCCGGAATACGCAGAAGCTCCTCGTAAGAAACCTTGTTGATTTCCATGGGAAACAGCTCCAGATGCCGGATTGCCCAGTCCTCCTTCGGATCTAACATCACGTTGAAAAAAGGCCGTGATTCACTGAGCAGCTCCTCAGCCCTAAACCCGTAGAACCGGAGAAGCCAGTCTGCCTGATAAAGCCTGTGTTCCCTTAAAAGCGGTGGTCCGCCCGGAAGGCTCGGCAATGCTTTGTCCTCATTTACCTTTACAAAAGCAGAATAAAAAACTCTCTTTAATCCGAAACCATCGTAGAGGCTCTCCGCCACCCGCATAATCTGGTAATCGCTTTCCGGTGTGGCACCGATAATCATCTGCGTGGACTGCCCGCCGCTGACAAAAACGGGCGCCTTCTTATATAAGGTAAGTTCATTTTTATTGCTTTCAATGCCATTCTGGATAAGCCGCATGGGTGTCAGGATTTTCTTCCGGTTTTTGGACGGAGCCAGATTTTTAAGTCCATCCGCGGTGGGGAGCTCCAAATTTACACTCATACGGTCTGCTAAAAAGCCCGTCATCCGGATGAGCCGCGGGTCCGCTCCCGGAATCGCCTTCACATGAATATATCCGCCGAAGTGATACTTTCTGCGCAGCAGATAAAGAGTCTGGTAAAGTTGCTCCATGGTATAGTCCGGGTTATGCAGGATACCGGAGCTTAAAAATAAGCCTTCTATATAATTTCTGCGATAAAACTGGATAGTCAGCTCACAGACCTCCTCCGGGGTAAAGCTTGCCCTTCTGATGTCGTTGGAGCGGCGGTTCAGACAGTATTTACAATCATATACACATTCATTGGAAAGCAGAATCTTCAAAAGGGAAATACATCTGCCGTCCGAGCTGAAGCTGTGACAGATGCCTCCCGCCGCACAGTTTCCCATATGCTTTCCGTCGCCCTTTCTCTCCACGCCGCTGGATGTGCAGGCTACATCATATTTCGCGGCATCGCTTAAAACTGCCAGCTTGTCCATCAGGCTCATATTGCCGTCTGCCAGATATTCCATTTCGGTATCCGCGCCTTTCTGCTCTTGCAAATTCAGAACAAATGTTCTATAATCAGAATATCACATTCTTTATGAAAAAGCAACAGAAAAATAGAACAAACGTTCTTCTTGCAAAGTGAATAAAAAAGCAGTTAAATAGAATAGTTAGAGTATTATTTTATGTTTAACATAGAAAGGAACAGAAAATCCGTATGAGCAAGATGATTTTACCGAAGGGGTATAAATCAGAGCTGAATCTGTATGATACCCAGATTGCTATTAAGACCGTAAAAGATTTTTTCCAGACGCTGCTTGCCGAAAGACTTCATCTTTTACGTGTATCCGCACCTTTATTTGTTGACCCCTCTTCCGGTCTGAACGACAACTTAAACGGTGTAGAGCGGCCTGTTACATTTGATATATCCGGTCAGGACGGCCGAGAAGCTGAAATTGTACACTCTCTTGCAAAATGGAAACGTTACGCACTGAAAAAATACGGCTTCCATGTAGGAGAAGGTCTTTATACCGATATGAGCGCCATCCGCCGTGACGAAGAAGTAGACAATATCCATTCCATTTATGTAGACCAGTGGGACTGGGAAAAAATTATCGAAAAGGAAGACCGTACCCTGGATACCCTGAAGGATACCGTCCGCAGTGTATACAAGGTTCTCCGCAAGACCGAGAAATACATGTCCATTCATTATGACTATATAGAAGAAATTCTTCCTCATGATATTTTCTTTATCACCACAAAGGAACTGGAAGAAATGTTCCCGGACAACACTCCGAAGGAAAGAGAATACTACATCACCAAAGCAAAGGGTGCTGTCTGCATCATGCAGATCGGTGACCTTTTGGAGTCAGGTGAGCGTCACGACGGACGTGCGCCGGACTATGATGACTGGTCCTTAAATGCGGACATCGTGGTTTATTATCCGGTGCTTGATATTGCTCTGGAGCTTTCCTCCATGGGTATCCGCGTTGACAAGGATGCGCTTCTCTCCCAGCTTGAAAAAGCGAACTGCTTAGACCGGGCTGAGCTTCCTTTCCAGAGAGCCATTATTAACGAAGAACTGCCTTACACCATCGGTGGCGGTATCGGTCAGTCCCGTATCTGTATGTTCTTCTTAAGAAAAGCTCACATCGGCGAAGTACAGTGCTCTTTATGGCCGGATGACATGATGGCAGAAGCGGAAAAGGCAAATCTGCAGTTACTGTAATTTTATGAACCTTAAGCCTGCATAGTGCAGGGTTCTTAAAAACGAAAAATAAAAAACAGAAAAAGGACATGCGGCACAATTTCCCGCATGTCCTTTTTCTGTTTTTTTGTGTTCAGGCACTTCTTCAATGGTCTTTTGCAACAATGTACTCTATGCCTTCACCGGATGCCAGAATATCCAGCAGCCTGAATACCGGTCCGGTAGGGTGTGTTCTGCCACATTCCCATGCTTCTACGGTCTTTTTTGACACTCCCATATAGGAAGCAAATACACTCTGTGTCATTCCGGCTTTCATTCGTATTTCTCTGATCTCCTTATTGCTGTATTCATTGACCGGTAAAATCATATATGTTTTTGTCTTTGCTTTGCCGGTTCCCTTTTCATATGAAATTGCTTCCTCAAGTCCTTCTCTTAAATCATCAAACAGTGAACTCATAGAAATCATCTCCTATTCTTTGCGGCTTCTTCCTTTAAAGCTTTAACCAATTTCTTCAGCACATTCTTTTCCTCATCGGAAAGATTTTCCTGTTCCTTTTTCTCAAAGGCAGTAATCAGATATATCACTTCGTATTCGGCAAAATCTGTATAGCACACGCGAATACTTCCGCTCTTTCCTCTGTCCTTTAACGGAAAGCGTACCTTACGAATTCCACCGGTACCTTCCATCACCGGTCCGGACTCCGGGTCCTTCAGCAACATTACCTGCAACATCCTCAATTCTTCTTCCCCTAAACCGATTTCTCTCCATCTTCTGGAAAATAATGGTACTTCAATAAAGGTTCTTGTCATTCCCCTATTACCTTTCACCTGTGTATGTTTTTATAGTATACCCTATTTTATAGGGTGTCAATCTTTTATATTTCCTATCAAAATCTCCTTTAATTCGTCCACACTGTGTGCCAGAAAGTCCGGTTTTTCGGCAAGCAGCTCTTCTTCGGAACCGTACCCGTATGTGACGCCCACACTGATAACGCCTTCTGCCTTCGCCCCTATGATGTCAAACTTCCGGTCGCCGACCATGTAGGTACATTTTCTTTTTGCTGCATCATGCAAAGCAGTTCCTTCTGTTTTTTCTGCCTTCTCCGCGTCCTTTTCATACAGCCTCTTAAGCGCCTCTGCCACCACTTCTTTTTTGTCCGTGCGTCTGCCGTCCAGTTCGCTGCCCACTACGGCATCAAAATAGCTGTCAATGGAAAAATGGGTAAGAATTCTTTTCACAAAGACCTCCGGCTTACTGGACGCAACGGAGAGAAGCATTCCTTCTTTTTTTAAGGAAGAAAGCAGCTCCGGGATACCCTCGTAAACTTCATTTTCAAAAATGCCCACATCCTTAAAACGCTCCCGGTATTTTTCCACCGCCTGCTCTGCCTTTTCGTCCGAAAAGCCGTAAAATTCCATAAAACTCTGCTTTAAGGGCGGTCCGATAAACGGCGTCAGCTTCTGCAGATCCGGCTCCTCTATGCCTGCTGCCGCAAGCGCATACTGTACGCAGGTAGTGATGCCCACCATGGGGTCCGTCAAAGTTCCGTCCAGATCAAACAATACATATTTTTTCATATTCCGTTCCTTTCTGCCTTACTTTTATAAATAATCATTGACAAATTTCTGCAAAACCCTTATAGTTTTCTTCGTAAAATAGAAACATTGCTAGGGGCGCATTTCGCTGAGATTGTATCTTCAGATACTAACCCTCACTACTTGAACCGGATAATACCGGCGTAAGGAAGCAACGAGACATCTTTTCCGATGCTCATTACTTTGTGTCCCTCTTTGTCAACCAAGGAGGTTTTTTTATGTCTAAAAACAAAACAAAAATTCTTGTGGAAGGCGCTGTTATGGTGGCACTGGCTACCGTATTAAGCTACGTTCGTGTTTACCGTCTTCCCTGGGGCGGCTCCATTACCCTGCTGTCCATGCTTCCCATCGTGCTTTTCTCTATCAGAAGAGGATTGGGAGCAGGTCTTACCGTATCCTTCGTATTCTCTTTAGTGCAGTTTACCCAGGGTATCGTTGACGGTATCTTCGGCTGGGGGCTTACGCCCGGCATGCTCATTGCCTGCATTCTGCTTGACTATATCGTGGCATTCACGGTGCTCGGTCTTGCAGGAATTTTCCGCAAAAGGGGCCTTGCAGGCTGGATAGGCGGTATTTCACTTGCTATTGTTCTCCGCTTTGCATGCCATTTTCTGTCCGGTGTAATCATATGGAAGAGCTTCGGCGAACTGTGGAACGGTTTCTCCACGGACAACACCTTCCTTTACAGCTTTTTGTATAACGGAAGCTACATGCTCCCCGAATTAATCTTCACCCTGATCGGCGCTATCGCCCTCTTAAAGGTACCGCAGACCAAGCGATATCTGATTACCACCGAAGACTAATCCGGTGCGATGCGCACCCTTTTTAAGGGTCAGGACAACTTAAAACAGGCAAAAGTCATTCCCTATAGTTGCACTTCACAGCCTAAATAAAAGGAATAGAGGATACGCTCCTTCATCCTCTTTCCCGTTAGGTTGTGGAGTGCTTTTTCATAGTAATCTATCTGTGTCTGATACCGTTTAACCAATTCTTCGCCGTTTTCCACCACATCCGTTTTATAGTCTAAAAGTACAATACCGTCCTCTTCCTCAAAATACGCATCCACTATACCCTGAATAAGAACCGTTTCGCCTTCCTTGGTTTCCACACCGTACACAAAAGGCTGCTCTCTGAAAAGCTTTCCCCTTTCCTGGGCTTTCCGCATTCTGCCCGCTAAAGGCGACTGTAAAAAGTGCAGGATTTTGTCTACTCTTATGGCTTCTTCGTATTCGACGGACAATCTTCCTTCCTGCAGGAAATCCTGCATAACCGCCTTCACATCCTGCCAGTCCGCGTAATTTCTGGTAAAATCCACCAGTTCCATAAGCCGGTGCATGGCGCTTCCCCTTGTGGTTCCGGAGATTTTTTCTTTTTCCCGCATGAAGCCCGGCACGTAGGGAACCACTTCCTTTTCCGGGAAAAGCTCCGCGGTTTCTTCCTTTTCCTCCAAGGCTGCCATTTTCAGTTCGGAAACCGTTGTCTTGGTATACAGATTTTGTAGATTCTCGTAAGGATAAACAAACGAAAACCGCTCCGTCAGTTTTTGCAGAGCCTCCGCATCCGCTGTCCTGTCCGTAAGCAGTCTGCGTTTCCGGCTCTCCCTGTCCACTTCCTCTTTGATGGCACAAAGCCCTAAATCCTCCATGGTCACTACCTTTATGTTGGAAAATACCGGTAACAAAAACTGTAAAAAGCTGGTTGCCGATGTCAGCTCCGCATAGGTCAGCAGTCTGCCGTCGCCTTTGCCGGCTGCTTCTCCCCTGCCGCCTTCCCCAGGCTGCACCTTTTCTTCCGTCTTTTCCGTGCAGGCGGTCAAAATCAGCTTCTCCCTGGCACGGGTCATGGCAACGTACAGCACACGCAGCTCCTCCGCCAGATTATCTAATTTCATTTTGGTTGCCAGAATATTTTTCCGCAAGGTCTTATTTTTGATACGGCTCTCCGTGTTCACATAATCCACGCCCAGCCCCAAGTCCATATCCATAATGATGGGGCTCGCCGCATCCTGCATGTTGAATTTTTTGGACAGACCTGCCACTATTGCCACCGGGAATTCCAGCCCCTTGCTCTTATGAATACTCATAATCCGTACTACGTCCGCATTTTCATCCAACGTGACCGCTTCTCCGTAGTCCACGTCGTATTTCTCCAGCTGTTCCACATAGCGGATAAAGTGGAACAGGCCGTAATAGCTGTTCTTTTCATAAGCCGCCGCTTTAGTAAGCAGCATTTCCGCATTGGCAAGCCGCTTCTCCCCGGCGGGCAGCGCCGATACATAGGCGAGATAATCGTGCTCCTCAAAAAGGGTCTGCAAAAGCTCTAAAATGGTCATATAGGTCGCATATTCCCGGTATCTGTCGATTTTTGCAAGAAATCCTGCATATTTTTCTTCCGCATGACGCCGTAAATTTTCGTACAGTGGCTCGTCCTTTTCCTCCATGCTGCGGAGAACCGCCACCTCTTCCTCCGTAAAGCCTCCAAACACGGATTTCATTACGCCGTACAGGGGAATATCCTGCAGCGGGTTGTCCAATACCTTTAAGAATAACAGCACATCCTGAATTTCTTTGGATGCAAAATAGCCCGTTTTTCCTTCAATATAGGCAGGAATGCCCTGGGACGAGAGCGTGTCCTTGAAGGGTTCGTCCCAGCCGCTGTTGGTACGGAGCAGAACGACAATATCCTTGTAACGGACAGGCCGCAGCGCTCCGGTTTCTTTATCCGTTACCCGAAAACCGGCAAGCAGCTCTTTGATTTTAGCTGCAATGAGAAGCGCCTCCGTCTGTCTGGCATCCAGTTCCGCTTCTTTTTCCGGCTTTTCTATCAGGAGCAGCTCGCTCTCACAGCCGGGATTTTCCGGATATACGGCTCCGGCATAAAGTGCCGCTTCCTCATCGTATACAATGCCGCCCAGCTCTTTTTGCATGATTTTAGAAAAAACATCGTTTACCGTATCAATGACTTCGTTCCGGCTGCGGAAGTTTTTGTGCAGATCAATTTTCCGGTTTTCTCCGTCCGTCAGGGAATAGGTGACGTATTTCTCTAAGAAAAGCTCCGGTCTTGCCAGTCGGAATTTGTAAATGCTCTGCTTCACGTCGCCTACCATAAAGCGGTTCTTTTTGCCGTCTTCCTCTCTTGCCACCGCCTTTAGAAGATATTCCTGCACTAAATTGGAGTCCTGATATTCGTCAATCAGCACCTCCTCAAAATAGTCCCGGTACTCCAGCGCCGTTTTGGTGGGCACCATATTGCCCTCTTCGTCCTCTTCCACCAGTATCTGCAGGGCATAATGCTCCATATCCGAGAAATCCAGCAGCTTTTTGTCCGTCTTTCTGGCTTTCAGCCTCTCCATGAATTCCAGGCTTAAGTCCACCAGCGACTCCACCGCCTCTGCTGCCGTTTTTGCCTGACGGAATACGGTTTCGAAGGGCAGGTTAAAATAGGATGTCTGCATTTTTTTGACCATGTTTTTTATCTTGTCATGCAGGTTCTTTACCTGCTCTCTTTTTTCCGTGGAAACGGAGTCGTCTTTTTTTCCCGGAAATTTTCCCGGCATGAAAGCCGGAAGCAGTTCGGAAAGACGCACTAAGTTTTCGGCACGGGCTATCTTTTCGATTGCCTCCCTCTCCTGTTCCAGCACCTCGCCGTACATGTAGGGGCCGTCCGGTTCCTCACAGATGCTCTCCGCCCGTTTCAGTTCCTCTGCGACACCGGCAAGCAGCTTCTGTAAATGTCCAAACAGAAACACCCCGGCATCCGATGCGGCAATATCCTCCACCGTTTCGTATACATAATCTTTTTTCCGTTCCCGAAGCCATTTTTCGGGGAACGGATAGCTTAACGCATACCTGTAGAGCTGCAGAATGTGCGACTCCAGCACACTTTCCCTGCCGTTCGGGCAAAAATATTCGATGGTATGGAAAAACCGTTCTTCCCCAGCGGCAAAATGCTCTTCCAGCATTTCTTTCATCACATCCTGGGACAGCAGCTCCACTTCCCCTTCATCCGCAATCCGGAAGGCAGGATCCAGACCGATGTCCTCAAAATTGTTGCGCAGCACAAACAGACAGAAGCTGTCAATCGTGGTAATCTGGGCGTTGTGAATAATCGCCGCCTGCCTCTGCAGATGCTCGTTTCCGCCGTCCTCATTGAGCCTCTTTAAGATTGCCTGGCTGATACGCTCCCGCATCTCGGCCGCCGCCGCCTTGGTAAAGGTCACCACCAGCAGTCTGTCGATATCCACCGGATTTTCTTCCCGGCATACCATTTTCACAATACGCTCCGAAAGTACCGCCGTCTTGCCGCTTCCGGCTGCTGCCGACACCAATATGTTGCAGTCATGCAAATCGATTGCCTGCTGCTGTTCCGGTGTAAATTTTACTGCCATTCTTTCTCCCTGCCTTTTTCTGCCTTTTTCCTGCATCATATGCAGTTGTGCTGCTATTCTGCATATGTGCTGCCTGTACACCTGCCGTTTTGCAGCTTACTCCTGTTCTTACTCCTGTTCTTCATCCAGCTCTTTCCTGATATGCTCCATGGCGGTATCCTTGTCCATGTCCGGCAGCACCCGGTAGGAATAGCCGTCCATGCCGGTATCAAAGCCGCACACGCCCTTGTAGGGGCAGTAGGTACAGGCGCTTTCCTTGTCCTTTTTATAAGGGTTGCAGGACACCTTTCCTTCTAAGATTTCCCTGCCCAGCTTTTTGACTTTGCCGGTTACAAACCGGGAAATCTCTTCCATTTCCGCCTCATCCATCACATCCGAGCGGGAAGACAGCGTTCCGTCTTTCTTAAATTCCACCGGAATGACATCGGACTTTCCGCTTTTTTCGTCAATGAGTCTGTCAATAACCGCCTCGTCCCTATTGATGACGCCGTTTGCCCTGAGATTTTCCCGGATTTTCTGGTTGATTTCCTCTTCCGTGAGCTCCGTCTCCGTTTCCAGACAGTCGTCCGCCACATGGTAGTAAAGCATGGCAGCGGGTACCACCTCTTTTCCGGGGTGCTTCTTTTTTTCCTGCTCCACGGCGGCATTCATGTATAACACAAGCTGAAGCTGCAGACCGTAGTAAAGCGCCGCAATGTCAAACTTTTTGTTGCCGGATTTGTAATCCACGATTTTAACAAAGATTTTTCCTTCCGACTCCACGGTGTCCACACGGTCAATCCTGCCGAGCAGCTTCATTTTTTCCTCTTCGGAAAGGGAAATGTTCACGCTGTCCAGATCCGATACCGCCGAGAAAGACATTTCATAGCTCTCCGGCTTAAAAGAGCCTTTCCGCAGCTGATACTGCAGCGTGTCCACCGTCCGCAGAAGAATACGTTCCATACGCTCCACGGCATAGGCATTGCGCGCCGTAGCATACAGAATGGTGTCGCCGTACTCCGCCGCGCACAGGCTCATGACCTCTTTTACGGTTTTTTCCGCAAATTCCTTCGGGAAGTCAAACCAGGTATAATCACTGCCCTCCAGCGCATGGGAAAATCCCTCCAGCACACTGTGGAACACATTTCCCATATCCACTGCTTCAAAGCCGAATTCCTGCCTCTCCTGCAGCTTCAATCCGTATTGCAGGAAATGCCTGTATGCACATGCCGCATAGGTTTCCACCCGGCTGACACTGTTCATCAGGATACTGCCGTACAAAGCCTTTGCCACCGCACGGGAAAGCCCGTCCTCCCGGTAATGGTAAAAGGCGGCGTCCATAAGCTTTTTCACCACCGACGCATAGTCCGCATTCTGCCGGTAAGCCTCGAAAAGGGTATCCGTCTGTTCTGCCAGACTCCTTTGTCCGGTACCTTCTCCTTCGGCAAAAATACCGTCCTCCACCGTAAGGTCGCCCCTCTCCGCATAGTCCCGCAGGGACTGCGCCAGATAAGGAAGCCCTTCTCTCGGGGAATAAATCTGCTCATACACAGGCGCCAGCTCCGGCAGCTTCACCTTCAGTGCGGGGAACAAATCCTTCACCACATCCACCAGATAGGACGGGCGCAGGGTCTTTCCTTCCCCGTTTAATTTACAATAGGAAAGATACAGCCTTTCGGACGGCTTTGTCATATTTAAGTACAGATAAAGCCGCTGGATATACATCTGCTGCCTGGGCGTGGGCGCCAGTTCGATTTCCGACTCCCGTAAAAATTCCCGGTCAATATCGGAAATAATGCCGCCGCTGCCGTTATTGCCCGGAATATTTCCGTCGTTGATGCCTACAAAAAACAACACCTTTACCTCTTTTAAGCGGGTTCGTTCCATGTCGCCGACCAGCACCCTGTCCACGTTCTGGGGAATGCTGCCCACTTCAATTTCGCCGAAGCCTGCCTCTAAAATTTCCCTGAATTCGGGCAGGGTCATGCTCTCGCCCTCCAAAAGCTCCATCATCTGCTCCAAAAGCTGCATGGTAAGCCTGTAAACCTGCGCATATTCCCGCTCCCGGACCGCATCCTTCTGCCGGGCAAATTTCTCTTCGTAAGCAGCCGTTTTTTCCGCCGCTTTGTTCTTTACAAGAAAGTCGTACAATGCCTTCACATAGTCTTCCGTTTTGTCGGAATGCAGCATAAGAAGGGGCGAAAGCTCTTCCACCAGTCTTTCCCGGAGTGCGTCCATTTCCCATAAAAGGTCCACATTTTCCTTCATTTTTGCGGTTTTATGGGTAAACTGCCTCGTCCACGCACGTTTTCCCCGGATGCCCGTCCGGATACAGTAATTCTCTAATTTATCCACTTCTTCCCGGGTAAAATCCGCCAGTCCGCTCCGAAGATACCGGAATACACTTTCATAGGAAAAATCATAGATGAGAATTTCCAGCGCACTCTTTATGTATTCGGTCAGAGGGTTTAGGACAATGCCCCTGGTCCGGTCGATAAAACAGGGAATGTTAAGCAGCGTAAACTGTGTTTTTATCTGCTCCGCATAACCCGCCAGATCGCCGGCTACCACCGCAATATCCCGGTACGCATACCCTTTTTCCCGGATGAGTTTTTCAATGAGAATGGACATCTGCCGCACTTCTTCCCGGATAGTGGAGGCGGCATACAATACGATTTCCTCCCCCGCAAGGTCCCCCTCGTATTTTTCGGTGGGATACCGGAACAGGGATTTTTCCAGATGCGCAAGAGGCGCATTTTCCCGAAACCGGGGATAGCCGCCGTCCTTTCCCATATACAAATCTTCGCCCCGGGGAATGCCCGCGTCCTTGGCAATACGGCAGACATCCGCTATGGTCTTTTTGCTCAGATGAAACAGCTTCTGCTCCCCGTCCGGGGTAAAAGGGTCTTCCCTCACATCCAGCGTCATGGTGAGCCAGACTTCTTCCGTACAAAGTAACAGCTCCCGGATGACCTTATACTGGATGGGGGTAAAGCCGGTAAAACCGTCGAACACCACCACACTGTCCTTCACGATTTTGGACTTTTGAATGGCTTCGCACAGCACATCCAGTGTTTCCTCCGTGGTGATGAACTTGTCCCGGATAAACTGCATAAAACCGTCATACAGTACCTGCAGATCTTTCAGTTTGTAATACAGGGCTCCTTTTTTCTTCGCATACTCCATCAGCCGGGAAACATCCTTTACCGATACGCCGTACTGCATGAATTCGGATATGGCGCTCTTGATTTCGTGGATGTAGCCCTGCTTCTGTAAATAGGTGCCGAGATAGGAAAGTTCGCCCCGGCACTGCCCCGCCACCTTCCGCAAAATCAGGCTCTTTCCCGTGTCGTCCAGCACCGGCAGATTTTTTCTGCCCACCTCCTCAAATACCCTGTGGGAGAGTCTGCCAAAGCTTAATACATCGATATTTAAAATACCCCGGCTTTCGTTGTCGGGGTGCACAATCAGTTCCTTCTGGGTCTGCATGGTAAACTGGTCCGGCACCACAATTAAGAAATTCCGTTCCGGTTCTTTTTTTGCTCTTTTTAAGATTTCACTGTAAATCCGCATGCTCTTTCCCGAGCCGGAGCTACCAAGTACAAAACGTAAGCTCATGCCGTCATCCTTCCCAAATCCTATTTTTTCAGGGTAAACCGCCACAGGTAATCGGCGGCTTCTTCCGCATAATCAATGCCAATCCGCCTGCCCTTTTCAATCTGTGCTTCCTCTACTTCTATGCCCTCTGTCAGGAAAAAATCTTCGCTTTCCGCCAGGTCCACATCGTTGTCCTTCTTCGTAATGTCCATGGCGATGCAAAGCTTGCCCGGTCCGTCTGCCAGATGCTTCCGTACGGAAGCCGGAAGCTGCGCGCCCTTATCCGGCGCAGGCTGTTCTTTTGCACTCTTGTCCGGAATGCCTGCACTCTGTGCGCCTGCATGTTCCGAAGCTTTTTTCCTGCGTGACAGCTTCTGTACCCGGAGTTTTTCCATGATTTTCCGGGATGCTTCGTCCGCCGGTTCCACCGCACGGATGAGAGCCGCCTGCGGAATTTCCGCTTCCCCCGCCGTAATATTCATACAGTTATACATGCCGTATATGAAATACACATAGGAAGTTCCGCCTATGTGAAACATGGGCTCCGTGCGCTCCGTCCGGCGTCCCATGTAGGTGTGGGAGCCTTTATCCTCCACGCCCATATAGGCTTCCGTTTCGGTAATGATGCCCCTTACGGTTCCGTAAGGAGTCCGGTGCACCATGATTTTTCCAAGCAGCGCCTGTGCCAAAACAAGGGCATCCGTCATAAAAAATTCTCTCGGCAATCGGTTCTTTTCCGGCATATTCCCATTCCGCTCCTTTATCGGATATCTAATTCCACGGGGCAATGGTCGGAGCCCATGACCGTCGTGTGAATGGATGCACCTTTCAGCCTGTCCTCCAGAGCTTTGGACACCACAAAATAGTCAATACGCCAGCCTGCGTTCTTCTCTCTGGACTTGAACATATAGGACCACCAGGAATAGATACCCTCCGCATCCGGGTAAAAATAGCGGAAGGTGTCGATGTAGCCGCTCTCAAGCACCTTGTCAAAGCAGCTCCTCTCCTCGTCCGTAAAACCGGCATTGTGGCGGTTTGTCCTGGGATTTTTCAAATCAATTTCCTTGTGGGCAACGTTTAAGTCGCCGCAGAAAATAACCGGCTTTTTTTCGTTCAGCCCGTTGATATAGGCTAAAAATGCCGCTTCCCATTCCATACGGTAGGATAGCCTCGTAAGCTCCCTCTGGGAGTTGGGCGTGTAAACCGTCACCACATAAAAATCCGCAAATTCCGCCGTAATCACACGTCCCTCTTTGTCATGCTCCGGGATGCCTATACCGTAGGTAACGCTCAGAGGCTTCTGCTTTGTAAAAAGCGCCGTACCGGAATAGCCCTTCTTTTCCGCATAATTCCAGTACTGGTGATACCCCTCAAGCGGCAGGTCAATCTGTCCCGCCTGAAGCTTGGACTCCTGAATACAGAAAACATCCGCATCCGCTTCCTTAAAAAAATCCATAAATCCTTTATCCACACAGGCACGAAGTCCGTTTACATTCCATGAAATCAGTTTCATATTGCTTCCTCTTTTCTACTGTATTCTTTCCTTAATTTCTTATTTTCATTTTTCTCTTTATTTTACCATGCGGGGAAAACAGGGGCAAGCTATTTACATCTCCTTTCTCCGTGCTATATAATAAGGGCATTCCTGACATACTAAGAAAAACAAACGGCAAGGAGAATCCTTATGTGCGACATGAACAATCTGAAAAAAAAGAAATTGTTTTTATTTGATATAGACGGCACCATTGCGGTGGGAAACACCTTATTTGACGGCAGTGCCGAACTGATTTCCTACATTAAGTCCATCGGCGGCGCCGCCTGTTTTATCACCAACAACTCCACCAAAAGCAATGATGACTATGTGAAAAAATTTGCAGAATGCTTCGGGCTTGCCACGGAGGAAAAACAGTTTGCCACGGCAGGCTACGTTACCACCCTTTTTATGCAGGAGCATTTTAGCGGCAAAAAAATCTATGTGCTGGGAACCGCTTCCTATATTAAGGAGCTTCGAAGCAAAGGGCTTCTTGTTACGGAACAGGCGGAGCCGGACATTGCCTGCATACTTGTCGCCTACGACAGCGAGCTCACCTATGAAAAGCTCATCAAAACCTGCGAGGTACTGACCACTCGGAACGTGCCGTTTTACGCCACAAACCCTGATTTATGCTGCCCCATTGACTTCGGCTTTATTCCCGACTGCGGTTCTATCTGCAACATGCTCACCTCTTCCACCGGAAAGAAACCGGTCTATTTAGGAAAGCCCGCTCCCGAAATGGTAGAGCTCTGTCAGAAAACCTACGGCTTTTCCAAGGAGGAAACCATTGTAGTGGGCGACCGTCTTTACACGGATATTTTATGCGGTATCAATGCCGGTGTGGAAACCTGTGTGGTATATACGGGAGAAGCCACTCCCGAAGAAGTGGCCTCATCCTCTTATAAACCGACCTATGCCTTTGAAAATATCCGATTCTTTTACGAAGCGCTTGCCGATTAACAGCAGACTTTACAAAATGCTTGCCGATTACCGGTATCTTTTACAGTACCTCCCGGTACAGTCGCATCACGTTTTTGCAGAATATTTTATCAATCTGTCTTTCGGTAAATCCGTTCTTTTTTAAGGCGGCAAACAATCTGTCCATGCAGTCTGCTCCCGGCAGTTCTGCATGGGTATCAATGCCGTCAAAATCACTGCCCAGTCCCACGAAATCTTCTCCGCCGATTTTAACCATATGGGAAGCATGCCGCACAATATCGGCAATGGTTCCCGGATTTTTCACACCGGCTCTGCAGGGCGAAAGAAAGTCTGCGCAGAAATTTAAGCCCGCCACACCGCCTTTTGCCGCCAACGCCCGTATCATATCATCCGTCAGATTTCTGGTGCAGGGACAGAGTGCTCTCGCATTGCTGTGACTTGCCACAAAGGGCTTCTTTGTCATCTGCAGTACATCGAAAAATCCCGCATCCGACATATGGGAAACATCCACAATCATTCCCATTTCCTCCATGCACTCCACAAATTCCCTGCCCTTTTTCGTCAGGCCATGCTCCGTGTCGGGCGTATTTAAGTATTTCTGCAGGGCATAATCCTGTTCTTCCGGGGTTAAGTGCGGCTCCTCCGCCCGGATGCTGTTTCTGAGTTCGGCATACAGATTGGGGTGCCCCAGTTCATTTTTGTAATTCCACGAAAGCGTCATCATGCGGACACCTTGCTTATAAAGCTCCCGCAGGCGCTCCGTCCGTCCACCGCATACGCCGCCTTCCTCCACGGTAAGCATAGCGGACATTTTTCCGTCCGCCAGATTTTTCTCTATATCCGCATAGGAATACACCGGTGCGATAATATCCTGATTTTTCTGAAGTTCTTCTTCGTAGAGTGCCCGCAGCTTTTGTACTTCCTGCCAGGCATCCTTCACTTTTCCCAGGTTCACAAACAGGGCAAAATTCTGCAGCACATAGCCGCTCTTCTGCATCTTCCTAAGGTCCACATGACAGGTGTTCTGCCCAAGACCCGGCTGCGTATCTGCCGTAGCTGCCCCCTCGGACTGTCCGCCTGCCGGTGCTTCTGTGGTGTCTTCTGCGGCAGATGCCTGTTCTCTTCTCTGCCTGAGTAACTCCGATATGGTATCGCAATGCATATCCGCTATCCGCATATATTTACCTTCCTTATGATAAGATTGGGGGGAGTGTAACGACACCATACGGATTGCTCCGGGCTTTGCCCTCCCGCAATCCTGCACGCAATTCGCATATCGGGGCGCTTACGCTCCCCTTTTATGCTCATTCCGTGCGGGTAATGAAGCCGGATGCCCCCGCTTATGCAAGCATAGCATGGGTACCCGGCTTATTGCCCTGGTGCTTAATAAAATTCTATGGCGTGGTCCATCAAAAATTGCTTCCAGATATCAATATAGGCTGCTTTTAAGTGTACGCCGTCAAAGGTATCTTCCTTTATCAGTCCGCCCGTATCATCACAGACAAGGGGATTTACATCCAGATAAAATATCTTTTTATTGTCCGCTAATTTGGCGATTTCCGCATTTCTTGCATCTATGCCGGGATTGTTGATATAGTCGCCCTTATTGGAACGCTCTGTGCTCACCCGCATGATCGCCTGCAGATAGATAATGGCATCCGGCTGCAGCTCCTGCAGATGCGCCACCACTTCCTTATATTTTTCCATGAAGGTGTCCACCGTGCCGGTGCCCATTTCGTTAATACCGATCATAAAATAAATTTTCCTGAACTGATGCTCGCTTAGCGCCTCTTCCACGGTGATCTTATTCTTCTGTCCTGGCACGGAAACAATGGGCGCCGAAAAGACCTTGTAAACCGTAAGTCCCGTAGAGGCATAAAAGGTGGTGTTGGAAAGCCCCGCGTAATCGTACAGCCCCACGGTACGGGAGTCGCCGATAAATACCGCATCATCAAAATAGGACTCATCCACCGTCTGATAACGCCAGTGTACCGTACCGTCCCCGCCGGAAACACTTCCCGTAAGGACACCGTCGCCGCCGGAAATGCTGTCTCCTCCGGATACACTGTCCCCGCCCGAAATCGAAGCATTGCCACCGTTCGCATCCCCTCCGGAAACCGCAGTATTCCCCTCCGAGGCACTGCCGGAGCCGTCACCGCCCGAAACCATACCGGGATTACCTCCGGGATTTTCCGTCTCCGGATGCAGGAAGCCACCAATGACGTCCCTAATGTCCTGCCGTTCATAATACACAATTCCGGTCAGCACCAATATGAAAATAAAAACGGTATATTTTAAGTTCTTAAAAGCCTTCACTTTTTTTACGTCCTTACTAAAATCTCAGATACATAAAGGGATTGTTTCCTGCAGAATAAATCCGGTCCACACACATCCAGAACAAAATTGCCAGGATTACCATACCGAAAAAATTGTTTTTGAATCGCTCAAAAAGCTTTTTCGGAAGCGGGGTACAAAGCAGTACTCCCACCAAAAGATACAGACCGTAGTTCTGAAGAGCCTGCAAAAAATCCCCAGTTTTTACGTTAACGCCGGCGACAAATCCAAACAGTCTGCCGAAATAGATCCGTAGATCTCCCAGATCGGGGATTGCAAAGCAGACCCATGTCAGAGGCACCACAAAAAGCACATACAGATGTCCGAAGACCTTGCTTCTATCCAGAACGCCGCCCATATCCATGATGCGCTCCAGCATAATGAACAGACAGAGCCCCAGTCCCCAGAAAAAGAAATGGGCGCCCGCTCCGTGCCAGAAAGAGGTGAGCAGCCAGACAATCAGCAGGTTTTGCAATGTCACGGCAAGTCCTCTCCTGCTGCCTCCCAGCGGAATATAGATATATTTGCGGAACCATCTTCCCAGAGTCATATGCCAGCGGCGGTAAAACTCCCGTATGCTTTTTGCCATATAAGGCATGTTGAAATTCTGCGGCAGCTTAAATCCGAGCATACGTCCCAGTCCGACTGCCATTAAAGAATAGCCGTAAAAGTCAAAATACAGCTGCATGGAATAAGAAAAAGCACCCAGCCATGCAAGCGGCGTACTGATGCTCACAAAACCCGTTGTCTGCAGCTCATGCCACAGAATTGCCAGTCTGTCCGCTACTAAAATTTTCATGCCAAGACCGTACACAAAGGTCTTCAGTCCGCTGTCCAAATCCTTTAAGGTGACCCTTCTGCCATGCAGCGCGCCGGAAATTTCACTGTAATACACTATCGGTCCCGAAGAAATCTGGGGAAACATGGCTGCATACGTGGCAAATGAAATCAGGGATTTTTCCGCCGGGATTTCCCTCCTGTACACATCAATCAGATAGGATAAAATCTGGAAAGTGTAAAAGCTGATACCAAGAGGAAGCGCAATCTCCCCGCCCATCCATTTCTGCATAAAAGGCGACAGCTTAAAGAAAGCAAGTATCCCCACATCGACAAAAAGCGTCATCAAAAAGACGGCCCGCCGGTCCCCCTGCACTTTTATACGGTCAATCATCTTTGCCGAATAAAAATTCAACAGGACGGACATTACCAGAAGCAGGACATACCAGGGCTCTCCGCATGTGTAGAAAACAAGGCTGCCCGCAAGCAGTACAAAGTTCTTTGCTTTTGCAGGTGTAAGATAATACCCCAGCATGAAAAAAGGTAAAAAATAAAGTAAAAAATGTATACTGTTAAATGCCAAAACCAATCACACCACAATCTGTTATTCTAAATAGCAAACCGATACAGAACCATCTGCTCCGGCTTGAATCTTTGAAGTTTATTATAAAGAATTTTCCGTTAATTATTCCTCTTCTTAGATTGTATAGTTTCCCCATACTTTTCACAATAGCAAAATTCTTAGAAATTTGTAACTTTTTTGCACAGAATATGTTAATAATTACACCAATCCGTACAAAAATATTTCCTATTTTTTTCATTGCCTTATTTACTGTTATCCCCTACAATGAAAATAAGAAAGGCAGGATTTGAAAATATGAAAGAAAAGCTCTATATGATTCCCCTGAACGATGCGGTAAATGCCGATGATGAATGTCCCTTCTGCCACATTGAACGCCAGATTGAACAGGATTTGATGGATTTCGTCTTAGGCTCCGGCTCTTCCTACATGGAAAGCGATGTACGTGACATGACGGACCGCGCAGGCTTCTGCCGCACCCATTTCTGGAAAATGTTCCAGTACGGCAATACACTCGGCAACGGCTGGATTTTAAAAACCCACTACCGCCGCATGATTGAAGAATTCAGCAGACAGGTACAGGCCTACAGCCCGGAAAAATCCTCTTTCAAATCCATGTTCAAAAAGGAAAGCACCGAAAATCCGGTTTCCGCCTGGACAAAGGAAAAGGAAGCCTCCTGTTACATATGCAATTATTTTAAGGAGCATTACGACCGGTACCTGGACACCTTTTTTATCATGTACCAGAAGGATGAGGATTTCCGCAGGCGCATTGAAAACGGAAAGGGGTTCTGTATCCCCCACTTTGGCGATTTGTGCGAAGCCATGAACACCAAGCTTCCCGACAAGGAGAAGGAAAGCTTTTACCGTATGCTCTGTGATTTGGAAAAGAAGAATTTAGACCGTCTTTACGAGGATGTGTCCTGGCTTATCGAAAAATTTGACTACCGCAACCAGGATGCGGACTGGAAAAATTCCAGGGATGCCGTACAGCGCGGCATGCAGAAATTAAAGGGCGGCTACCCCGCCGACCCTGTTTATAAAATGAACAAATAAATTTATTCTTCCGGCGGCATAAGGGCATTGCGGAAATTGTTTAAATAGGAAATCACTTCTTCGTGCAGCATGTCCGCCTGAAATGCGCCTTTGCCAAACTGCTCGTTCATGATGCCGTCCATGGTGAAAAGAAGCATCTGCAGCAGTTTTTTCGCATCCGTGCCCGCCGGAAGTCCCTCTGAGTTCACATCCGCCAGTATTTTTTCATATGCCTCATCTAATTTTTCCTTCATGTCTTCCGTTTCCAGAAGCGCTTCCTTAACATTTTCGGTGCGGCTTTTCTGTAAAAAAGCCAGAAGGTACGGATATCCCTTAAGCACCTGCCATCTTGCCTGTTCCACCTGCTTTGCCATATCAAAGACATTCCTGCTGCCGCCGACCTTCGCCGCAGACAGCTCTAATAGGAAAAAGCGCACACTGTACCGGTACATAAACGCATAGGTGCCTAACTTACTTCCGAAATAATGGAATAAAAGCCCCTTGCTGACGGAGGCCTCCCTTACGATATCGTCCGTGCTGGCATGCGCGTAGCCGCCCTCCGCAAATACCTTCAGCGAGGCATTTATCATTCTGTCCTGTTTTTCTTTTTTCAAATCAAAAAATTTCTCGTTCATAAGTAAAATTCCATTCTGTGTAAATATTCCATTCTGTGTAAACATTTCATTCCGAATAAATATTCGTTCCGGATAAGTAAAATTGACCCTACCGGTCATCTAAAATATAGCACACCCACACGTTCTCTGCAAGGTAGCAATTTTTTTGTTGTTGTGCTATGATGTGAGTAACTATTCAGAGCCATGCAAAACTGCTTTCTGTGAATGCTTGCATGCAGACAGATAAGCAGTTTTATATGGCGAAGTAACCACATGAGCAAAAGGAAAGCTTCGCAGAAGCGATTTTGGGAATGGGGTTCTGAATAGTCACGATTAACTATAAAGCAGCTGTATGCGAGCTTTCCGTGCATGCAGCTGCGTTAAATATCAATGGAGGAGAACATGTACAGACTGCTTATTATCGAAGATGATTTGGGAATAGCCTCTGCGGTGGAAAAGCAGGCATTAAGCTGGGATTTTTCCGTAAAATGCGTGGAAAACTTCCACGACGTCATGAAGGAATTTGCCGGCTTTGCACCCCATCTGGTGCTGTTGGATTTAGCGCTTCCTTTCTATAACGGCTATCACTGGTGCAGCGAAATCCGCAAGGTTTCCAAGGTGCCCGTCATCATTTTATCCTCCGCCTCCGACAACATGAATATTGTCATGGCAATGAACATGGGTGCGGACGATTTTATTGCCAAGCCCTTTGACGGCAATGTACTCATGGCAAAAATCCAGGCGCTGCTGCGGCGCACCTACGACTTCACCGCCGCCGTTCCGCTTTTAGAGCACCGGGGCGCTCTTTTTAATAAGGAAGACGGCTCCCTTACCTACGAGGGGCAGAAAATTTCCCTTACAAAAAACGAAGCCCGCATCCTTTCCGCTCTTTTGGAAAACAAGGGTAAGATCGTCAGCCGAGAAAAGCTGATGGAGCGGCTCTGGGAAACGGACAGCTTCGTGGACGAAAACACCCTGACCGTCAATGTGAACCGCCTCCGCAGGAAATTAAACGAAGCGGGACTGACCGATTTTATCACCACCCGTTTCGGAGAAGGATATCTGATTTCCGAGTAGGTTTCTTTTCTGCAGCCCGGCGCTGTCAGGTGTCTCCTTGCTGTATTCATTCTTAAAAGAGGTAAACTTATGAAATTATTTCTGCATTATCTTTCTTCCCATAAAAAATCCATCGCATTTTTCCTTCTGACCGGCATTTTGTTTTCGGTATCCTTTGCCCTGTATCATCTGCCCGTCATGGCGGCGCTTTATCCGTTCCTGTTATGCCTCACAGTAGGGCTTGTGCTGCTTGTCATCGACTTTACCGGCTTTAAGAAAAAACACGACCTTCTTTCGTATCTCGAACAGCATACCGCTTCCTTAATACAGGCGCTCCCGCAGGCGGACGGCATTTTGGAAGAAGATTACCAGACTCTCCTACGCATACTGCAAAAGGAATTTCAGGATGCAGAAACAGCATCGGAGACCCGCTATCAGGACATGATTGCCTATTACACCCTGTGGGCGCACCAGATTAAAACGCCCATTGCCGCCATGAAACTGACGCTGCAGTATGAAGACTCCCACCTTGCCCGCCAGATTTCCGGCGACCTGTTCCGCATTGAACAGTACGTAGAAATGGTCATGATGTTCCTGCGTCTCGGCTCCACTTCCACCGATTATGTCATCCGGGAATACGAGCTTACTCCCATCTTAAACCAGACCATCAAAAAATTTGCCGGGGAATTTATCTTACGCAAGCTCACCATCCACTACGAGCCCGTGGAGGCAACGGTGCTGACCGACGAAAAATGGCTTTCCTTTGTCATTGAGCAGCTCTTGTCCAATGCCTTAAAATACACCCGAAAGGGCGGCATTACCATCCGTTATGATGTGGAAAAACATACCCTGCATATAGAGGACACCGGTATCGGCATTGCCCCGGAAGACCTTCCCCGCATTTTTGAGAACGGTTATACCGGCTACAACGGCAGACGTGACAAGAAGGCAAGCGGTCTCGGTCTTTACCTTTGCAAAACCATCTGTGATAAGTTAAATCATGCCCTTTCCATCAGCTCCACGCCCGACATGGGCACCGAGGTTTCCCTTACTTTTCCGGTAAAACTTACAGAAATGTAAGATTTGCCCGCCGGATTGTAAGCCGATTCCATGGTATGGGTTCCTCTTTTTTCTTATACTGAAACCAGATCAAATAAGTAAACAAACAAAAGGAGGAGCTCTCACATGAGTATCTTAGAAGTGAAAAATGTAAAAAAAGTATACACAACCCGCTTTGGCAACAACAAAGTCGAAGCCTTAAGGAATGTCAATTTTCAGGTAGAAAAGGGCGAGTATGTCGCCATTATGGGTGAATCCGGTTCCGGTAAAACCACCCTTTTGAATATTCTGGCTGCCCTCGACCGTCCCACCGGCGGCTCCGTTTTACTATGCGGCCGCAATCTTTCCGATATAAAGGAGTCCGACATGGCTGCTTTCCGCAGAGATGAACTGGGCTTCGTTTTTCAGGATTTCAACCTTCTTGATACATTCCCCGTGGAGGACAACATTTATCTTCCTCTGGTGCTTGCCGGCAAAAGCTACAATGAAATGAAGGTGCGCCTGACACCCATCGCCGAAAAGTTAGGAATTACGTCCCTCTTAAAAAAATATCCCTATGAAATATCCGGCGGACAAAAGCAGCGTGTTGCTGTTGCCCGCGCCCTGATTACCGGTCCCAAGCTTATTTTGGCCGACGAACCCACCGGTGCGCTGGACTCCAAGGCAACCGACGAACTGCTGTCTTTGTTTAACGAGGTCAACGCCACCGGTCAGACCATTCTGATGGTTACCCACTCCGTAAAGGCTGCCAGCCATGCGGGCAGGGTTTTGTTTATCAAGGACGGCGAAGTATTCCACCAGATTTACCGCGGTCAGGACAGCTTCTCCGCCCAGTACCAGAAAATTTCCGATACGCTGACCCTCCTTCAGCAGACAGGCGGTGAGCGGGCATGAGAATAGGATTTTATATGAAGCTTGCCGCCAACGGCATGAAAAAGAACGAAAAATTTTACATTCCCTATCTTTTAACCTGTATCTGCACGATTGCCATGTGCTACATCGTATCGGCGCTGTCCGTGTCCCAAACACTGGCTGCCATGCGCGGCGGCGAAATGCTGATAACCCTGTTGAAATTAGGCGTATGGGTTATCATTATCTTTTCCGTACTGCTGTTAAGCTACACCAACAGCTTCCTAAGGAAAAAACGGACCCGGGAATTCGGGCTTTACAACATCCTCGGCATGGATAAACGGAACATCGGTCTTATTTTATTTTTTGAAACCCTGATAATGGCTTTTCTGTCCCTGTTTTTCGGTCTGCTTGCGGGCATTCTTCTCTTAAAGCTTGCGGAGCTGCTTCTTGTAAATATGCTGCATGCCGGCGTCACATACGCGCTGATCGTATCCTGGTCCAGTATCCGTTACACCGTTATTCTGTTTCTCCTTATTTTTTTGCTGAACCTGCTGCGCAATCTTTTCCGGATAAGCGTGTCAAGACCGGTGGAACTGCTTCACAGCGAATCCTTCGGGGAGAAACCACCCCGCGCCAATTTCCTGATAGGACTTTTGGGCGTCCTTGTTTTAGGCGGCGCCTACTACCTTGCCGTCAGCATTGAAGACCCTATTTCCGCTACGGTCTGGTTTTTCGTAGCCGTCTGCATGGTCATTATCGGAACTTATCTTCTGTTCATCTCCGGTTCCGTGGTCTTTTTGAAGCTGCTTCAGAAAAACAAACGCTACTACTATAAACCCAACCATTTTATTTCCGTTTCTTCCATGGCCTTCCGCATGAAACGAAACGGAGCAGGACTGGCTTCCATCTGCATTCTGGCAACCATGGTTCTGGTTATGATTGCTTCTTCCTCCTGCCTGTTTTTTGGCGAAGAGGACAGCTTAAAGGAAAGGCATTCCAGGGACTTCAGCATTACGGTGCAGAATCGTCTGTCTTCCGGCACTGTGGCTCCTGAAATCACAGCATCCCTTGCTAAAAAGGCGGAGGATGTCATGCTGCTTCACAATGCGCAGGCTACGGATTTGCTTACCTATTCCTACCTGAATGTATCCTGTGTCTTAGATGGCAGCGCTTTGCCTTCCGATTTTGAAGAAGGCTACCTGCAAACGCAGAACAACTTTTCCGGTATCTGCCAGCTGTATTTCTTTTCCCTTGACGACTACAACCGGATGATGGATACGGACTACACACTGAATACCTATGAAATGTTTTTATACAAAAAGGGAGGACGGAATTATGCGTATCAGGAGCTGACACTGCCCGGACAGACAACCTATCACCTGAAGGCTGCCCTGAAGAGTTTTTTTGATGTAGAGGCTACCAATTCCTATATCGGCAGCACCTATTTTATCGTTGTCCCCGATCTTGAAGCCGTACGCAGCCTGCTGCCCGAAGATTACTCTACTTTTCTTTGGTATTACGGATTTCGGACGCCTCTTTCCGCAGAAGAACAGGATACCATGATACACGATATGGAGGTGGATTTATCCGGAATATTTACGGAGAATTCCCTGGATGCCATGCTCCTTGTGGAGTCCGTGGAAGATGACAGAACGGACTTTTTAGCTGCCTACGGCGGTCTGTTCTTCTTAGGCATTCTGCTTAGTGTGGCATTTATTATAGCTGCCGTTTTAATTATTTATTTCAAGCAGATTTCCGAAGGTTACGAAGACAAATCCCGCTTCGCCATCATGCAGAAGGTGGGACTTACCGACAGAGAAATCCGGCGCAGCATTAATTCCCAGCTTTTAACGGTTTTCTTCCTGCCGCTTTTATTTGCCGGTCTGCACCTGTGCTTTGCCTTCCCACTGATTAAAAAAATCCTGTTGTTGTTCGACTTCTTAAACAACAGGCTGTTTATTCTGACCACTTTAATAAGCTTTGCGGCGTTTGCGGTTTTCTACACCGTTATTTACCGCATGACCTCCAATGCTTATTATGACATCGTAAGAGGCCCCGGGGAAAACCGATAAGCGCCGGGAGGGGAAACCGATGCCGCAGGCAGCGCAGACGGACAGGTCAGCGCCAGGAGACAGACCGTTCAGCGGCTGAGAGGCAGACCGTTCAGCGGCCGGGAGGCAAACCATTCGTCGGCTGAGAGGCGGCTCGGCTGCGGTCTCGCAAAAATTCAATTTTGATGAATTTTTTATGGCGTTTTCCATATTTTTCCACTATAATGAAAATGACGGTTGAAAATCAATCATCTGGTTATGCGTTGTCATTTGATAAAGATTGTCGTTTGATGAAGATTATCATTTGAGGGAATTTGTCATTTGATAGAAATTGCCACTTGATGGGATTTATCAGAAATTATTGAAAAGGATTGGAGAATACTATGGAAATCGTATGTTTAGACTTAGAAGGTGTACTGGTACCCGAAATCTGGATTGCTTTTGCGGAAGAAACCGGCATTCCCGAACTGAAAAGAACCACCCGTGACGAGCCGGATTATGACAAGCTGATGAAATACCGCATCGGCATCTTAAAGGAACACGGACTCGGCTTAAAGGAAATTCAGGACACCATTGCCAAAATTGAGCCCTTGGAAGGCGCAAAGGAATTTTTAGACAGTCTGCGGGAAATGACGCAGGTTATCATTATCAGCGATACCTTCTCCCAGTTTGCGGGTCCTCTTATGAAGAAGCTCGGCTATCCTACCATCTTCTGCAACTCCCTTGTGGTCGCCGACAACGGCGAGATCACCGACTTCAAGATGCGTTGTGAGAAATCCAAATACACCACGGTAAAGGCTCTGCAGTCCATCGGCTACGATACCATTGCCAGCGGTGACAGCCACAACGACCTCGGCATGATTCAGGCCAGCAAGGCAGGCTTCTTATTCAAGTCCACCGACGCCATCAAGGCAGAATATCCTGACATTCCGGCTTATGAAACCTATGATGAGCTGCTTGCCGCTATCAAAGAAGTAATTGGGAAATAAGATGAGGAACCACCCTATATGTGAGGTCTCTTAACCCTCTGAATACACACAGCCGGCGTCCAACTGAAGTAGGATACCGGCTGTTTCCTTTTTCATCTTCTTTAAAGCATTTCGCTTATTTCTTACAATTAGCTGCTTACTTTTTCACCTTTTTTAAAGCAAATTTCTCATATTTTTCTTTCTGCTTCTCATTATCTCTTTTTATTTAAAGCAAATAGTCCTCATTTGCTTTTTTTGCTTCTTACACCTTATCTTTGTTTAAAGCATTTGTTCTATTTTTCAGTATTTGCCTCTTTCTTTTCTATCATCCTTAAAGCATATATCATGTTCCTTGGAATTTGCTGCTCTTACAAATCCACCTCATTGGGGCAGGATGTATAGTCGTAAATCTGCATCCCCAGTTCTTCCATCTCTGCCATGTTTTTCTGGGTGTCGAACTGTTCTCCCTGGATAAGCCACTCCGGTGCATCAAAAAAAGCAACCTTTGCCTTAGTTTTCTCGTAGAATTCCCGGCACATGGTATGGTTTCCATGGTGGGACACCTGCACATAGTCCACTTCCAGTTCCGTGTCATAGTTTTGCATCATCTGCTTTCCCAGTGTTTCATCATAGCAGTCTCCCATAAAGAGCATGCTCTTGTCTTCCGACTCCACAGTAAACACCAGGGAGCTGTTATTGGGCATATCCTTGGTGGTCTGCGACATTCCCTTCCGGTAACTGTTCAGGAAATGCAGGGACAAATCCGAAAACTGCAGAACATCCCCTTCCTCCACACTTTCCACATTGGAGGCGCTTTCCGTCAATTCCTCATATTCCTGCAAAACCGCAATGTCATCCCATTCCTGGTCCACACTGTCATACTCTTCATAATCCACGCCATTATCATATATGGCATCTATTTTAATATCGTTATCCTCGTACAGTTTTACGAATGCTCCGATGTGATCCGGATGAGGATGCGTCAAAATCCAGGCATCCACCTCACCACCGTTCTCCCGGATGACCTCTTTCACCTGTCCAGCGTTCTGTTCGGAACCGCCGTCAATGATAATCAGTTCTCCCCTGTTACTGCTTAAGGTATAAAAATTTGCCTGCAGTCCCGACTCATCGGCATACTGCGTCACTTTCCATTCGGTATTTTTCGCCTTTCCACAACCTGCTGCCAGTAAAACAGCAATACCCATTGCCCATAAAATATGTCTCTTTTTCATGCTCTTTCCCCTTATACAAAAAATGCCCGGTTACTTCTTTCCCCTACTATACACGGAATATCCGGCATATCCCATACCCTTCCGGCAGAATTAAATCTTTATTAACTTTTTGCCTTGGAATTGATAACTCATTTCCTTAAAAAAGAATTTTTCTTTTTGCCGACACTTTTCTCTTCTGATAACGCTTTCGTGCCTACTATCCGTATACAGAGAATGCCGGTACGCATCTTTGCATACCGGCACTTCTTTTGTAAGTCAATTATGAACCAGACAATCGTCTGTCTTTTAATGTCTTAGTAATTGTAATCAATTCCCAGACTGTCAAGGAAATCATAGGCATCCCTGTAGTTCATGTTGATATAAACTCCCAGTGCGGAATTGGCAATCGTCAATACCAGGAAGATGGAGCAAAGGATAATACCGGCAATAGCCATTCCCTTGCCGCCCTTTTTCATTCCGACAATACCCAGAATCAGACCTGTTACATTCACCGGAATACCGATAATGGGAATGCAGCAGGCAACAATTCCCACAATACCGAGTACCAGCGAAGCAATGGATAAACCGTTGTTCTGCTTGGTCGGCTGATTGTTGTAAGAATAATTGTTGCCGGGATAATTGTAAGGTGCCTGATTGTTATAAGGTGCGTTGTAAGCATTGCCACTGCCGTATGCTCCGGCATTGTAGCCGTTGCTATAGGCTCCGGTGTTGGCTGCATTTCCGTCCTGATAACCGTTCGCTCCGGTATTGTAGCCGTTGCTGTAGGCTCCGGTGTTGGCTGCATTTCCGTCCTGATAACCGTTCGCTCCGGCATTGTAGCCGTTGCTGTAGGCTCCGGTGTTGGCTCCGGCATTCTGATTTCCGTAGCCGTAACCATATCCCTGGGACATGTTATAGGCGTTGCCTGCAGGCTGTCCGTTCTGCGGCTCCTGCGGTCTTGTGTTGTCGTAGGTTTCAAATTCTTCGCTCATGTTTTTCTCCCTCTCAAATGCGTACTATGTAATTATCTTTTCTGGGTGCTGCTGCCGGTGCTTAAAAGTTCTTCCGACTATTGCACGAAAGTCCATGCTTGAAGGAAATTGTAACACATTCCCTGCTCTACTTCAAGCCGCTTCCCAGTTTTACTTTTCCTTTCTGACCGCAAAATAAAAGGCAAGAAACATCATGGCAATGCCCCAGGACTCTCCGCCTCCCAGTATATGGGAGAAAACGGAATTGCCGGTCACGTCCGTTAATACTGCCGCTGCAACCTTACAGATTACATACAGTACCAGAGGACCGATGACAATAAAAAACTTCGGAACGGGGATTTTTCCCTTTGCTACCATAATAATGAATGCCACACCGGAAATAATATCGGCTGTTGTCTGCCAGATGGTGCCCACCGCAAACGGCACCAGTGCCGACTGTATAAAATATGTGGTAATACTGTCTGCCGAAGCGCCTGCCAACAGGGCTGCCCTCACGTTCATCAGCGCCATGCAGCAAATGGAATGAATGCCGAAAATACCCACCGACATCATTGTCGTGCCAAAAGAAAATGACTTATACAGTCCTGTTCTGTCGCCGTTCTGCCTGTCGAGTATATAAAAGCATGCTGCGCGGGAAGCCAATAGATAACCCACACAGGCAATAATGCCGATGACAAGCGATGCCTGATAATACCACAGCGGTACATTTACAATGTTGGCACTGATAATACCCGCCAGCACATGGGGTTCCCCGTCTCCCATGTAAGACAGCAGGCAGTCACTGATACCGCAAAGCAGCATAGCAAAAAATCCGATTAACAGATATGCTTTTCTTTTTGATTTCCGAATATATCCCATAATTTACCTCTTTCTTTTCCCGTGACGAGTATCCGCCACCTCAATATTATACATGTTCAGACTGCTTTCTCATCAAGTTAGCGGTATCTAACCAAATGATAATACGTCCTATCTCCCACGTCAAGAATTTACTTGCTTTCCGCCACCTGTTATATTACTATAAAAATAATGACAAGATCAGCATGGAGAACGGCGAAAGGAGCAGGAGTATTATGAGCTTAAGAGATCAGATCGGATACGGAGAAAATATCATGTGGAGCGGGAAAAAAGCAGTGAAGGTGTCGGTGCTGGAGTCTGTTTTCAACCCCATGCTGCCGTTTGCGTTAATCTGGCTTTTGTTTGACGGAGGCATGATTTTAGCCATGAGCGCCACCGGTTCCTCCGGTCCCGGTTTCATGGGCGCTTTTCTGGGCGTCTTTTTCCTGATACACCTGATGCCGGTATGGATTTATTTAGGAGGCGTGATTACTTCCGCCTTAAAGGCCAAGAATACCGAATATCTGATTACCGATAAAGGCATTTATGTGCAGTCCGGCATTTTTACCAGACGTGTGGATATGAAACCTTTTACCGATTTATCCCACGTATCCATCCGCCAGGGAGTATTTGACCGTATGTGCGGCACCGGCGACATCATCAGCACCTGCGGTCACGGTCACGGAGCCGGCGGCGACATCTGCAACATCACGGATTATGAGCGCGTATTCCGCCTGGTAAAACAGCTTCAGGAAGATATTTATTCCGATACCATGTACCCCAACGACATGCGTCCCGCCGAAAACCACGGTTACCGGACACAGTACACCCGGGAACAGGATTGGTAATGGTATTCGCACACAAAAAGCCCGCAGGCATTTTCGCTGCGGGCTTTTCTTTTTTTGCATTATTTTGCTTTTCTTTTTGGTTTTTCTTTTTTGCGTTTATTTTCCTCTTACGATAATCTGTGTCTTCTCCGGGTCTATTTTATCCTTCTCCATAATCAGTTCTTTGATTGCCTCTGCGGAAATCCTGCCGGAGGAAGGGTTCATCACACTGTCAACCTCTCCCGTAATGTCGGCATCCACACTGGAATACTCGAACGCCAGCGTGGTATTGATAAGCTTGCAGTTTTTCATCACCAGATTGTCAATGTAACAAAGTCCCTGCAGACTTTCAATGGTACAGTTCACAAGTGTCAGATTCTTCGCATTCCAGCCCAGGTATTCCCCGGAAATAAAGGAGTCGTAAACCGTTACGTTTTCACTGTTCCAGAACGCATCCTTGGAAAGAAGAGTAGAATTGCGGATTTCCATATTTTTAACCCCGTCAAAGGAATAATTACCGTCCAGACGCAAGTTGTCAATCTTCATATCCGAACAGTTCATGGCAAAATAGTCCCCTTTTGCGGTTACATCCTTCAGTTCCACCTGCTCGCAGCTCCACAGGGTTTCCGCAGCATTGGCAAAATAAACATTGTCAAGCTTGAGTCCCCTGCACCGTCTGAAATTCTTGGGCGCCTGAATTAACGCATTTTCCACGGAAATATCGTTGGTGTACCAGACTCCCGCCCTTGCCATCTCAAACCACTGGCAATCCTTTACGGTAATGTGATTGCAGTACCAGAGCGGATATTTCCACTTAAACATACTGCCCTCCAGCTCGATGTGGCTGCTCTCCTTTAAGGGCGACTCCCCGTCGTCAAAAATAGTATCTGTAATATGCAGATTTTCTGCGTGGAACAAGGCTCTCTCTCCCGTCAGGAACGCCCTGCTCACCTCTTTTGCATTTTCCATTCCCATCCTTACCTTTCTTTATTTATCCTTCTTCTTTTTGATTTCATAAATCAGATAATCTAAATATTCCAATTTTTTCTGCTCCGCATGCACACATTCCAGCAGACATTTCCGGTAGCAGTTCAATGCCTGGAGCTGCACATCCTCGTTTTCCATTTCACCTATTCTGCGAATTTCCGTATCCGGACAGCCCGTACATTTTAAGTTTTCAATCATATCCTCCGTCAGTTTCATGACAGTCCCCTTTCCCGGCATCCGAAAGCCTTCTCTGCATTTCAAATTTTCCCAGCATCCGAAAGCCTTCTCTGCATTTCAAATTTTCCCTGCATCCGGAAGCCTTTTTTCATGTCCAATTTTCCTTGTATCCGAAAGTCTTTCTCTGCCCTGCCAAATGATTGTATCTCTTTCTATTAAAAATGTAAAATATCTATAATTCATACTCTGTCATGTATTTTTCTCATTGCAAAGAATTTGCTTTTATTTTAAAATAAAATTTCGGAAACACTATCGTAAAGAAAATCATAACCGAAATTTTTAGATTTTACAGACACAGAAAGGCACAGGTATCGTTATGGAACATCGCACACTACGGTATTTTCTCACCATCGCCCGTGAGGAAAATATGACAAACGCCGCCAACATTCTACACGTTTCCCAGTCCGCCCTTTCCCGGCAGATGGCGGATTTGGAGGCAGAACTCGGCCGGAAGCTTTTTATCCGCACCAACCGGAAAACCATGCTGACGGAGGATGGCATGCGGCTCAGACAGCGTGCGGAAGAAATCATTTCCCTGGTGGAAAAAACCGAGATGGAATTTAAGGCATCCGATGAAACCATTTCCGGTCAGATTGCCATCGGTGCCGGCGAAACAAGGACTTTTTCCCTGATAGCCCGGGCCATGAAGCAGACCCAGATCCGGTTTCCCCATATTCATTTTACCGTGTACAGCGCCAATGCGGTGGATGTAACCGAGCGTCTGGAGCACGGCACCCTTGACTTCGGCCTCTTGTTCGAGCCGGTAAATAAGGAGCACTATCAGTACCTGCCCATGCCATTTTCAGATACGGTGGGACTTCTTGTCCATAAAAAAGACCCTCTTGCCGCCAAAAAAGTCATCACGCAGGAGGATCTTCTGTCCGTGCCGTTAATCGTCTCTTCCCGCATGAGCCCGGATACCCTGCTTGGCATCCTGTCCCCCCGGATTGTGGAAAAGCTGACCATCACGGCCACCTATAATTTAATTTACAATGCTTCCCTTATGGTAGAGCAAAGGCTGGGCGCCGCTCTTGCCATCGAACATCTGGTACAGATTACACCGAAAAGTCCCTATATTTTTATCCCGCTCTCCCCCACAATCTCCATGCACACGGTTTTTGCCTGGAAAAAATACCAGATTCTTACAAAGCCGGAAGAACTTTTTCTTAAGCAGCTTTATTCCCTGTTACCCATAATAAAAGCAGGGGAACCAGAAAATAACAGCCAACCGGAATCACCACATCCCAGACAGTAAAACTATGATAGGCAATCAGGGATATTCCTACTTTTGCCGCTAAGATAAACAGGGCAAGGAAAAAATATGTTTTCTTAAGTTTCCGGAACTTGAAGATCCGGTACTGGCGTTCTGACACCGGCAGATACCGCAAAAGTACCATAATGGATTTTGCGTTGTTTTTCTGCTCCTGAAAGAGTGTATAACGGTAATGCAGCATACTGACGCCATAAATATACAGCATATATGCGGCTAAACAGGGCCAAAAAGAATCTCTGTCCAAAGCCTTCGTCGGAAAAACCGCCATGATCAGGGAACATCCTATTATAATATATCCGCAGTACTTAAAATAAATATGATTGGCAAACCAGGTGGTTTCCTCTTCAAAAAAACGTTCCAGTCTTTCCTGCTGCTTTTCATTCACTCTCATGTACCTGCTCCTTTCTGCACTTCCTTCCGGTGGCTTCTATCTGCCGCTCCTCATGCACTCCCTTGTGTCTGTCCCCATCTTCCTGTGACACCGCTTCTGCTGTCATGTACCTTCCCCCTCCTGCCGCTTTGCCGCATCTTCATATCCCCCGATTGTATCCAGGCTCTCCTGAAAAGCGCCCAGGCGTCCGTTCTCCATCACTGCCACGTAATCCGTCTGCATATGAATTTCTGTCATATTATGGCTGGTCATAAGCACGCAGCAGTCTTCTGTTTTCAGAAGTTCCCTGAGTATGTCAAAAAACTCCAGCCTAAAAACCGGATCCATGCCCGCAGTTGCCTCGTCCAGCAAAAACAGCTTACTGTGATGGGCAATGGCAAAGCCTAACTGGAATTTTATCCTTTCCCCCCGGGACATAAGCCGGTAGGTCCGGTTCGCCGGTGCCTGCATCCTATCCATAATATTTCGAAACAACTCCTTGTCAAAGTCCTCATACAGAATGCCTAAAATCTCCGCATTCTGCATGCCGGTCCTGTCTTCCAAAAAAATGTTGTCCTCGGACACATAACCGATAATCTGCATCATTTTGTCATGGTTTCCACGCGCCGGCTGTCCGTACACGAAAATTTCCCCGCTGTAACGGGCGTTCTCCTGCAAAATCGTTTGAAACAGCATGGTCTTGCCGGCGCCGTTTTCACCCACGATAGCATAAATATAGCCATTTTCCAGTTCCATATTGATGTCAGACAGCCGAAATTTCTTCCGCTTTCTGCTTACATTTGCAAGTTTACATGCAAAATCCGTCATAATGTCTCTTCCTTTCCGTAATCCGCCTATCTTCCTTACCGGACATGGTATTTGTCAGGGTCACCTTATTCCCCATCGTATAAGGTCTTTACCATGCTGATGAATTCCTCACTGTCAAGACCTGCTGCCTTGGCATCAAAAATGATTTCCGAAAGCCTTTTTTCCAATGTCATCAGTTGTTTTTCCATAAGGTAATCGGTATTGTATTCACATACATAAAATCCTTTGCCTGCCACCGAACGGATAAGCCCTTCTTTTTCCAGTTCCTCATAGGCACGCTTCGTGGTAATCACACTGACCTGCAAATCCGCTGCCAGCGCACGGATGGACGGCAATGCCTCCCCTGCGGAAAGTGTGCCCGTTACTATGGCATTTTTCAGTTGGGAAACAATCTGCTCATAAATAGCCAGCGTCCCCTGTGGGGAAATAATGATTTTCAGGTTCATATCACATGGCCTCCATAAAGAAACCTGCCGCCTGCATCTCCTTCTTTCTGTATTTTTCAAAAGCAATAAACAGTGGCAGCTCTATCAGAAAAAATATGGCATACAGGATAATCTGCACCATTTTGTGCGGCTCCGATCCCGAAATAATGGGTAGCTGGGCCATATCCGTCAGGAAAGCGGCAACTAACAGAAATATCTGCTGAACCGATGCTTTCCCGTCTGTCCCGTACACCGGCACCATCATGCTCATGATACCGTCATTGAGAAGCAGAAACAGAAGACTTTCCCAGTTAAAAAATCCTGCTGTAAAAATAAGCACCAGACCTGCCAGAAAAACCATCATGTGAATTCCTGCCCGGAAGTAAAAATTCTTCCGGATAGACTTAATCCTTTCTTCTGCAGTCTGCGGACACAGATATCGCATCTTCCGCAGTCTGACCGGATGTGTCATGATCGACATCATAACGAACATCAGGGGAAGAAACATACCGGCCGCCATCAGTATATCCGTTATTCGGAAATCATGTTCCATCATGGATACAAACAAGGAAAATGTGGAAATAAATGCCGCATACATGCATCCCCAGATGGTTTTGTTTTCCGTTGCTCCGTCTTTTATCTTTTTCCAGCTCCATTCTGCCAGATATTCCCGCCACATGCTTCTTTTCATAATGATTCGTTCCTTTCGTACAGATACATGAATTCTTCAATGGAAGGATAGGTTACCGTAAGTTCCCTGTCATACTCCTGAAACTTATGATGCCGCACCAGAGCCCGTGTTCCCAGCGGCCTTTTTTCATAGCCAAGCACCTTGTCTCCCAGAAGCTTGATCTTATAATGTTCGCCTGCCACAATCCGGTATTTTTCCCGGAAGCTTTCCATGTCACCTGCATACAGGAGTTCTCCCTTTTGCAGATAAATAAGATAATCCGCCAGCCGGTCCAGGTCCTCCGTCATATGGGTAGACAGAAGCACCGTATGCTCGCCGTCCATGACAAACTCCTGTATCTTTTTCAAAAATATCTCCCTAAACTGCGGGTCAAAATTGGCAGTGGGCTCATCCAGAAGCAGATACTTCGGACGGCATGCCAGTGCAAAAGCAAACTGGCATTTTAATTTCTGTCCTTTGGATAGTTTCCTGAATCTGGTCTGTTTCTCCAACCGGAACTCCTGCAGCAGGGATTCGTACTCCCCGGCATCGAATCTGCTGTAATAAGCACCGTACAGCATACCGTTTTCCCAAAGAGTATATTCTCCGTCCAAAAGTTCCTCCACCAGAACAGTCCCCAGCCTGTCATGAATTATCTTTTCCTGTTCGGGATAGTGCATCCCGTCGATGCTGATCTCTCCCTGCCCCGGACGATACAGTCCCAGCAAAAGATGTATCAGTGTAGTCTTTCCGGCCCCGTTTCTTCCCACCAGACCGCAGATATAACCGTCCGGGAGGGAAAACGAAATATTTTTCATCTGAAAAGAACCCTGACGTCTTTCCACATCTTTCATAATAATCATGTGCTTCCTCCATGCATACCGCCGCGTCGTTGCATGCTGTCTGCATATCGTTATATCTGGCAGCATGTTATCCGTATGTCATTCCTTTTCCGTATATGTTCTGTATATATACATATATACACTTAGTATACAGTTTTGTCAATACTTTTTAAACTAAAAAAGCCGGGACTGTTTAAGTCCCGGAAGATACTTCGTTCCAAAGAGTAAATCCCAGTATCATCAAACCTCCCACGGCCTGCCAAACTGTCATTTTTTCTCTCAACACCGTTACGGAAATCACCACTGCCACCAAAGGATCAATATAGCTTAAAATTGCTGCCTTCTGTCCCGGCAGTTCTTTCAATGCTGAAAAATACAGACAATAGGTAATGCCCGTATGAAGCAGTCCCACGGTAGACATAAGGAAGCACAGAATCTGTTTTCCACTCAATTTTTCCTTAAAAAGAAAGGGACAGACAACCGTCACAATAACCGGAGCAAAATAATAGCTTAACGTTGCCAGCACCACCCGGTAAAGGGCCAGTTCCCCGGAAGACACCGGTATATTTCGTACAAACACCCCCAACGTACCAAATATCGTCATGGAAAAAATCATCATTAGCCGGGGATTCTTAAATCTGCTCATCTTTTGTGCTCCTTATACAGATATAATTTGTATGCCAAAAGAAGATTATGCATGATAGAGCCACCTGTTATTCCAAAAGAAAGTCTAGTGCTCTAATGATTTTGATTCCGTCTTGTGTTTGAGTAAGATCGCATTCCAAGGCAATCACTATCTTTTCATAGCTATCACGAATCTTACGCAGCGGTGCAAGCTCTCGCTCTCTCGTTTCCGGAGCATTCATTGATTCGGTAACCTGGACATATTTTTTCTCGTCTGCTTTCGTAGCAATAAAATCGACTTCCTGATTGTCGATTTTTCCAATGGCAACATCATAACCACGGCGCAACAGTTCAAAGTAGATGATATTCTCCAAAATATGTCCGCTGTCACCATCACGATAGCCCAACAGATAATTTCGCAACCCAATATCAACAATATAGTATTTGCCCAGGGTGCGCAGATACTCCTTGCCCTTTATATCAAATCGTTTGATTTCATAGAAAATATAGGCTTCTGTCAAAGCTTCGATATAAGCCTGAATCGTCTGTACGGCAGGCTTTGTTTTTCGAGTTCCATTTTCCAAAAGTCCCTCATTGACTAAAGTGTTTCC
>ULWL01005781.1_pt1 | contig 62344 bp, 60 predicted proteins | sample 1960171 | NCBI WGS metagenome assembly ULWL01 (sample SAMEA4835807, study PRJEB28245) | human gut metagenome | biome: gut microbiome; material: fecal sample | place: Denmark | collected 2008 | reverse complement strand
CCCCCCCCGTGTCAAGTTAATGTTTAGTCAAAAATATTCTATGATGCAAACTTGTAAATTTCTGATTATTAAAATTTGCTTTATTTTCAGCATTTAATTTAATTTTTTATTAACCATTTATGAGAGAAATTATCTATATAATTTTTAAACTAACTTAACATTTACTTTACTTTATTATGTTCAAAATCGCGAAAAAATTATCACAAAAGAAAAGGACTAGCTTATCGCTAGTCCTATTTAACTTCAATATATTTTTTATTTTCTTGGATTTCTTTCTTTGGAACTGTAATATTTAAAATACCGTTTTCAAATTTAGCATCAATATTATCAACATCAACATCACCTAAAGCAAATGATCTTGAATACTCTCCATAATATCTTTCTTTTCTAATATAATTTTTCTTTTCATCTTTGCTCTCTTCTTTTTTATGAGCTTTTACTGTAAGGTATCCATCTTTTACTTCAATATTGATATCTTTCTTATCAAAACCTGGAGCATCTAATTCAATACAATATTTATTATCTTTTTCATAAATATCACATTTCATTTCACCTCTTTTACTAGGTTTGGTTACAAAGAAATCCTCCAAATCATCATCAAATAAAAAATTTCTTGGGATTAAATTCATAAATCTCATCTTCCTTTCACAATTATAATTATACCACTATTTTAGCACTTGTCAATAGTTAGTGCTAACTTTTTTTATTTTCCCATTAATTTATTATATATCAAATAACAAAAAAAATACTAGATATCAAAATCTAGTAAATCACAAATATCATTATTCATAATATATACAATTAGCTTTTCATCATATTTGCTTAGTTGTTCCTTTAAATAATCCACATCCATAAAGCACAAATCACACCTATATAAAATAAGATTTTTAAAATTAGTAACTCCTATGCTTTGTAAATAATCAAGGACCTCAATCACATTATTTTTCATAACACCTAAATTATAAATAAACTTCTCATCAAAGTGCCCTTTAATCTCCAAAATATCTTCTTTACTTAAACCATACTTATTTAAAAAATCTATCATAACTTCTTCACCTCATTACCTAAATGAAGCATCCTTAAAATACTCTTCTCTTCACTCTCTTCAAGAGGTAAATTAAATGTAAGTGCTTTTACAATAGCTTCCTCTGGCTTTACCCCAGCTCTTACTAAACTATCAAATACTCTATAAGTTTTAAGTCTTGAAATTACAATTCTATCAAAGACGAATTCTGTCTTTCTCTTAATTTGTGCATATGTTGTATCAGAGTATATTGCTAATCTATGTCCTTCTTCTAAATACATTAATATTGGATAATCACTTATAAGTGGAATAATCTCATCCTCTTTTAAACAAGGTGTCCCATTAATTAAACTATAACTATCCTTACTTTCCCAAACTGGAAGCCCATTTTTAAAAGCATAAAAGATTCTTCTAACCATTAAATCCTTAATACCTTTTAACTCCTTATTACCACTATGAACATGTTCACTAATGCCCAGTTCAATAAACTGATCTAATACTCCTGCTAAATCAAATGTTGTAAGAACGCTATAAGCCCCTTTATCATCACTTAAACTAAAACCATATAAAGAAAAACTATCTAAATTATTAAGCACTCTCTCACTATCATAAAGCACCCCTATATTCTCACTAAGAAAATCTGTAACATTAACCCCTTCTGGCAGTTTAGCTATAAGCCTCTTATTCTTCATATAATCATTAATTAAAAACAGAATACCTCTAGTAACAACTACACTATTTGATACATTATATTCCCTTAAAATATCCATATTATGTTTAAAATTATCAAAGCCATCCTTAGTAAATATAACAGTACCTCTCTTAAGTAAACTCTTAACATCCTCATCAGTAAATTTATAATATTCTTTTAGAACTTTAATAATATCTATAAACTCTTCTAAACTAACACCACTTAATACTTCACAAACACCTAGATAATTATTACTACCAATAATATTTATATACCCATTATCATAAAGATACTTAGCCCTTTTACTCAAACCATCTAAATCACACTTTAACAGTTTATCTGCACTAATCTTATCAAACTTATCAAAGTCAAAACCAATAGATGCCATGACTTCCTTAACACTCTGTCTTACTTCATGCTCCTCTATCTTACAAACTGGCTTAAATGTACTTTTCATCATATCATGATGCTTAAAAATATCTTCATCTGGATTCTTAAAGTTTGCTCTTTCTAAAAGTCTACCACGTAACTTATCTTCACCAAGTTTCTTCAACTTTCCACCATTATACTCATTTAAATAAGTAATAACTTTATCCCAGTTAATATCTCCATTACTTGGATTAGCACATTTAACAATTCTTTCAGTAAGTAATATATCGTCCGGCGTAAAGATTTCCTCGCGAGATAACTTTTCTTTTATCCTTATAACATCATCACTAGTAATACTCGAATTTGTTATAAGCGTTACTTTATCATGCAGATCACCAATTACCTTCTTAAGAAGCACAACTATTTTAGATAATTCGCTTATTTCCTTATCACTAAGAACATAATCATTAATAGTTAAAGAAGAAGTCTTAATTGCAAGTACTTTTCTTCTTAAAAGTACACTATCATTGTCATCTTCAATATAACTTAAACAAAGATTAAATAAGCGTTCCAAACTACAAACTCTGTTTGCAAACTGCAAATATTCCTTTTTATCATAAAGAGCAAGTAGTTCCTCACCTTCACTAATTTCTTCCTTCAAACTCTCAGCAAGTGCTAATGAAGAAGTTACCGCACTACCATTTAAAATTTGTAATAAAATCTCTTTTCCTTCCATTATGCACTCCTATTAATCGCTATCTTTAAATTACTTCTTAACTTACTTTGACTAACAAAAACTTTCTCCTTATCTAAAAGAACTTCCTTAATAAACATTTCATCCATATCACCAAATTCATCTTCACTAGTATAAACATGTAATATCATTAAAAACTTATCAGGTAGTCTCATAAAAGAAACATTCACATCTTTATAACTAGAAACATAAATATTATAAGAAGTGTTTTCTAATCTTTTAACCTCACTAAAGTCACCTAAAATAAGTTTTTCACAAACCTTTTTAAAAGCATTTAACTCTTTTTTATCTAAAGCATTAACTTCATCTATAATACTCTCTAAATAAATAATATGCTCTTCTTTATCCTCCTCATTCTTATCACCTTTTAAAACTTCATACGTTTCAATATACTTGTTAATATTATTTATAAACGAAGAAAGCACACCATCATCAAGATGACCATCAAATAACTTAACCTTATCTAGTGCCCCATTAACCTCTCTAGAAAGTTCCATCAAGATAGACACTATCTTATACTTATTATCTTTATCGTCAGAAGTAACACTATCAATCAAAAACTTTTGTAAATCCTCTGGTTTAACACTATCAATAAGTTCCTTTTCACTAGAAATAATCTCCTTAGCTTTGTTTATTACCTCATCAAACTCTCTAGACTTATCACTAGAATCCTCTTCCTTACCATCAGTGACCACTTCCTTTTTTCTAGAAAGTGATAAAACCTCTTCCATCTCACTTTTTAAATTAAGTAAGTTATCATAAACACCATCACGAACTCCTAAACTTAAAAGTAATTCTTGATATTTCTTTAAATCATCTTCAAGCACTTTAATAAACAAAACTTGTCTAACATCATTATAATCTAATTTTTTATCTTTGGAAATTTCTTTAGCCTTTTGACTAATTAAAGATGCATCTACAGAAACATCTGTAAGAGCTTCATAAACATCTTTATACTTTTCTTTTTTATTCTTGATAACAGACGCGTATTTATCTATAAAAAGTTTATCATCCTTACTCATCTGATGTGCTACTAAATTAAAACTTTCGATATATAACTCTTCTTTCAACTCTCCTCTTTCTTTACTAGAAAGTCCTAAAGAAAGTTTATCTATATCACTATAATCATAAATAGGTCTTTTCAAACTACCATCATCAAATAATTCCAAAACTCTCTTTGGAAGTTCAATCATTTCTCTTTGACTATCAATATATTCTTTATCTCTCTTTAAACAACTACTCAAATCCTGAGTAATTCTTCCAGCAATCTGTTCTAAATAAACATATGAACCATGATTACCATTATTTCTAATATTATTAATATTACGGGTTGCTATATCCTTTATTTCGTCAGTATTATTGCCATATATAAAATCAATAATTAAATAAAGATCATCTATAGACACTGAATCAATTTTAAGTAAATCATCAGCATTTATATTTCTTTTATTAAGCCCATATTTTAAAATTATATTATCTATCTCTAAAAGAGTATTCTTCTTATTTTCAAAATCAATCGTTTGTAAAGCAGTACTATCTATTCTCTTTTGTAACTCTTCCAAAAAAACTGAAACAGCCTTCATGAAATCACCCTCTTTACAATAAAGATTTTACCATAATCTCGTATTTTTAACAAGAATCATTGAAGTTCACCCGTTAAATATGATATAATATCTAAAATAAATGGAGGCTCATATGAACGAAGAAGAAAAATTCAAAAAAAGAGTAGTAAAAGAAGAAAGTATCAAATTACCAGACCCAAATCCAGAAAAAAAAGCAAATAAAATAATTAACTTTTTATCATCTCTACTAATTCTAATTATTATTATCTTTGGCTTATATTTTCTAATGGATAAAGGCGTTTTACCAAATCCATTCGAAATCAAAAACGATAATCCAATAATCCCAATCGATCAAATATCGACAACAACTAAAGCACATGAAACAAATGCAGACCCTAACCTAAAAGTTTATGAAAGTGATACTACTAATTGTTCTTTAGGTAAACCAAGAATAGAAATCAATTTAAAAGATAATACATTTAAATTTGTAACGTATAATGGTGCTTGTGATAAAACGGAAATTACTGGTTCATCTGAATATGATATTGGTGCAAATTCATATAAATTCACTACTGAAGACGGAAACATCCTTACTGGTAAATTTAATAATCGCACATTTGTCTTAAATATCAACGGAAGCATCTATGAAATGGTAGATTTAAATGAATAAAGAATATAACATCAAAGAACTTCTTGACTCCATTGACTTTAACAAAAACAAATTAACCAAAGTAAATGATAAACTAATGCTAACAAACTATCAAATAGAAGTTTTAAAAAGATTTGACATCATTCCAGAAAACTACACAAGCCTATCCAGCATAATCTGTGATGCAGAAGAAGTTTATGAAGAAACACTTGATGAAGAACTAGATGCAATATTAAGTGAACTTCAAGAAAGAAACTATTACGAAAATACAAACAAATAAAAACCTTAGTGCATAACTAAGATTTTTTTCTATCTACTAAGTTTATTTTTTAAATTAAGCAAATACTGTTTACTCATAATAGGTAAAAATGTATTTACAACACTCATCGTCATCTCACTGGTCTTGTCAGCAATAAAAATATTCTTGATCTCCTCTGGAATATCATCTACATATACTTCCTCATTATCAAACAAGGATATCCCCGTAATAATTATATAATCCATCATAACTCTCAAACTATTTTTAATAAAATTGTTAATATCTGCAATAGTTAATTCTTCATTATTAACCAATAACTTAAACCATATAAATCTATCATAAATACGATCATCTATCAAAAACACTTTGTTATCATCAATTATTTGATATAATTCAGTACCATCCAAAGTAAGTTTAATAAGACTATCTCTAATCTTTGTCGAAAGACCAAACTCCCCACCAATCCTCAAATTAAAAGAACTCTCAAAAAACTCGTCAATGATACCCTCATAGTTTAAACGTCCCGCTTCCTCACTAATCATCACTATATAAGGCATTCGTGTATTAAATATCTTCTTCACATAATCTAAATTCAATCCTCTTTTAAGATTATTAACCCCAAAAACTTCATTTACGCACAAATCAAAAAGCAAATTTATACGTTCAAAAGAAATAAGTCCTAACACTCTTTTATATTCCTCTATTGAAATAACTTCAAAAATATAACTAGCAAGTAAATCAGCACAAATAAATGCCTTCATTTTCTCATTAAGCCCATCAAAATACTTCTCTAATACTCTATCACTAGCACCGTAATCTATATTACATGCAAGTATCAAACTTGTCGTTCTTCCACCAAATATTCTAGATAACTCATCCACACTAAAAAGGTTATTCTTTACTAAATCAAACAAATAACCAGCACAAATTTCTTCATCTTCATATCCATAATATTTAAGTAAATCTCCTCTAAACAAAGACTTCAAAATATTAAAATTAGAATTTTTAAAATTACTAAATATAAAATTAACACATCTATTTAACTTTTCCATATTCTACCTCAGAAGAAGAAACTATTATATAATAGAAAAGTTATAAAAGTAAATACTTACGAACTAAAAAGTATCTAAATTATTATCAGTACAAACGCACTGACCATTTCTATATTCAAAATTATAACCACATTCTTCATAACAATCAGCTGCTCCGCCTATACCATAACTAAACACAAATAGAGCAAACATCACTAAAAGTGCTTTTACTAAAACCCCAGTTATACATCCTATTAAAGATGCTCTAGAAGCTTTCTTCTTTTCATTTAAATAAACCAAAAATAAAATAAAACCAATTAATGGAAAAAAGAAACCAAGAACTCCATAACCAAATCCAGACGATTCTCTACTTTCTTCTTGAACCTTCCTTCCGCAATTAGAACAAAAATTTCCTTTTATTTCACTTCCGCAATATTTACAGTACATAATTTACCACTCCATCTAATTAAGTATCTAGTGCTTCAACACATTTACAATAAAAATTATATCATAAAAGATAACAATTTGATAAAAAATATTATCAAAAATCCAAAAAATAATAGACTTTTGCCCTAGGTTAAAACAAGAAACTCACATACGATAAAGTGGGAGGTATTATGAATACAAATTTTACTAAACTAAAAATGCAAGATGCTATTAAAACAATTCAAAATAATGACTTATGTACATTAACTTTATGTAATAACGGCTCACCTTTCTGCACTCCAATTATCTATGATAGTGATTGCTACTGTGGAAATATCAAATTAACTTTTGAAACATGTGTAGATGGAAAACTATCAGAACTAATCGAAAATGATAACAACTGCTGCTGTCAACTTACAAACAGATGTAATAACAAAATAGAAGTAATTACAATGGAAGGTACTTGTGAAATATTACCTAATGAAAGCACTTGCCCATGTTTACATGAAGAGTCATGCTTTGTAACAGTAGAGTTCACTCCATGCAAAATCACAGGTCGTTGCTACTGCAATCAAAGAAGAAGAAATACATCTTGCTGTAATAACTAAAAATTACAAAAATGGTCTAGTAAAAACTAGACCTTTATTAATAATAAATTGCATACTCGTTCACACAAAAAAACGCCATACGGCATTTTTTTATTTTGCAATTAACTCACAAATTAAATTAGAAATCTCTGTTGGATTATCAATAGATAAGCCTTCAATCAATCTAGCCTCACTATAAAGAACCTTCGCATACTTCTTAAGTTCAGCCTTATCCTCTTTATATAACTTCTCAAGCTTCTTAACAATATCATGCTTTTCATTAATCTCTAAAACTAGTTTAGCCTTAACATTCTCATCAGTTGGCATAGCATTAATAACCTTCTGCATCTCTACACTGATTTCACCTTCACTAGTTAAACAAACAGGATGACTATCAAGTTTATTAGTAAATCTTACACTAGTAACTTCATCACCAAGTGCATCCTTTATCTCAGCAAGCATATCTTTATTATCTTCATTTAACTTCTTATTAGCTTCCTTTTCCTCTTCAGTATCTAAATCTAAAGAACTATCACTAACACTCTTAAATGTCTTGCCATCTTCTTCCCTTAAAACACTCATAACAAACTCATCTAAATAATTAGTTAAATATAAAATATCAAAGCCTTTCTTCTTAATCTGCTCTACTTGAGGCAAACCATCTATTTTACTAACACTTTCACCAGAAGCATAATAAATATTTTCCTGACCATCTTTCATATTCTTAACATACTCATCAAGTGTTATTAAATCACCCTTATCTTTAGAATAAAATACAAGTAAATCCTTAAGCTTATCCTTATTCATTCCATACATATTATAAATGCCATACTTAATCTGAGAACCAAAAGCCTCAAAGAATTTCTTATAACTCTCAAAATCATTAGTAAGCATATCCTTTAGTTCATTATGAATTTTAGTCTCTAACCCCTTAGCTATCGCAAGTACATGCTTATCACTTTGAAGTGTTTCTCTAGAAATATTTAAGGATAAATCATCAGTATCAACAACACCCTTAACAAAACTATAATACTCAGGAACTAACTCCTCACACTTATCCATAATAAGAACTCCATTAGTATAAAGTTCTAATCCTCTCTTATACTCTTTATAATAATAATCATAAGGAGCATGACTAGGAATAAACAACAAAGCCTTATAACTAGATAATCCTTCAGCACTAGTATGAATAACTCTTAAAGGCTTGTCCATATCAGTAAATCTAGAAGAATAAAAATTATTATACTCTTCCTCACTAATATCCTTCTTATCCTTCTTCCATAAAGGAACCATTGTATTTAACGTTACCATCTCTTTATAAGTTTCATACTCATCCTTAGAGCCTTCCTTTAACCTAGAATTCTCCACTTCCATCATAATTGGATATTTTAGATAATCACTATACTTACTAACAATACTTCTAATAGTATACTCCTCTAAATAATTAGAATAATTATCATCCTCTGTATCATCCTTCAAATAAAGAATAATTGTAGTACCAACATCTTCTTTATCACAAGTCTGAATAGTATACCCATCTGCTCCTTCACTAGTCCACTTATAAGCCTTATCAGCATTATACTTCTTACTAATAACCTCTATTTTCTTAGCAACCATAAATGCTGAATAAAAACCAACACCAAACTGACCAATTATTGAAGTATCTTTTTGATCTTTATTTTCCTCTTTAAACTTCAAAGAACCAGACTCTGCTATTGTACCTAAATTATGTTCAAGTTCAGCTTCATCCATACCTATACCATTATCACTAATCTTAAGTATTCTAGCATCCTTATCTCTTTCAATAACGATCTTTAAATCATCACGATTAACTGAAACACTACTATCAGTTAAAGACGTAAAAACAAGCTTATCAATCGCATCACTCGCATTACTTAATAATTCCCTTAAAAATATTTCTTTATTCGTATAAATAGAATTAATCATCAAATCTAATACTCTCTTTGATGAACTCTTAAACTCTTTCTTCTTCATATTATTCAATCACCTTTCCTACATCAACCCATTTAACTGGATTAGAAAACTTCTCTATTTCATCTATACTTAATTTAATTGCTGAATTAGAACTACCACAAGCCGGATACACATATTCATGTTCCTTTAATGACTCATCCAAATAAACAGACACATCAGCATTAAGCCCAAACGGACAAACCCCACCAGGAGCATGACCAATAAGTGCTTCTGTCTCTTCATAAGAAATCATTCTCGCTTTAACATGAAACTCTTCCTTAAACTTATGATTATCTAACTTCCTATCACCAGCTAAAACAATAACCACTGGCTTATCATTTATCATAACTGCTATAGACTTTGCAATTGCTCCCTCACTAGTATTAAGTGCATGAGCAGCCTCTTTAACCGAAGCACTACTCTCATCAAGAACAATTACTCGTTCATCAGCATTGTATCTCTTTAAATACTCTTTAACTTTAACTAAAGACATATCATCACCTTCCTACAAACATTATACTATCATTTTAGCACTTGTCAATATTAAGTGCTAGTTAAAAATTTAAAAAAGACTTCGCGTAATCGCGAAATCATTTTTATGATCCGGTACTTTCATAATGTTTTAAACCTACATTAAATGCAAAATAACATGGGATCAAAAACAAAAATACAAAAATTGGTGATATTGCATACAAGAAACTATTACTCTTTCCAACCAAATAAAGTAAAGGATAATAATTAACAGAAGCATAAGGAATTACAAAAGTAAAAAATATTAAAAATGCTTTTCTAAAAATTCCCATTGGATATTGGGCCAAATGTTTGCCACCATCTGTCATAAGATTTTTTATTTCAAGACCTTCAATAGTCACAAAACAATATGCAGCCATGAGCAAAAACAAACTGAAAAATATCACTACCGAAGCAAACATCATCATAAGCACAATGACAACATTAACATAATTAAATTCTAATTTCAATTTAATAAAACTATAAACAATGAAGAATAATGCCTGAAATAATCTCGTTACCTTAACAACATCCATTCTTGAACATAAAACTTGAAAAAGTACTCCTTGAGGTCTAACCAAAAGTCTATCAAGTGAACCATTTGAAATAAAATCTTCAAACTTATCAACTCCTCTAAAAAAAGTTTCATTAAAAGCAAAGCCAAAATGAATTACGCCAAAGCAAAGCAAGACCTCATATATTGTAAAACCTCTTATATTACTAAATCTTTGAAAAAGTGCTAAAAGCAAAAAATAATAAGAAAAAAATACTCCAAACTGACTAATAACAGATAAAATAAATGTTTTTCTAAACTCTAATGCACACTTAATATTGTTTTTTAAACTCTCAATATATATCTTCATTCTAACCTCCTTGAATAACCGCTTTCTTAAGTGCTCTATTGCAAAGATAATAACCAATTGCTATAACAATAACGCACCAGCCTAGCCCTTTACCTAGCATTACAAAAGAATTAGAAACACTAAAAGCCCCAGAATAAACTCTAAATGGAAAATCACCCAAAAATCTAAATGGAAGAACATTCGCTACTTTTAAAAGCCAATCTGGAAAAAACACTAAAGGGACAGTTCCACCCATAAATAACTCGATAATAACACCAAATATACTAAGACTTCCCCTAAAATCAAGCGTGTACATCGTAATAATAAATAATAACATCATTATCGCACATACCAAAATTGAAGAAACAAATATCGCAAGAATGAATATTCCTAAATACTCTATCGATGGTGGCAAACTAAGCCTATATGGTTCAGGAAGAATAAAGGCAACCAATAATACTGGTGCAAATCTCAAAAGCACAGCAATAATCTTCTTTGAATAAATCTTTACATACCACTTAAAATAAAAATTATCTGGTCTAACAAGTTCATACGCTAAATTTCCATTTTTTATCATTTCAAATAATTTTGGATCTTTTTCACTCGGATAAACAAGAGAAAAGAAAGCCTGTTGTAACCACATATAATTTACTAAGTTACATAAAGAAATTGGCGTGCTCCCATCTCCTGAAGAATAAAAAGCAATATATACTTCTATAAAAACCATGCCAAAGAAAAATTGTGTAAGTAATCCTGCTATAGCAGCACTTCTATATTGCAAATTCGTAAGGCATCTAAGCTTAAAATAAGTAAAATACTTTTTCATACATTGTAATCCTCGTAAAGTTTCAAGATAATATCATCTATTGTTTCATTATCAACATCTAAATCTTCTAAATTATAAGAATTACTAACATAATTAATAAAAGAAGAAATTGTTATTATATTAGTATCTATAACAAATTTATAAACACCATCACAAAACTTTCTTTTTACAATACCATTAAATTCAATATTCTCTATTCTATCTCTAGTAATAATACTTACTGTTTTATAACTCCCATACTTCTTCTTAAGTGAATCTATTGCTCCATCATAAAGAATTTTACCCTTTCCTATCAGGATTATCCTTTTAGCCAAAGCCTCAATGTCACTCATATCATGAGTAGTTAAAATAACCGTAACATGATTCTTCTTATTAATCTTTTCAATAAAATTACGAACTATAACTTTGCTCTTTGCATCGAGCCCAATTGTAGGTTCATCTAAAAAGAGTATTTTAGGCTTATGTAGTAATGAAGCACATAGTTCACATCTCATTCTTTCTCCTAAACTGAGTGTTCTAACTGGTTTTTTAATTATTTCTTCAATCTCAAGCAATTTAACAAGTTCATTTTTTGTCTTTAAGTATTCATCTTCATCTAACAAATAGATATCCCTTAACAAATCAAAAGTATCTTCTGCTGGAATATCCCATTCAAGTTGACTTCTTTGACCAAATACAACACCAATTCTCTTGACATATTTTTTTCTGTCAGCACTAGGATTTAAACCATCAACATTAATTTTTCCAGAACTAGGAAGAAGTATTCCCGACAACATTTTAATCGTCGTACTTTTCCCAGCACCATTTGGACCAATGTATCCAACGATTTCTCCTTCGTTAATATTAAACGAAATGTTATCTACTGCATTAACGTATGTATAATCACGTTTAACAAACGACCTTAAAGCAGCTTTTAATCCACTGCTTCTTCTTGAAACTCTAAAAGTTTTACTCAAGTTGTCCACACATATAAGCGACATTTTAAATTCACATCCTTTCTTACAACGCAAAAAACCACATATTAAAATATGTAGCCACATAATGTATTTAATATAAAGTTTTTTGCAAAATGTCATCTTAATTATAATTGATAAATAAAATACATGTCAATAAAAAAACACTTAAACAAAGTGCTTTCTATAAAAAACTTATTACCTCTAATATTTCTTCAGTTCTTTCCCTATTTCTAGGATTATCATACATGTTATTTTGAATAAGTTCTTTAAGATTTACAAAAAGAACTTCCTCCAGTTTATTTAAGTCATAATTCTTTTTGCAACTATCAATCACATAGTAATTTCTATAAATCATTTTTTCTCCAATAAGCGGATGATCTTCAACATAATTATTTACAATTGCAAAAGGTTTAAGTTCCCTAAATATTGATTTATCTCCTTTAACGAAATCATACGTACCATAATTTAAATTTAAGTAAATTTTTTTATAAGAATCGACAACTAAAACATAAACTTTTTCCTCTATTACATTTGCTTCTTTATCTGGAAATACATCTCCCTTATTAGCAACATACAAATCATCTTTAACTACAACATCAAACTTATTCATAATTATCACGCCTCTAAATTTATTTTAGCAAATGTTTTTAAAAAAATCCAAAATCTTTAATAAATTAACATTATATTAACTAAAAATTTTTACGGAAATTAGTCTTTTTTATAAAAAGTCCCTTGAAAAAGGTGTAATCTTTAACTAAAAGTCGTTTGAAAAAGGTGCAAAGTTGATGTAAAAGTCCCTTGAAAAAGGTGTAAAAGCATTGAAGATAGAAGAAATATATGATAATGTATAGACAAAGAAAGGTGGTAACATGAAAAGAAAAATATATAACCAATTAATCGAATGGAAAAATAATAAAATTAATAAACCACTATTAATTTTAGGAGTTAGACAATGTGGGAAAACTTACATCATTAATGAATTTTGCCAAAATGAATATAAAAATTACCTTAAAATAAATTTATTAGAAAGAAATGATGTAGTTAATTTATATAAAGAAAATATAAACTCAGAAGAAAAATATAAACGTCTAAAAGCTATGATTAATTTTGATTTTGACAAAGAAAACTCTATCTTATTTATCGACGAAATTCAAGAAAGTGAAGAATTGATTAGTGAATTAAAATATTTTTGTGAAGAACACAATAACGTTAGAATAATATGTGCCGGTTCACTTTTAGGCGTAAAATTAAAAAGATTAACAAAATCATTTCCAGTTGGAAAAGTATATATTAAAAACATGTATCCAATGGACTTCGAGGAATATTTAATTGCTAATGATGAAAACTTCTTAATCGAAAGCATTAAAGAATGTTTTGTAAATAACAAGCCAATGTTATCATTACACACTAAAGCATTAAAATACTATAACAGTTATTTATTAACAGGTGGAATGCCAGAAAGTGTTTTAAACTTAATTAACATCAATGGAGATTATATAAAATATGACAAGAATATTATTAGTAACATAATTGAATCTTACTTTGATGACATGAAAAAATACATTCAAACACAGACAGAAGCCTTAAGAATAAGAGCGTTATATGAATCATTACCAAGTCAATTATCTAATTCTTCTCACAAATTTCAGTATTCAAAATTAAATACAGGAGCAAAATCAAGAGATTATGAATTACCACTAGATTGGCTATTATCTGCAAATATGGTTCAAAAAGTCAATTGTGTAAAAACAATTGAAAAACCACTAAAAGGATTTGAAGACAACGATACCTTTAAACTTTTCCTAAGTGATATTGGAATATTAAATAATCTATTAAATATTTCTATTAACGATATTCTCAATGACAACTTAAAAATATATAAAGGAGTTATTACTGAAAACTATGTTGCAAATCAACTACTCGCAAATGAAATTCCATTATTTTATTGGAAAAATAAACAAAACGTTGAAGTCGACTTTCTTATTGAAACAAAAGATGGCATCATCCCAATTGAAGTAAAATCATCAGATAACACTCAATCAAAAAGTCTAAAAATATATAACACTTTATTTGATCCACCATATGCAATAAGAATGAGTACAAAAGACTTCGGTTATAACTCTGAAACAAAAATAAAATCAGTTCCATTATATGCAACATTCCTTATCAAAGATTTAATAAAATAAAATTATTAAAAAAACTAATTAAATCTTTACATTTATCTTGCATGAATTTACATTTGTTTGCTATAATTTAGGTAGAAACAAGGTGGAAATATGAAAAAGAATTTAAAAGGTTTTATCACAATTGGTATCGGAGTTTTCTGCTTAATTGGTTCCTTACTAATTAACCGCTATGCAGATATAGACGATGTATTTTGTGTCGTCCTTATGACATTTTCACTTATAATCGAAATTTATGGACTATTTCAAATAATAAAAGACACTTACAACTAGTGTTTTTTTTAAATGTGAAGTATAATTAAAATGGTGATAAAATATGTTTAAAATTGCTGTCAAAGAAGCGTTAAATTTTACAAGACCTCTCGCAACTGGTTTTTATTACTTTGATAAAAAAATAATTAACGGCTTATCAACATTAATTGTTTTAAATAATGAAGGAGATATTTTAACAACTGCAAGCATTGCTTCCCTATTTAAACTGCAAGACGAACTAAAAGAAACATACTTACCAATCTACGAAGAACTAAAAAGTTTAAAAGGAAGAAAACTCACAAAAAAACTAGATGAATATGGCATCAAAGATGAAACGTTAACTGATATTTTAAATGTCATAATTGATATTGCTGAAAATCCAGGAAAAGTAAATATTATAAAACACGAATACTTAAATTTAGCAGTTATCAAATTCTCAAATCATGAAAATGTTCTCGTCAAAGACTTTCCTAAATTTAACAAAAATTATGAAATAGGTCAAAGCACATGCACAGTAGGTTTTGCTTTCCCAGAATATAAAGCATTTACTTATGACGAAGAAAATAGAACACTTAAAAGCGATTTCAAAGTAATGAACTTTCCTATTTTCCCGGTAGAAGGCATCATCACAAGAAATATCTTTGATGCAAAAGAAAATATATCAATGTTTGAGTTATCATCCCCAGTTGAAGACGGAATGGAAAGTGCACCAGTCTTGAACACTAATGGAGAAATTTTAGGTATTGCTCTAGGTAACAAAAAAACTGGCAACCGCACCTTAAGTTATGCAATAACATCATCAATTATCACAAAATTTTTAAAAGAAAATAATATAAAATATGAAGAGGTAAACAATGAATAATAATCGTGGAAATATAATAATAATCGAAGGCCCACAAGGCGTTGGCAAAAGCACAATGGCAAACTTTTTAAGAGATAACCTAGCATCATCAAATCTATATAGATTAACTGGTATTAAAGATAAATCTCAAACAGGTTATGCTAAAAATAAAAAAATGTATCTTAACTTACTAAACTATATGGAAACTTTAGAAGAAACCGAACTAAACTTAATCTTTGATCGCACGTTCTTCACTGAACAAGTATATGCAAGTCTAGGATTTAAAGATTACAAATTTGATGACGTATACAAAAGACTAGTTCAAAAACTTAACGACCTAGATTACAACATTTACTTTGTAGTACTATACTTAGAAGATACATCACTATATGAAAAAAGACTAGTTCGTCAGCATCATCAATATCAGGCATTCTCCCTAGAAAGTAGTATTAAACAACAAAATGCTTACTTAAAACTAGCTGATGATTTAAACATGCCAAATATAAAGGTACTTAAAATTGCCACAGATAACTACGAAGAAGCGTATAACAAACTTATAAATTCTATTCCAGTTCTAAATGGCATAAAATATACACAAGAGGTAAAATGAAAAAAAGAATTAAACTAAAATACGGAAATATCTTCTTAATATTAATTATTCTCGGATTAATTTCATATATTATTATTACTATAATTTCCCCTAAAAAGGAGTCTGATAATAATATGGGTAAAACCAAAACCACTAATACAACTATCAAAACGTCAACGACTACAACTACTTCTGAAACTACAACAACAAGTAAAAAAACAACTACTACAACCACTACTAAAAAAAATATAAGTAGTCAAACAAATAAGACTGGAAAAACATCAAAAGGCTATACAGTCGAATACAAAGATGGAGCATATTATGTTGATGGATACTTAATCGTTAACAAAACATATCCATTAGATAGCACTTGGAAACCTAAAAACACATTTAAAAGCGTTCCAAATGATGGATTTGCTAGAGAACCATTAAACTCCGAAGCTTACGAAAACTGGAAACAAATGAAAAGTGATGCCGCAGCACTAAACTTAAATCTATGGGCACAAAGTGGCTATCGCTCATATGATTATCAAAATGATTTATACAATAGTTATGTAAAAAGAAGAGGCAAAACAGCAGCAGATACCTTCTCAGCAAGACCAGGACACTCAGAACATCAAAGTGGCTTAGCATTTGATTTAAACACAATTGATAGTTCATTTAAAAACACAGATGAAGGAAAATGGGTAGCAAAAAATGCTTATCTATATGGATACATCTTAAGATATCCAGAAGGAAAAACTAATGAAACCGGTTATATATATGAACCATGGCATATAAGATACGTTGGTAAAGAACTAGCAAAAGCTCTTTATAACAATGGAGACTGGATAACAATGGAAAGCTACTTTGGAGTAACATCAGAATATGACAATTAACGAATATAAAAACGAAATAATAAAGCTTCAAAAAGAAGATACTAAAAACGCTATCAAAAAAGGCTTTAAAGACAAAATAAAATGGTACAATTTCATTAAAAATGAACCAAATGATACCATCGCTCTATCCATAATAAATCTTGCTAAAATATGCGATATTAATCCATTAATAACTGCCGAACACTTTGATGCAACAATGATAACCCGTGTATCTCATATGCTTAGTATAAAGTAACGCAAAATATGCGTTCTTTTTATTTTAAAAGTACCTAAAAAATTGTATAATAAACAATGAAAGGAAGTACCAAATGAAGCAAGACTATATAATCGTACCTCAAAACTATAAAAAAAGTCTTATTAAAAAATTAAGTAAGCAAAATAATTTATACAAAGCCAAAATTCTTGGAATAGACGAAGTAACAAAAAGACTTCTATTTGATTATGATGAAAGAACAATTTATTATCTTATAAAAGAAAAAAACTACTCATATGAAAACGCTAAAGAACTAATTAAAAACATGTACTTTACCAAAAACACAAACTATCAAAATGACAAACTAAATAACTTAGTAACACTTAAAAATGAACTTCTTGAGAAAAATCTTCTTACTACAGATAAGTTTTTTAAGAACTCAATTAAAAATAAAAATGTTGAAATCCAAGGATTTATTAACATTGATAAATGGACTATGCACATTATTGATTTATTAAAAGAAACTGCTAATGTAACAATCACAAATATCCCTGATAAAAACTACACACACCCAGTATATGAGTTTACAAACATTAATAATGAAATTGAGTTTATCGCTAATGACATAATCCAAAAGAATCTTGATTTAAACAAAGTATATATAGCAAATATCAATGCAGACAACACAAGTGTAATTAAACGTATTTTTGCAAACTACCACTTACCAATCAATATTGAAAGCACAAAGACACTATACGAAACAACTGAAGGACTAAACTTTTTAAATAATCTAGATTTAGAAAAAGTGCAAAATGAAGAAATTAAAAATGGGATTATTAAAGTTTTAAATAAATACAGTTTCATCAAAGATATTACTGAAATTAAAGACATCTTAAAAGAAGAATTTAAACACACAAAACTTAAAAGTGAAAAACTTACTAACTCTATTAATGTAATAGACCTTAAAAATAATATCCCAGAAGAAGACGATTATAATTACTTAATAAACCTAAATAAGGAAACAATTCCTCATAATTATAAAGATGAAGATTATATCTCAGATATAGAGAAAATGCCTTATTTAGATCAAACATATCAAAAGAACAACAATGAATTCATCATCTGGAAAAGAATAATTAACAATACTAAGAATTTAACTATTACAACAAGTAAGCAGAACTTAAAAGGCAGTACTAAAACTTCCCCACTTATCGAAGAATTTAAACTAGAAGTTATCAAAAAAGATTACATACCAAGCACGTATTCTAATCAAAGTAACAAGTATAATTTAAGTTCACTTCTAGACGAATATATAAAATACGGAACCTTCAACATAAACATCCCTATATTATTAAACACATATAAAAATATAGAATATATGACATATGATAATACCTACCACAAGATAAACTTTACTTACGACAAATTAAACCTATCATATACTAAATTAAATACTTACTATGAGTGTCCTTTCAAATATTACTGCTCATATATTCTTAAATTAGATAATTATGAACAAACCTTTGATGCTTATGCAGGCTCTTTATGCCATCATATATTACAAAACATGTTCAAAGAAAATTTTAACTTTAATACAGAAACAGAAAGCTATCTTAAAGAAAATCCATTTAACCTAACTTTAGAAAACAAAATCTTCTTAAATAAAATGCTAGAAGAACTTAAAAACGTTATTAAAAATATTAACTCACATTTAAACATTACTAACTATAAAGAAATAGAATGTGAAAAAAATATTGAAATTACAAAAAACAAAATTAAATTTGTTGGTATTATAGATAAGATAATGAAGTATGATGACAAAATAGTTTTAATCGACTACAAAACTGGCGAAACAGATATTGATTTAAGACTAGCTCCATATGGACTAAAACTCCAGCTTCCAACATATATTTATCTAATTCAAAACTTATATCCAAATAGTAAAATTGTCGGTATCTACCTACAAAATATCATAAGCCCAATTATCAATTTTAAACCTGGGAAAACTAAGGAAGAACAAATAAACGACCACCTAAAACTAAATGGTTACACTATTGGTAATGAAAATCTTATATCTGAGTTTGATCCAACCTACGAAAACAGTGAGTATATTAAAAGTATGACTCTAACGCAAAATGGATTTAGTAGATACGCCAAAATACTTACTGAAGATGAATTAAAATACTTAGGTACATTTGCTGAAGAAAAAATAGACGAAATGATTCAAAATATAGATAATGCAAACTTCAAAATAGAACCTAAAATTAAAGGTATTGACAACATTAGTTGCAAATTCTGTAAATATCAAAGCATCTGTTTTAAAACTGAAAAAGATAACAAGTACATATACCCAGACGAAGAACTAAAATTTTTAAGAGGTGATGAAAATGCCTAAATGGACAAAAGAACAAGAACTAGCAATTAACACTGAAGGAAGTAATATTATCGTATCAGCCGGTGCTGGTTCTGGTAAAACAGCCGTACTAACTGAGCGTGTAATAACTAAACTTAAAAAAGGCATTCACATAAATGAACTTCTAATTCTAACATTTACAAATAATGCAGCGGCAGAAATGAAAGAAAGAATTAAAAAAGCAATTAGCAAACTTCCAGAACTATCTGAAGAAATGAATCTAATCGAAACTGCTAACATAACAACATTCGATGCCTATGTCTTATCTCTAGTAAAAAAATATCACTATTACCTAGGGCTAGATGCTGGCCTAAGTATCATAGATGCATCCATAATTAAACTAGAAAAGAAAAAACTAATTGATAAAATATTTGAAGATAAATACCAAGAAAATAATAAAGATTTTATTAACTTCATAACAAAATACTGTGTCAAAAATGACAAACTTCTTAGAAAAAAAATTCTCGCAATAGACTCATCCCTAGACCTACTTATCAATAAAGAAGACTTTTTAAATAATTATATTGACAACTACTATACTGACAAAAACCTAGAAAATCTATTTAACTCATATGAAAAACTTATTCAAAATAAAATAAATTCAATAAAAAACAGTCTTGAAAATCTAGGTTATGAAATAGAAGAAAAAACATATCAAAAATTCTTTGCAGTTCTAGAGCCACTAATAAAAGCCCAAGACTACAATACTATCAGACTATCACTAGACTTCACAATGCCTAGACTACCTAATGGTTCTGGTGAAAAAGCTAAATATTATAAAACTCAAATTAGTGAAATTACCAAATCTATAAAAGAACTATGCTACTTTGATAAAGAAGTACTTATAAATAATTTAAGAAGTACTAAAAGTGATGCCAAAATAATTGTTGATATCATCAAAGTTTTACACAAAGAAACCGAAAATTACAAATATTCAAAAAATATGTTTGAGTTTAACGACATCAGTAAACTAGCAATTAAACTAATAAAAACAAACGAAGATGTCCGTACAAATCTTAAAAATTCATTCAAAGAAATCATGATCGACGAATATCAAGATACAAGTGATATGCAAGAAACCTTCATCTCCCAACTAGAAAATAACAACGTTTATATGGTTGGTGATGTTAAACAATCTATCTATCGTTTCCGTAACGCTAACCCAGATATCTTCAAAATAAAATATGATAAATATAAAAACGAAGATGGTGGAAGAAAAATAGATTTAAATAAAAACTTCCGTTCAAGAGAACAAGTCCTAGACAGTATCAACGATATCTTTAATCACATAATGGATGACTTTATCGGAAACGCTAACTACCACAAAGAACACCGTCTAATCTTTGGTAACCAAGGCTTTTACATCTTTGGTAGTAACAAAAATAATAACAATTTAGAAATTTATAACTACGAAAAAGACAAAGATCACACTAAAGAAGAAATTGAAGCATTCATTATTGGAAACGATATTAAAAAGAAAATTAAAGATAAATATCAAGTACTAGATGATGAAGTTCAAAGAGATATAACATTCAAAGACTGTTGTATTCTCATGGATAGAACAAGCAGCTTTGACACATACAAAAAAGTATTTGACTATCTGCAAATACCCCTTAATATTTACAAAGACGAAGATATTCTTTTCACAGATGAAGTATGCTTAATAAATAATATTCTAGGGCTAATAATAAACATCAAAAATAAATTAAACAACGTAGACACTAATTTTTACTACACTAGCATTGCTCGTAGTTACCTATATAACCTAGATGACAATATAATTTACAATAATCTTATAAATAAGCAATTAACTACTACCGAAATATATCAAAAATGCCTAGAAATTAGCAAAAACATCGATAGTATGAGTAACACTGAAATAATTGAAACCATCATCAAAGACTTTAACTTCTATGACAAAATGATTTCTAAAGGTAACATCCTATATAGAAGTATTATTCTTAACAATCTTCTAGAAAAAGCTCAAAGCCTAAATGACGTTGGTATGAACATCTATGACATGAAAGACTTCTTTGAAAACCTAATGGAAAACTCTGAAGTAATCAAACTACCCGCAATAATCAGTGACTCAAACTCTGTAACAATTACTAACATCCATAAATCAAAAGGACTAGAATATAAAATATGTTACTTTTCTGGCTTTCATAAAGAATTTAATCTAATGGATGTTAAAGATAAAATCTTATATAACGAAAAATATGGTTTAATAATGCCTAGCTATAATGAAGGCTTCTCTAATACATTTATAAATACAATCTTTAAAGAAGATAATTTAAGAAATGAAATATCCGAAAAAATTAGACTTCTATACGTAGCACTTACTAGAGCAAAAGAAAAAATGATAATTGTAACAAGCCTTGACAGTGACAAAATCTATGTAACAAACAACGAAAAAGTAATTGATGACTTAGACCGTATGAAATATAAATCATTTAAAGATATCCTCAACTCTGTCTATGAATACATAGAGAAATACATCACAAATGTTAATATTCCCAAGATTAATGATGACTACAAAATATCAAAAAATATTAACTTAGATGGCCTAATAAATACGAATGAAACAATAACCGTAGAAGAAAAAGAATTTCAAACAAGTTCATTAGAAGAAAAACACTTTTCAAAAGAAACAAGTAAACTAATCACTGAAGAAGAAAAAAATAACATGAACTTTGGTACAGAAATGCACTACATGTTAGAAAACACTAACCTTAAAAATCCTGATTACACTTTACTTAGTACTATTGAAAAAAGCATCCTAGAAAACCTACTAAAAAATGACATCTTTAAAAATATAAACAATGCTGAAATTTATCAAGAATATGAATTTATAGATGATAATGAAACAAGTGAAAAAACAGGTGTTATTGACCTAATGTTAGAGTATAATGACCATATTGATATAATTGATTACAAACTTAAAAACATTGCTGATAATGCCTATAAAAAGCAATTAAATGGATACAAAGAATATATCAAGAATAAAACTCACAAACAAGTAGACACTTACCTTTACTCACTACTAGATAGAACATTAACCAAAATTGATTAATGTTCTTTTTTCTTGACTAAATGTAAATAATCACCTATATTAATAAACATGAATGAAGAACAACAAAAAGCAGTACTATCACTTAATGATACCCTCCTCATCGCTGGTGCTGGTTCTGGTAAAACGCATACCATAATTAATAAAATAAACTACCTAATAGATAATAACATCTACAAAGAAAAAGAAATCTTAGTTATCTCTTTTACAAATGAATCCGTAAATGACATTAAAAGAAAATGTGATAAAGAAATAGATATCACCACATTTCATAAACTAGCTATAAACATTATCAAAGACGAAAACTACCATCTTGCTGGTAACACCCTAGACTATATCATCAATGAATACTTCGAAAGCTACGCTAAAACAAATAAAAAAACAAATCAAATAATTAAAAGAATATGTATCGAAACAACCATTTCAAATCTAAAAACATATATTAAAACATTTATTAACCTATATAAAGCTAACTATTCATCAATTGATACACTATGGAATCTTTATAATAAATCACACTTCATAAATAAAGACTACTTAAAAATCATCTTAGACATCTACCTTATCTATCAAAGAGAACTAGAATCATCTGGTACTCACGACTTTAATGATTTAATAATAAATGCTGAAAAACTTATATCAAACAACATTAAAAAAGTACCTTATAAGTTTATAATAATCGACGAATTTCAAGACACATCTTATACAAGACTTAACCTAGTCCTAGCAATTAAAAAAATAAATAATGCCAAAATATTCTTTGTTGGTGATGACTATCAATCTATCTATAGATTTAGTGGTCTGGATTTAAATATCTTTCTAAACATAAAAGAATACATACCAGAAATAACTATTTTAAAATTAGTAATGAACTATCGAAATAATCAAGAAACAATCAACTTAGCAAATAAATTTATAACGCAAAATAAAAAACAGATTGAAAAAACAGTAATCTGCCAAAAAAATTTAAATAAACCAATAAAAATAATTAACTTTTCAAATAAACAAACAATTATAAACAAAATTATTCCCAACCTCTTTGGTACAACACTTATAATGGGAAGAAATAATAAAGACAAAGATGACTATAATATTAAAGAAACTGAAAATCTAAAATTTTTAACAATTCACAAATCAAAAGGTCTAGAATTTGATAATACCATCATAATAAATCTTGAAAACAAAACAAATGGCTTTCCATCTAGAATACCTAATCCCAAACTATTAAATAAAATAATTAAAACAGACTCTTACCCAGACGAAGAAGAAAGAAGACTCTTCTATGTTGCTCTTACTAGATCAAAAAACTATACTTACCTACTAGTGCCTAAAAACAACCCATCTATATTTATTACAGAAATTAAAAAATACGGAAAAGAATATATTGAAGAAATTAATCTTTAGAATAATAAATTTTTGTAATTGGATATCCTTTACTATATATCATTTCCTTATATTCAGTACTACTTTTACTATCTAAGTAATTACTAAAATCCTTCATAAAAATATTCATATCACCACCCATATAATCAAAACAATCATCATAAGAACAAACTCTATCAAAATATTTATCTGATACTTTATCACTAAAATTAAGTGTAGTTACACCTTCTGGATACACAACATCACTATTTTCATAAGCATAACTTTTACTAAAAATCAAATAACTTAAAACTATTCCATAAAATAAAAATAAATTAAAAACAACATACTTCCTCATACACATCAGTATTATTATTCCCAAATAAGAAAAATATAAACAAAAAAAGGACTATTTCCAGTCCCATTTAAACTCTTTATAAGCCTTAATATAATTATATCTAATCTTTAATAAAAGTAACTTTCTTAAGAAACCATTATCCTTTTTATAATTAAGTGCTTCTGTTCTATCTTTCCACATAGATAAAGCCTTCTTCTTAAACTCTTCATTTGTAATATACTTCTTAACTACACACTTAGGTACAAACGTCTCAAGTACTTCCTTATCACAAATCTTATATTTAAGTTCCTTACCTTCAATCAAATCCTTATAAAGTAACTCAATCAAATTAAATCCAGCAGGTGTTATATAATAAGAACATCTTCCTTGTCTAGCATTAATCTCCATTACCTTATACTTACCATCTCTAGCATCATACTTCATATCAAATTCAGCAAATCCTTGATATCCTATTTTCTCAGTAAACTTTCTAATCTTCTCAATTTGCTCTTCTACTCCAGGATACTGTGAATACCCATTAATAATAACGGCCGCATTACCTATCATTCTAGGAGCATGCTCTTGCAGACCTATTTGAGCAAAAGAAACCATCTTTACCTTCTTATTCTTATCTGCATAAACTACTGCATCAAATAAATGTGAATCATCACCAGGAATATACTCTTGAATAATAATTGTATCAGTATAATTACCCTTCTTAAACTTATCAATAACATCAAGTAACTCTTCCATCGTATCTAACTTATAAATCTTCTTCTTACCAACAAAGTTAATATGTTTAAATAAAATAACATTTGCTGGTTTAACAATTACCGGGAAAGTAATATCCTCTGGTTTAATCTCTTCATTCTTAGTACAATCATAATAAATACTTCTTGGTAAATCAATTACACTATCAGCATACGTCTTATAAAAGTCTTCCTTATTAACCAAAGTATGTTGTAACTTAACACTAGGATAATTAAAGAAAAATTTACTCTTAAGCTTACTCTTATTTTTCGCTATAAACTCGCCATAAGTCTCATTACTACTAACAAGAAGTATTTTCTCCTTCTTATGCTCTTCATAATACTTATCTAATTCACTTAAAAATACTTTTTCATCCCATAGATTCTCTACATACTTAATATTTAAAATCTTAGTATATCTTGTATAAGCAAAAGGCTTCTCACCAGGAATTATAATACTAAGCAAATCTGCTTTCTCTCCCGTAAACTCATGATAACATCTAGCTAAATAATAAGCATTAATATCATTTCCAATAATAAGTGCTCTAAACTTCTTCATCTTCTATCCTCTTTCCATTATAAATATAAACTCTAGGTACCCTGTATGTAACACTGCAAATTAACTTATAAACATTAACTCCAGTATATCCAGCAATCTCACGAATACCAATCATATCACCAAATATAATAACCTCATCACCTAATTTAACATCATCATCAATTATAACAGAAGTTATATCCATATAATTAGTAATAGTCTTATACTTCTTGCCCTTAATCTCTACATAATATGGTTTAATAAGTGCAAAATCAGCAAACCCATAAGGAAGAATCCCTATCTTAATATTAGACTTAGCATCATACATACCACCATATCCAACACCTTCTCCAGGCTTAATTTCTTTTATCTCCATCACATTAGTAACAAACTTAAATGCAGTATTTAACTTTAAAGGACTAACATCCGGAACATACTTCTTAAAAGTTAACTTATTAAAAAGTTTTCTCTTCCAAGAAAGTGGAAATGATCTTTTCGCAAATCCATACATTACAACACCTAATCTTACCCCATTCGTAAAATCAAATGCCTTATGTTGCTCCATCGTCAAACTTCTATCCAAATGAACAATATCTACCTTATTTAAATCAATATCCTTAGTTATATCTTTAAATCTAGATACTTCCTTATTTAACTCTTCACCTACTCCAGAATATAACTGAGTAAACACACCTTCCATATATAAATTCTTATCTGAATTATTATAAATATAAGAAGCTACCTCACTAGACTTAACACCAAATCTATTCATTCCCGTATCAATCTTCAAATGAAACTTAACCCTTATTTTCTTTTTCTTAATCTCATCAAAAATATCTTTATTATCTATCGTTATCGTAATATTATTCTTTGAAGCAACCTCAGCATCACTAGCACTAACTGGTTCTAAAACTAATACAGGAACATCACTATATCTTTTTCTAACCTCTAATCCCTCTTCTAAAGTAGCTACTGCCAAATAATTAATACCAGCCTTAAGCATATACTTAATAACTCCTAGCCCATGCCCATAAGCATTAGCTTTAACCACTCCAAAATAATACTTATAAGAAGAATACTCTTTTATTATTGCTTTAACATTATCCTCAATAACATTACAATCAATAAGTGCATATGTCTTTCTATACATCAAATCACAACCTTAATTAACAAAAAAATTATATCATTTATTACTATTATTTACAATAAAATGGGCTTTATTCTAAACTATATACTTACTTCATTGACTTTCTTTTTACTCTTTACAAATGACACAACTTTAGCTTCACTCGAATATATAAAATTCAAAAAATCTGCAATTGAAATATCAGCCTTAAATGTAGTTTCACCTTCATAAATATCTTCAAACAATATCCTAACATCATCAAAAGAACCACTTTGGATAACCATATACTTACCATGAGCAATACTATTTCTTATTCCATTAATAATACCCCTGTTATAAACAAGTAAACTATTATCAGTTACATAATCTACCGCATCATCATAAGTTGCTTTAGCTGATGCTACATCACTAATCATAGTTGCTTCTAAAATCTTATCATTATTTAAATTAGCACTAAGTACTGCCTGTGCCTTAGTATTTCCACTTAACTTAACCGCATTTAAACTCTCAGTATTTTTCTGTATCTTACTTTGAATAGCTGCAAGCCTTTTAGAAGCTCCCATATAAGTTTCCTTATGACTATCTATTGGTCCATTATCCGGCTTTAAATAACTAACATTAAATGCCGAAAAATCTAACGTACTATAATCAAATCCAGTATTATCTCCACTAGTAAAAGCATTCTCATTATCTAACAAATCATCATGTAAATATCCAAACAAAGTATTAAATAAACCAATTGAAGCCGCAGCAAGTTCTTCATTACTAGCAACAAAGAAATTACCATATTTATTTGCTATATAATTACTAATTTTATCCTTATCAGTAGATTGCAAGTCATACGCAGCCTCAAGTAATATAAAATCATTAAAAGAAGCGCTCATCTCACTAAACTTCTTCCCTTCCGTAACTCTCTTTAAAACTTTATCACCTATAGCATTCACTGCTTCAGTATATTCTTGATCCTTTAATACTTCAAATAAACTATCTGCAAACTCATCAAGATCATCAAACTTAACATATCTTACATCCCAATCAAAATCATACTTATCTTTAACCATATCTTTAAACAAAGTAAAAACTTTTAAATTAGAAGTTTCTTTATAAGCATCAATTACCTCATCTAACATATCAGCTAGATCCTTACTAATAATTACCCCATCTTTACTTTTCAAAGTAACTTCCACTTTTTTAAAATTAGATATTACTCTCTTAACCTCTTTACTATCTTTTAAAGGTTTAGTTCTATTCTTTTCTATCTTTTCATTCATAACAAAACTTTTCTCACAAACTTTCATTTTTACTCTTCTAAAATAATTCTTAAGAGAATAAATTACAAAAGTAGCAAGCTTATCTATATTTAGTTTTACGCCTCTTCCAGCAAAATCTAAAATAACCCTGTTATGATCTAAATCAAACATAAAATTACCATGAGCAAACTTATTACGAATCATCGCAACTACAGTCGCAGCATCACTAAAACTATAACCATCTATTACATAACCACTATCAGTCTTGGTTGCTATCATACTAACCGACTTAGCTAATTCATCTGCAAATATCTGTGTCTCAAACTTAAGTTCCGGAGCCTTTGTAACAATCTCTTCCTTTATTCCAAGAAGTATATTACTAATAAGCGCTACTCTAGCTGCATTATAATTCTTCTTATCAAGAATATAACTGCCATCATACTCATCGCCCACAAACTGATTAAGTAAAAATAAAGAATAAGCCTTCGCCCCAGAATAATAATCTAACATACTATCAATTTTATCCATAAAAATCACCTGTCTCTTTTAAATTATATCATATCACAAAAAAAGGATAAAACATTATCCTAATTATCATTCCTTAAAAAGGTAAATACATCTTAAATTTAACAGATTGCCCATTTACAACAGTATTCTCCCAATATCTCAACAAATCTTTTTGATTAATTTTTATACATTTAATAGCCAAAGACGTGATACGATTATCATGAATTTTCTTTGTATCTATTATAGATAAATCATTTAAATTTACTCTAAATTCTAAACTACCATGCTTACAATGAATATGTGGAACATGATGTAAATCTTTCTCATTTGTATGAAAAAAGAAATGTATACCTCGACATCTGCCAACATCACCACCAATACCTCCAAAAATACACGAAGCTTTTATGATTTTATTAGCTAGATGAAATTGCTTATCCAAATTATTTAATGTAATATCTTCAAAAGAAATAGAATATTCATATCGCATTTTTTTAAAACTATATTCTAATTCAAATAAATTTGAATCAACAACATAATTTATCGGATAATCAATATTTTTAAAATCTAGTCCAAGAAGCAAGCAAGCTTTTTCTAAAGCTGAAGATAACGTATAATTTCCATCAAGTTTACCCCTAAAATAATACACAGTTTTTTCAATATTATCAGGTATAATTCCACGAATTTTAATTCTAAAATTCACCTCAATTTTATTATCCATATTTAAAACTATTCTCCATCAAAACTCATATTATTCTCATAATTAGTAATAATAACTTCTTTAACTTTGCCCCTCTTCTTGCCATTAGAATTAATATTACGATTAGCTTCAATAACATAAATATTATAATCTTTATATAGCTCACTGATTAAACTAGTCTTATTATTTGAAAGCATTACATAACAGCCTCTTTCACTTAACTCTTTAAATACTCTAGCAAGTCTAACTTGTTCATTTTTACCAAAGCCTTCTTCAGTATAACTATTAAAAATAGAAGTATCTGAATCATACGGAGGATCAAAATAAATAAAATCCCCTTTCTTAGCATCTTTAACAGCTTCTTCAAAATCAACAGAAAGCATCTTTACATCATTATAATTAAAATACCCGCAAATAATTCCTAAATTTTGCCCCTCATAAGTATTAACACTATTCTTCTTTCCAAAAGGGACATTAAACTCATTCTTACTATTAACTCTATATAACCCATTAAAACAAGCTTTATTTAAATAAATAGTTCTAGCAGCCCTCTTATAATCAGCAAGTCTATTAAATTTAGACTTATCCCTATCTAAATTTCTAATTTGATAATAATATTCTTCACTATGATTAGCTTCATGATGATTAAGTTCTCTGCACATCGCATCAAACTTCTTAGCATCCTTCAAACACTCATACACATTCATAAGTTCTTTATTACAATCATTAATAACCGCACTTCTAGGCGATAACTCAAAAAGTAAAGCCCCACCACCAACAAATGGTTCATAATAAGTATTAAACTCATTGGGTGCATAAAACTTCAACTTATCAATAATCTGTCTCTTACCACCAGCCCACTTAACAAAAGGCTTTCCCTTTATCATTTAAACCACCTCATATAAGATATATTTTATCATAAAGTAAGGAATATACCAAAAGAAATCCTGATTAAAGTAAACTTTTATATTATAATAAGCACAAATTTTTTATTTTGAGGAACCACATAAGAAATTATATAATTTAATCATCTCATCTCTATCTTTTATAAATTTTGTTTCATTTATATTAATTAATATATTTTCAACGTCCTTCATAAATGGTGAAAAAGTTTCAATAAATTGCTTTTTATTAAAAAACAAAAATATTGACTTTATTATATTATTTCTTTTAAAACCAGAAGGGCATAAAATTTTAGGGTTAAGTTTAAAATAAATTTTATCATATTTTCTAAAAAAGGCATGATATTCACTTAAGTTCTCTGAAACTTTAGGTGATAGTTCACACATTTTCTTAAAAAGATTATATGCATTATAATGATATAAAAAAGAGTTATTTTTAGTATAATAATATGTTCTATATAAATCAAAGTACAAAGAATATATATTATTAATTATTCTATTTTTTGCGGTAAAATATTGACAAACACTAGTTATTAAACCAACAATTATTCCACAATATAAATTTGTTCCAATTCCACACCAATCAAAGTTAGAATTAAACAAACTGCAAAAATAAAGAATGAGCGTTATCACAACTGACAACACTATAAAAATTATTGTTATAAATCTTGCTTCTTTCATTAATTCACCTTTCATTTTCAAATATAAATAAAGCTAATATGATACAAATCACTTATTATCTTTCTCACAAAACATATACAAGACAAACGCAAAATCATTAAAAAACTTTGTTGGTATTGTAGTTGGAATTACAAGATCAACTTTTTCAAATTCATATCTTAATTCAACAAAATATTCTGAAATAAATTTCAAATAATCATCAAAATTATTTAAGCGTTGTATTATATTTCCGTCTTTATTTATAACATCTAGAGAATTAATTTTAATTTTTTTGATAATTTTTGCTTTGTCTTTACTAGAAATTAAATTAAACAATGAATCTAATGAATGAATTTTAGAAAAATTAACACCCTGTTTAAGCAAAATAGATTTTATAAAAAGTTCCTGAGCATAAGCTAAAACAACATACGCCTGTCTATTAAAATAATTATTATTTTCTAATTTATACCCTAATTCTAACCACATACAAGCTTCTTCATAAGCGGTTCTAAATTTAAAATCAACGCCATTTAAAAGATATTGAAAAGCATCATACCTTGACTTACTCAGATTTTCATATAGACACTCTATCAATTTATTACTATTAAGTTCTTTATTATTTTCTTTTCTATGGAAATTAAAAACACAACACATAAATATACCTCAAAATTTATATTCAAAAATGTTATTCATTATTGCTTTTATGCTGATTACAATATCTATGAGCTAATTGCGCATTCTCAATTACAGTTAGCCCACCATTTGCATATGGCTTAATATGATCAACATGAGCATCATCATAATTTATAATTCTTTGTCCACACAATTTACAAGTAGGATCTTCATTAAATAATTCGGTTTTAATTGAATCCGGAAAACATCTAGGATTTGTATTGTTTATCTCCGGTTTCATTATATCAGCTAATATTGTTCCCCATTTAGTAAATCTATAATTAACTGTTTGAGTATTACTTGTTTCTTTTTCGATACTCGAAATAAAGTCAGGATCATTAACCATTAAATCAAACATTCTATCTCTAATTTCATCTTGATGACGAATTAATGATTCTTTTTCATATCTAGTAAATTCAAACATTTGAATATCATATAACGCAAGATTTATTCGTGTTTTTGACCATTCATAATCATTTTTACCTTCTACTTTAGTTAATCTTCTAAAGGCATTTTCTCCAAAAATCGTATAGACTTTATCAACGGTTTCTTTAAATAATTCTCTATACTCTGCAACTTTTTCTGGCGTCATATTTCTAAACTCTTTTATATGCTTATTACAGAAAGTTTTCATACTTGGTTTATAATTCAAATATGTTCTTTCTTTAAATGCAAAGAATCTTAAAATCATTCCCCTGTAAATCATTCTATTTTTAAAATTAGGTTTATTTATCATTTTATTGAATTTTTCATTTTCTTCTAATTCTTTTAATAAGTTCATATAACTTCCACGATAAATAGTATTTCTAATTTCATCTTCATTTAAAGGAGTTGACCCAGTATTTAATCTTTCGAATATTTCAAATTTTATATCATCAGAAGACTCTTTTTTAATCACTATAGCTCTTATTGGAGTTCCTAGTATTTTTTCTCTTTGAACATCTGTTAAATCACTCCAAGACTTTCTATTTAAATCCGTAAGGACATTCAAACTAGATAATTTAAATGGTTTATCATCATATAAAAATTTGCCTTTTATAAAAGATATTATTGCAGTTAATCTTTGCTGTCCGTCTATTACACTATATGAACCATCTTCCTCTTCAGCAAAATATACAACTGGTAAAGGTATACCCAATAACATAGATTCAATTAATCTACTTGCTACAGCTTGCTTCATCACAAATTTCCTTTGATAATCTGGTTGTAATATCAATTTATTTCTAGTATATCTTCCATATAGCGATGCTACATCAGGATCTTGTTTATCAGTAACAAGTTTTCTTTCTTCATCTTCACCATAAGATGAAGAATCATCATTTCCTTCTATTTCATCATTTGAAACCAAATTATCTTTGAAATCTTCCACAATTTCTTCTTTTGTTAATATTTTTTCTTCCATAAATATAAACCTCTTTCATCGCTCATTTTATTTATTATATCATATACTAATTTTTTATTGAATCAGATTAAATCTTATAATAAGTAGCCATCTACTATACTAACGGTTTTCCATTTTCACATAAAAGGCTATATTACTGATTGCCAAAAACATCTATTACTCGCTGTCATTTAAATCTTTCATTGTCATTTATTGATTTAATTAACCTTACTTAATTGATTTACTTAATATTCTTTTACTTTATTTAATATTTTCCCCAACTATATCAACATAATATTATAATTACAAATTGTATTTATTAAATTTTTTACATAATTTATTGTACAAAACATTCTAGTATATTAAAGCTTCTTGCGAACGTAGCAAATATTATATTAAAAAAAATTTTATTCTTCAATTCAACACTAAAGCTTTCCGACATCAAGACTATCTGAGGACTTCAAACAAAAAGCGAAAGCTTACACTCTCTTCAGGGGGCACCTTGGTTCTAATTTAACAAGTTTTAAAAAATGTTAAAACCTTTATAGAATAAGGATTTGTGTACTTTTGAGTTTATATAAATTTACTTAAATTTAATGAAATTTATTGGTTTGTGTACCTAAAAGTGTACCTAAAAATTCAATCTATTTTATAATTTCAGTTAGAACATTTATTATACCTATAGGATTATCTTCTATCATTTTTTGTAATCCCACCATCTCATTTTTTAACATATCAACTTCTCTTTGATTTTTATTAAAATATGCCTTATTCAAATCAAAATATAAATACTTTTTTATTTTTTCAGTATTTTCAAGATTTAAATTTTCCTTATTAATTTCAAAAAGCATAATATAATATCCTATAAATATGTACATAAAATTAATATATTTATTTGAATTATTTAAGTATTTTAAACATATATATAATATTATCTCTAAAAAATATGTATTCTGTTTTATAGCAAAAGCATAAATATCATCTAATTTATCTTTTTTTATTTCAACCATGGCATTAACAATTAATGTACTATGTGTAAATAAGCATAGTTTTTCATAAAATTCATCAAACATTATTTTCAATTGTTTATTACTTATATCATCAACTATTCCAGAATCCGATAATCTTAATACTTTTCTAAATTCATTTCTAACATGCTGTGGTTTCGTTTTCTTTCTTGTCTCATCAGTAATATTTAAATCAATAAATTCTTTATAAACATCTTCATCAAAATTTATTACCATTGCCATTGTTAAGTTTTCAAAACAAGATCTTAACAAAGTATTTGCATCAACCAACGATTTTTCTTTTATTAATTTATAAATATTTTTTAATGTAATATTACATTGATTTAATAAATTTATAGTTTCAGTTTTAATATTTGACTCATTATATAATTTTTTCAAAGTACTTGTATTATATAATCTAATTGGTATTATTGCTTTGCTCTTAACTTTTTTCTTTGCTAAATCTTTTAATTCAATTATTTTATCTTTTGATAAATAATATATAAATTTTTTAAATCTTTCTTCACCGAATTCCTCTTTTATTTTATTAATATCTTCTTCTGTTATCAAATTTTTTTCTCCTAAACGTTTAAAATGTGAAACATAATAATTTGTTTTTATTATTTATGCATAAAATCTTACACTTGGATATTCTTTTTTCATTTTTATAATATCATAATAGGTGTATTGCTTATATTTAGGAAAATCAGCTTTCACATCTGTTACCATATATAGAGTATAAGAATCTTTGTATTTTTCCATGAATTTTAATTCACCACTAGACATATTAAAGATAGGTTTATTTCCAGATGTAGACTTTACTTCAATATACTTTTTCTCGCCATTTTCAATATATTCCATGTCATATGGTGATTGTGGAAAATCTAAACTTGTGTGATATAATTCAGAATCTTCAGTCAGCTTTTCTAATAACAATTCATAAATAAATTTTTCTCCTAATTTTCCATTTTCTGCTCTTGACTTATTAATTAATTCATATGAAACATTTGTGGCTCCAGCAAGTTCTGGATTTTGTTCAACTACTACAACATAATCATTATCAACTACTTTATTAGGATCTATCATCAATTTTTGTCCAACACCTTTTTGTCTTCTAAAAACAGTTGATAAAGGAATTCCAGTGGGGCCAATTAAAGATGTTATAAAGTTAAGAGTTTTAGTATCTTCATAATATTCAAATCCTCTAACTACAAATGCAAATCCTCCATTTTGTTTCATAATACTATTAAGTACATCATAATTATCAATTTTATATCCATCGAATTTAAAATTAAATGTTATAGGATAATGAAGTTTTATCCTACCAAGATGTGTATTAATACCTTTCGTTCCATCTAACTTAGTAATAAATTCATCTGTTTCCCTTTTGAAATACATTGCAAATTGTGATTCGGTTTCCAACTTCTTACCATCTAATAAGATATTATCAAATACAAAAATATTGTCAATATTATTCCCAGAGTGAGATGCACTTTGGCATTGATGTATCAACATTTCTGGAGGATTAATAATATTACAATTATACTTGCTTAATGCTAATATATCATTTCTCCATTTCGATTCATCCTTACTTTGATTAAGTGGTGTAGAAACCGTTGCGGTTTGTCCTTTTTTATAATCATTATATGTTCCTAAAAATAATGATTTTTCATCAATCTTAAATCTAATTTTATTTTTCATATATCCTCCAAATTAATCTAACCAATTTTCATCAAATTCTTTTAATTGACTAAATATATGGTCTAGTAAAATATAAACTAAATTAACATCCCAACCATTACCTGCTCTTTTAGATAATTGAGTATAAGAATGATTTCCAAAAATAATATCTACTTTTCTGCCTACTCCATCTAAACCTTCTAACCCCATAAGTCTAAATTGTTCTGTAACAGACATTTTTCTAACTATTTCTTTATTTCTTGATGGTTCAATAACTCTTAGACTATTATGTTCCGGCATAGTAATAGTTATTGAATATCCATCAGTTTTTATTTTTTTGTTATAAACATCAAAACACAATGCTTTTTTTACTTTAAAACTATCAATATTATGTTTTTCCTTAAGATGTTCTATTTGTTTATCTGACAAATACATTTCTTTAGGAACACGACCTTTAGGATCTAAAAAATCAGCCATTAACATTCCGTTATGTATTTGTTCAGGAATCATTGAAAAATCTTTTGGTAAACCGCCTAGTTTAGCAAACATCCAAACTCTTTCACGATTTTGAGGTACTCCATAATCTTTACTATTAAGAAGTGCTACTCTCAGTGGCTCATCTTTTTTCGAAGCAGAATATCCCATTTTTATAAGCATATTATCCATTTGTTTTCTTGTACTTTCAAATTTTTTAGAAAAAAATCCTTTAACATTTTCTAGTAATATATATTTTGGCTTTTTAGCTTCACATATTCTCATTATATGTTGAAATAATGTTCCTCTTCCATATGGATCATCAACACCTTTTTGCATTCCAGCTGTTGAAAATGGTTGACATGGAAATCCACCCATGAAAATATCAAAATCTGGTACATCATCTGGATTTAATTTTGTAATATCACCAAAGTTCTTTATTTTCTCTCCATTTTTATCTTTGTGATTTAAATCGTATAGTTCACATGCATATTTATCAATCTCCGAATACCCTATAATTTCAAATTCAAAATTCGGATATTTTTCTTTTAATCTATCTAAAGCAAAGTGGCCACCACCATATCCCGCAAATCCTTCAAACACTCTTAACACTTTTTTATTTTTCATTATACTTCTCCCCATTTTATGACACTATGACATTAACTTAAAATATACCCTATACCTATTTCTATTGTCATTATGTCATTATTTATTAATCAATTATATCACTAACTGATATATTGTAATATTCAGCTAATTTCTTAACTACTTCATTACTTAATTTTCTACTACCTTTTTCGTATTTATTATAAGTAGATAAATCTATTTCTAAGTATTTTGCTAACTCTTTTTGAGATTTATTATTCTCTAATCTCAAATTCTTAATTCTAAGCCTAATTCTAGCTTGATTCTTTTCTTCTTCTTTATCAAAATATTTATACATTTCTTTATAAGTAACTTTAACATATTTCGGCGCATTGTCTGCTATTTTTAAAGCAAAATTAGATAATTCTAATGATTCTTTATCAGATAATTCTGGCATATTTTCAAAAAAGTAATTTGTAGACACTTTATAAAATTTAGCCAAATCTTTTAATACACTAATAGGTACCATTCTATCGCCTAATTCATAGTGTTTATATGTAGATGTATTTACTCCTACTACAGAGCATATTTCTCTTTGAGTTAAATTAAATTGCTTTCTTAATTTACTCATATTTGTTCCTATAGTAACATCCATTTGTTTTCTCTTTTCCACACTATTACCTCCCATTTTTCTTCATAAATATATTATAACACAAAATTTCCATTTTGGAACATTTGATACAAAAATTGTCGAAAAAATACAAATTTAAGGATTTTCAAATTTTTCTAAATCGTAGCTTGACATTGTGGAACTCACATATTATTATTTTTATAGTAATTTTCATAGTGGAACTTTTGATTTAATACAAGATGTGCCAATTTGGAACTTACAATTTGTTCTTTGACAATTAAATAGAGTCAGATATTGTAAGCACCCTATTCTGCTGGCTTGTAAAATAAATACAAGCGGTGCCTAGCGATTACCCTATTGGTACGGGAGTTATGAAATTACTAAAATTTCAGGTATATGGGATACTCTACTCTCTTGACCTACAAGTAAAGAAAAATATAGAAAGAAGGTTGATATAATGAAAAAGAAAGAAAATTACATTAAATATTTCACTGATAATGTTGATGTATTTGAATTACCAGCTTATGCATGCCAAGCTATGTTTAATTTAATGAAGTTAACAAATATGAATTTGTTAACAATTGTGATAGCGAAAAATCCAATAGAAAGGCTTTATATAAAATGTTAGTTGATATAGAAAAAATAGATCCTAGCATTTTATATAATAATTACTATTTGAACTATTTCGAATAAGGAGGTTGATACATGTCCGCAAACGAAACTTTAGAATTACTATCAAAACAATGGTGCTCTCTACAAGATTTAATGAAGTTAACTAATCTTGGTAGAAATTCAGCACTAAAAATCAGAAAAGAAATTATTACAGATTTAGAAGACAATGGTTATAAATTACCTTGTGGATTAATTCCTATGTGTGAAGTTGTTAATAAGCTAAACATAGATATTAATTATTTGCAAAACATGGGAAGGATGGAACTTAAATGATATCTATAGAACAATTAAATATAGACATAAAAAAAGACAACATTATTGAAGGAATAATGAAGTCCAAAGGATTACATTGTTTAGTTGCAGAACCTAAAGTTGGCAAATCGTTTTTAGCTCTACAGATTGCCAATTCTCTAACTAACAATAAAGAGTTCTTAGGATTCAAAGTAAATCCCACTCCTGTTTTATAGATTAGCACAGAACTCTCAAGTTTACAACTTAAGGAAAGATTAAATATAACGAGTTATGAGTTTTCTCCTAACTCGTTCTTCTTTCTTGAAAAAGATTCTAATCATAGATTATGTTTAACTGATGACTTACAATTAGAACTAAAAGAATTCTCAGAAGCTTATAATGGTAAATTTGTAATAGTTGATATTATGTGTGGTATTGATTATGGTTATGAATTAGATATAAATAACTATAGTGATGTTATGAAAAGGATGTTTGATAAATATAGAGAACTATCTAAAAAGTATAATTTAACATTTCTACTAGTACACCATTTAAATAAAGAAGGTAAAACTTTAGGTAGTACAGGTATAGATGGAAATATGAATGGTGTATTAACTTTAATTAATAACAAAGAAAATACCTACACATTAAAAATAATAAATAGAGATTTTGAAGAACAAAATCTTAACTTAATAAAAAACGATAAATTAATATTTGAAATAATGAACGAAGATAATACAGAACTAGATTATAATTTATCTGCATTTATGAGATATACAATTAAGAAAAAAGAAGTTATATTTACTCCAGCTGAAATGGTAGCTGAATTAAATTTATTAATTACCCCTTCCCGCTTTGGAAGATTATTAAATAGTAATATTAAAAGATTAGAACAAGAAGGTTTATATGTTGAGTTAAATAGAACTGCTACATCAAGAAATTACAAAACTAAGTTTATTGAACCGCTTAATTTAGAAGAATAAGGTTTCAGGATTTTCCTAACTCACATTTTGGGCTATGCCCTAGTGAGATAAGTCATAAAATGACTAATTATGGTGGTATAATAGATGTTGAGGTGAAATACTATGAATTGCATGTGTGCTATATACCAAAAATTTTACAGCTCTTTAAAAAAATTAAATTCAATATCTATTAATAATGATTTTTTTGACAATATATCATATTTTGATTCTTTCTTTAATGAATTTAGAAGCATAACTTTTGCACTACAAAATTGTTTTAAACACGATAAAACTGCAATGCAAAATTATGATATATTAAAAAACAAGTATCTTTTATCTGACAATATGAAATGGTGTAACGAAACAAGAGTAGATGTTACACATAAAAAACCTTTTCAACTTAACAAAACAGTTGATGTTAATCTATACTATATGGATAAATTGAGAACAAAAATACACCATAATTTTAATTTAGCTATTAATGATATGTCTTTAAAAGAAATTACAGAAGAAATAATTAAAGAGTTTTCACTAATAGAAACTAATGAACCAGAAATATACTTTACAATAAACTACAATTTCTTAGATAATAAGGAAAATATAAATGTTTTTAATAATATAAATGAAATTTTATTAAACATGAATAACTTTCTATTAGAATTTGATAAAAATATTCAATATGAATGCAAAAATTGCGAATTAGTAAAAAGTAAAATCTCTAATATACTTAATCGCGTAATAGTTAAAAACATTGAATTACAAAAAGATGGTGTTTTTAATGTAAAAGATAAAACAATTAAATTTGGTTCTACTGCTCTATTTACTTTTGGAAGTCAAGAAAATACCCCACTTAAAAAGCCAAAAGCATCTATAAAAGACAACCCACTTTTAAATGGCGCAACATTTGAAGAATTATTTTTATCATTTATATCAAGTCATATTTACTTATATTTTATTCAACAAAAACATATAATGCCAACATTTTTCATTTTTTTCGAAGATGGCACATTTACTATCGAATCTTTTTTATTCGACAATAAAGCAACAATATACAAACAAATTAATGAAATTGCAAACAATATAATAGAAGAAAAAATTACAGCAGTATTTTTAGTAAATGAAATGTATGGTTACAAAGAATATAATGAAAAAACTACAAAACTACCATATGAAGAGAGAATTCTATATTCAGACATTGAATATTTATCTTTTTCTATGCTAACAAATAAATTACAAGAAAAGTATTATTTAATAGATACAAATAAAATTATCGACGAAAAATCATTGATTAATATCATGTCGAATTTAAAAGAATATGAAACAGATCGCATAATCAATGCATTAAATCCAATAAAATTAGTTTTTCAAAACGCAAATGAATCTAACAACCACTAAGGTTGTTCAGAGTGTAGACAAGCCCTGACTAGGTCTCTTTTTTTATTACAATAAGGGTTTTATTTTCCATTTTTCTGAATCATATATATCTTTTGTAAAACTATTTGTTTTGTGATTGAAAAAAACATTCACGCGCCAAGAATATCGTTGATTATTAAAACTCTTTTCGCAATAAATTGTCCATGCTACGTTAATTTTTTTTCTATTTAAAAATTCAACAAAATAATCATATCTAAATAGCAACTCCTGATTTCCACTATCAATATTTGGATGTATACATATTATTTCATCATCTTTAGTCCATTCACCTTCATTTTTTCTAATTAAATCAAATTCTTTTACAATCCATTTTTGAGGTGATAAAACTTTTATGCATCCAGTTATTGATTCATCGTATATTCCTTCCCATATATATTGTTCATAGCAGGTTTTATAATTTTTATTATAATCTTGTAACGAATATCTTCTATTATATTCTAAGTCATACTCTAAAGAGTTTACAAAATCAAACAATTGAATATTAAACAATTCATTATAACTTCCACGAGAATAATCTCTATAATTACTTTTTTTTAATCTGTTTTTATCTAAATAAACAACTGCAGTACACACCATGGTTATTGAATTTCTGTCAACATTTTTTAAATTGTATTTTCTATCTTCAAAAGAATATAAACCAAACAAATTTATATATTTTATATTTTCAATTTCTTTCACTAAATATTTTTCATAAATTTCTTCTATAGAAGCATCAAAATCAACAGCATCAAAATAATCAGTATCCTGCTTTTGACTTAAAATATAATTTGTTGTATCAATGTTTAATAAATTTGTATTTTCCTCTTCCAACGTATAATAAACATAATATATTTGATCTTTGTCCAATGTTTTGGAATGATTAATATCAAAATATTCTCTATTATTTAAATCTATAACATCATCACTATAAACATCATAATGCGGAATAAAATTATCATGTAATTTAGATAACAATTCGTATGTTGCAATCCATTGATATTTTTTTCCTATTCTTTCAACTGAATGTTCATGTCTACTTTGAAAATATTTAACCGAAGCATCATATTCACCAAACAATTTATAATCATACCCATATTCAAATATTCTTTTTGTTGCGATGTTAGATAATAATTGAATATCATCAAATAAATAAGAAAACGGTCTTAAATAATTTTGCAGTGTATATCTTCCAAAATCGCCATAACAACAAGTACCTCTACCATATTCTGTAACCATTGATTTTATTATTGTCTCATTTGCATATTTTCTTTTATCATCATTGCATTGTTCAAAATCATATTTATATGTATCTATTTCATCATTTGAAGGTAAACAGCTATACCATTCTGATTTTTTTTCGTCAATTATATCATCATACAAATTTATTAAATATTTATTTTTTACGAATCTAAAATATTTGAGAGCATATATTTTAATTAAAATATTATCTACGGTCGTAACATTTCTATATATAACATTATATAAGGTCAAAGACAGTTCTTCAATAGCATCATCTTTACTACTTCTTACTACGCTACCATAAATAGCTGCTATTAATCTTTCTAATATGTATAAGTCCTTAACTTCTTTAAAATGTTCTAGTAATTTTATTGATACTTTATGACAATTTATTATTAATTTGGTTAATGCTTTAGTTGCTCTATCACGAATATACCTATTAGATGAGCTCAATAACCAGCATAGTAAGATTCCAATCAAGTATGTTGTTTCATTGTTTAAACTTGCATTGCCATAATTTAAACAATAATCTATAATATTATCTATTGTCTTACTACTATAATTAGTATAATAATCATCTATCACAATTGACCAATAATAATCTAGTAACGGCATTGATAAATTACATAAAAATTCATCTATTACCTTTATATTCAATGCATTACTTTCTATATATGACATTTTTATAAAAATATCTATAATATCATTTGTATAATCCATTTCTTGGTTAAGTTTATTAACATTATTTAAAATTATCTTTGAATCATACATATTTTTAAACCACACTAAACTTTTTAAATAATTCTTTTTTATATAATAATCAAATTTAATTTTATCAAAATCTATCAATGACAAAAAGTCTATTTTATATTTCAATTGAATAATATTTATAATTTCTTCTAACACACCATTATCGAAACTTTCAGAACCATCAATATATTTTTTCAAAAAACCATCATTCAATTCGTTTTTAAGTATTTCTACAGTATCAATTGATTTTAATAAAAACCTAGCAATTGATATTTTTTCATACCTTTCATATGAAAAACGAATTATTTCATTTTCTAAATATATATCTTTATAAAATAAACCATTATCTATAATAAAATTTAAAATTTCAACACTTCTAATTTCATATTTACTACTAATTGGTACTAATAATTCCAAAAATTCATCATATGATAAATATTTATGGGTATTTATCCAATTATCAACATATAAATATAGTATTTGTTCTACTATATTTATTTTACCTAATATTTCATATTTTTCTATAAATTTTTGATTAATTTTCAATAAATAACTTTCATATATTTCCGCAAAATTTTTATAATCGGATGGATTGATGTCAATTTCGTATTTACTAACTATCTCACAATATATTGTTAAAAATAGCGGATTATTAAATTCGCTGTTTATTACTTGAAATATTGGCATATTCAAATTATAAAATTTAAAAAACTCTTTAACAGCATTTACATTGCTTGTACTAAATCCTGAATGTTCACAAAATAAAATATCTTCAATACTTCCTATTTCTTCCGGGATACAAAAATCATAATATGTGTCTCTAATCGAAAGAACTAATTTTAAATTTGAGTACTTTGATACTTTTTCTATAAAATCAATTAATCCTTTCTTCCATATTATACTTTTACAACTCTCATTTAAACCATCTATTATAATAGGTATATTAATTTCTCTTATTATACCCAATTGATTTATATTAGATAACATTTCATCAAAGTTCGTCTTACCATTAGTAATTTTCATCAATTGATTTTCTATGTTCTCTTCACTATAAAACTCTTGTCCTAAAATTAACAACGCAGGTTTTTTATTATTAATATAACAATGATTTATGAAATATGCTAATGTATGACTTTTTCCAATACCAGCTGCTCCCTTGTAAATTATTACTTTAGAAAAATAGTATCCTATCAAATTGTTTAATTCATTATATAAATTATTATATTGTTTTTGAAATGGATAAATTTTATTATACTCGTTTGCTGATTTTTCATATTTATTTATAATTTCTTGTTTTAAATCTTCAAAATAAGATAATAAATTCTTAAATTTAGACATACTGAAATCTAACAATAGTTCATCTATATTAATCAAAAACTTAATATCGTTATTTTCAATGAAAACAATAAATTCATTTAATAATTTAAATATTTCTTTTTTACATTCATCAACACAAAAAAACATTTTAATTTTTCTTTCTTCATAATTATATACGTTTAACTTTTGATTATATCTTTTTCCTAAGTTATTAAGCGATTTTACAGAATTGCTTATCATCCAATCAACATTATATACATTATCTCTTAGAGAACTACATACATAATTATAAATCTTTTCTAACTTTTCCTCACTAGAGTTTTTTATTAGTTTCAACAATTTATTATAAGTAATTATATGTTCTTTTTTATCAAACTTAAACTCTGTATTTATATTAAAATCAGTTCTATAATTATGGTTTTCAAAAACCACCATATATAAAGTCAAGTATTTTTCATTATAATTATTTCCAAGAAAACTATTTAAAGTATTTTGAATTTTGCTGTGATTAACATTAGTAGTTACCTGCACCGCTACTTTTGATTTTTCATCTTTTAAATCTATAGATGGATAATTACTTATATTAAGATTTGTATTTAATAATGACAAGTCATATATAATATTCAAAATATTCGCAATTATATCTTCCAAAAATATATTTCGATCATTCAAATTGATATTATTATCTACATCAATTAAATTTTTTATTTTTGCCAATTCATCACTAATAGTCTTATACATTAATTCTGACTTCATAATTCACTTCCCTTACTACTAAAAAACGCCAATACAAAAACCTATCAAATTAATAAGCCTGTACTAGCACCTCTTTTTAATTCTCATTATTAAACAATTCTTCTACAATTAAATCTCTTGAATGTAAATTATTGTTTTTACCTAATAATAAATTTTCATAAAATTAATTAAGAAACTATTATCTTGTTTTATATTTAAATAATTATTAAAATAATTACTTCTTACTAATGCATTTCTATAATAAACTGATTTATCTTTAAGCATAGCGTTATCTACTTCGTATCCAAGTGATATCAAATACTTTTCTATAAATAATGCTGTAGTTCTAGTATTACCTTCTCTAAATGGATGTATTTGCCATATGCTTGAAGAAAAGTCAGTTATATTATTAATTACATCAACTATATTCATTTCATTATAGTTTTTATTTTTTTCTAACGATAAATCATAATCTAATGACTGTTCTAATAATTTACAATCTCCATAAGCAACTGAATCATTATTTAAAATTCTTTCATGCTTAGAAAAATCTACTTTTCTAAATTCTCCTGCAAATTCATAAACATCTTTAAATAAATATTCATAAATATATTTTATATAATCTACTGATAATTCAAAACTATCTTCTTCTAACAATTGAACCATTCTAATAGAAACTAAATCACATTCAAATTCATCTTGTATTATTTTATCAGTATTATCTTTTTCCACATAATATTGTTTTAATTCATGTTCAACTTCATAAATTGTTTTTTCACCTGTTACATTTTCTTGTAACAATTTTTCTAAATACTTGGATGGTTTTAAGTTATCAACTTTTTGAAGTCCAATAGCCATATCCCACTCTTGTTGTTTTACATAGTTTTTAGGTATTTCTGTTTCAATATAATAATTTAGACTTGAATCTAATTCTCTCTCGGACATCTTAGCACCTCCACTAATAACATTATAACAAAAAAGTTCCTATTTGTCAGTATCATGCACATAAAAAGATTTTAAAATGCAATTTTTACACTTTAGTAAAAACATGTTTTTCTTTATTTTCAAAATATGATAAAATAATAAACTAAAAGGAGGAAATAATGAAACCACATAGAAATATATTAATTATTAGTTTCATAATCGGGATAATATCTTTACCATTTTTAATATTTTTAGATAAAGGAAAAATATACGAAATAACATTAGCATTATTAACAAGTTCTATAATATCTTTCTTATTGGAACTACCAAATTATTTTTCTTTAAAAAATGACAACAAATCTAAATTATACGCTTCACTATATTCAGCTAAATCTCATGCATATTTTTTAATAAATAATATAGAAAATATGAAAGACAATAATATATCATTGATTGATAAATTTTATTCGCAAAACGTTAACAATATAAATATAGATTTAAATATACTTGAAACATATGACAAAGATTATTATTTTTTAAAAAGTAAGAATGAACATATTTCCTATCTAAAAAGAAACTTAAGAAGTTCATGGCAAAACATTAATTTAGCTTCATTAAAATTTTCTATAAGTTTTGCAAAATTGAAAATGGAAAAAATTCAAAAGAAAGAAAATAAAATGATTTTCATTACAGAAATCGAAAATGAAATAAACTTAATTTTAGAAGCTTGTAAAAAATTTATGAAAGCTATCGATGATACAACTTTATTATTTTTTACAAAAAAGCAATTAGAAAATTGGATTTCAGATAATATAGTATTAGAAAACAATGAGCTAAATTATAAAGTAACAAAAATATAGAATCCAGAAAAATTCCGGTTTTTTTAAATTTTTGTACCTAAAAGTGTACTTAAAATTACTTAGCAATTATAAAATCCCTTAATACAAACAAAAAATGAGAGCTTTCGCTCTCTTCAGGGGGTTTTGGTTGATACACCTTAACATTGAATTCGTTAAGGTTATCAGCATGATATCTCTACCATGCTAAAATAATCATAAACGAATTTTCATTCTTTGTCAATCACAATTTTTAATAATTTACAAAAAACAAAACTATTTAACTTTTTTAAGTTCTTCGTAATATAAAATAAATGTTACATTCATATAAGGAACAAGCCAAATATATAAAATTCCTAAAGTAAAAATACCAAGTAATAGCCAGCCAAAGAAACTAAGAACTAACATAAAATAATCCATCTTATATCCATTCATCATTTCCTTACTTTTTCTAATGCAATCCATCGGATTCGTATTTCCATCAATCATTAATAAATTTACCATTGAGTAACTTAATGCCGCAATAATACCAGGAATAATAAGAAGTAATGCCCATAAAGTTGAAAATAGTGAAGTTAAAAACCATACTCCAAATATAGGCCCAAACATCTTGTAATATTGAAACATTCCTTTAATATCACACTCTTCGCCTCTAACAAATTTCATAACATAAGCAGTTGCTCCAAAACTTAGCGGTAACGTAATAATCGTTGATAGCATTTGTGCACTTGTATTAACATAAATATTATCACTATTTACTCCAAAAAATGCTCCAATAAGCGAATTTATCAAAGACACAATAACAAACGGTATTACTAAATCCCACACATGGCCTTTAATCATTGCTTTAGCTTTTTCTTTTAATTCTTTTCTATTCATATCCTCACCAATATAATTATATACAATTTTAAAATTCTAAGCAATAGTTAAGTTCTCAAGAATATCTTTCTGCACTTTATAATCATCTAAATTCTTACTCTTCAAAAATTCCTCAGCATCACTTTTACATTGCATTAAAATTTTATAATCTTTATTTAAATTTGCAATTTTAAAACTTTGCTCGCCACTTTGTCTAATTCCAAAAATGTCTCCGCCACCTCTTAGCTTAAAGTCCTGCTCACTAATATAAAATCCATCATTACTCTCTTCTAAAACTTTTAACCTTTCAGCATCATAATCACTTATCAAATAACAATAACTTTGCATGTCATTCCTGCCAACTCTACCTCTTAACTGATGAAGTGTAGCAAGTCCAAATCTTTCTGCATTAAAGATAACCATCATCGTCGCATTTTTAACATCAACACCAACTTCGATTACAGTTGTTGAAATCAATATCTTAGTGTCCCCATTTTTAAAACTATTCATTACTTCATCTTTTTGATTAGGTTTCATTTTTCCGTGCAATAAGCCCGTGGGAACCATTCCATTAAATGCTACATCAAACTTGTCTTTTAAGGAAGTTACATTCATCTTTTCATCCTCTTCATCATCAATAAGTGGTGCTACGACGTATATTTGATGCCCTGCTTTTATTTCATCTAGCATTTTCTCTAAAACATTTTTAAGTTCACTATTTTTGAAAATTTTAGTAATAATTTCTTTTCTGCCACCTGGTTTAGTCCTAATCTCCGTAATATCCATATCACCATAAATAGTTAAAGCAAGTGTTCTAGGAATTGGTGTTGCACTCATATATAACACGTCAACATCTTTTCCTTTTTCTTGTAAAGTCTGTCTTTGATTAACACCAAATCTATGTTGCTCATCAGTAATAACAAGCCCAAGATTGTTATAAACAAGTTCATCGTTAAGTAAAGAATGCGTACCAATTAAAACTTGAGTATCACCATTTTTTAAATTCTGTAAAATCTTATTTCTTTCACCTTTTTTAGTTGAACTTGTGAGTAACTGAATATTTAACTTATCTCCAAAAAGACTTTTCATATTATTAAAATGTTGTACTGCTAATATCTCAGTCGGTGCCATAAGCACGCCTTGATACCCAGCTAGCATATTCATATAAAGTGCAATAAAAGAAACTATCGTCTTACCACTACCAACATCACCTAAGATTAATCTATTCATTTTCTTTTTAGATAAAAAGTCACCCTTAATATCATCGACTGCCTGCATTTGTCCATCAGTTAAGTTAAATGGCAAACTACTAATAAAATTATTAACCTTATCTTCATCAAAACTCTTAATGTTAAATTTGCCATCACTTGCATTCTTCTCTTTTAAATAACTTACCTTTAACATAAAAGTAAATAACTCTTCATAAATCAAATGCAAATCTGCTTTTTTCAAACTGTTAATATCTTTAGGTTTATGCACATTAGTAACTGCTTCTTTTTTATTTATAAAATTATACTTTTCTATTAAATAATCTGGCACATTACTTTTAATTTCTACAGTATTATCCAAAATCTCATCAACCAATTTTTTAAAATTACTTCTTTTAATCCCCTGATTCAAATGATAAACAGGCTCAATAACTGTTTTCGTTATTGGTGTAAGTTTTATATCACTAGCCATAAATGTATTAGATTTTCTATTATATTTACCAATTACTGATATATAACTTTTAATTCTAATATTCGGTTTTAAATAAGCCCTATTAAAGATAGTAACATTTACTAGTTCACTTCCAGTATTAAATGCAAAAGATAATTTATTAAGATTTTTTCTTATAAAAAATACTTTAGGTAAAGACTCAACATATCCAGTAATTGTGCATGTATCGCCTTCACTACACTCTCTTAACTTGACTGGTGTATAAACATTATATCTGTAAGGAAAATAATTAATAACATCAGCTTTTGTATATAAATTAAGTGCTTTTAAAGCAAGTAAACTTTTAGGTCCAATTCCTTTTATATCTTCTAGCATTGTAATCACCATCTTTTATTATTTTTTTATTAAAAATGCTTGACAAAAGTGTCTCATTCGGTTAGTATATAAATCACCAATTCACTTATAGGCGAATTGGTGCTAGTATCACACTAGCCAACCCCTTTTTATTCTTTGAGGCTGCTTATTAAGCAGCCTCCATTTTTTTATTTATTTAATAAATTTTTATAATATTCATAACGCTCTTTTGCAGCGTTTTTATTTTTTTCTAATAACACATCTGCTTTTTCTTTATCCTTTAAAATTAATGCATTATATCTTACCTCATTTCGTAAGAAATCATCATACTTCTCAAAATCAGGTTCAGCACTATCTATATGAAGTTCACCATCAAAGTATCTCATAAGTGTCACATAACCACACATTACTGCAAGTTTCTCCTCATTAATAGAGTTACCCATACCACCTTTAATTCCTTGCTCAATACAAGGACTATAAGCAAGAATAATAGACGGTCCATTATGTTCTTCAGCCTCTTTAATAGTCTTTATCGCCTGCATCATATTAGCGCCTAAACTAATCTGACCAACATACACATTAGGGTATCCCATGCAAATCTTAAATAAATCTTTCTTATAAGTATCCTTACCCATATCAGCAAACTCTGCTACTGCCCCAATATGTGTACTCTTACTAGATTGTCCACCAGTATTAGAATAAACTTCAGTATCAAGCACCATAATTCTAACCTTTTTATTACTTGAAAGCACATGATCTAAACCACCAAAACCTATATCATAAGCCCAGCCATCTCCACCAATAGTCCATACACTCTTAGGAGTTAAATAATTAACCAAATCAGAAGATACATACTTCTTAGCTTCATCTAATACAGCATTAATCTTCTCATAATCATTTTCATTATCTTTAACAAACTTATAAAGATTAGCAGCAGTCTTATTACTCTCTAGCTCCTTAAGTGCTCTAGCATGCAACTTATCATAAGTTCTTAGCATTCCATAACCATACTCAGCATTATCCTCAAATAAACTACTACCCCAAGAAACATTATATGGCATACTTGGGCAAGATGCCCCATATATACTAGAACATCCTGTAGCATTTGCAATAACAAGCCTCTTACCAACAATCTGCGTTAATAACTTAATATAAGGTGTCTCACCACATCCAGCACAAGCTCCAGAAAACTCAAATAATGGCTTTTTTAAAGAAACTTCTTTTACATTATTCACACTTGTTACATCATTTTCATAATTCTTAAATAAATCATCTGCTCTTTTTTGATTCTTGTCATCAATTTCTCCCCAAGATAAACACTTAACAGGACATATATTAGCACATAAACCACAAGCCGTGCAATCCCTCTCACTTACTGCCACAATAAACTTATTCTTCTTATCTAAGCTATCCTTTGCATCGCTCGCATACTTATCATTTTTATCAATTACAAAAGGTCTAATAACAGCATGAGGGCAAACAATATTACACATACCGCACTCAATACATCTATTTTTATCCCACTTAGGAACCATACTAGCCATACTTCTCTTCTCTAAAGCACTAGTCCCACCTCTCGTAGTTCCATCACGCATCTCATAAACATCACGAGTACTTAACTGATTACCTCTTCTAGAATTAATATAATCAAACACTGTATTACCAAACTTCATATCATAAGTACTAGCACTATCTATCTTACACTCTTTTAAATAATATTTACTTTCCTTAATACATGAAACATTTGCTTTAACAATATCTTCACCCTTAGTAAAGAAACGTTTTTTTACATTCTTAATTAGCACTTTTTCATAATCATCAAAACCAAATAACTTTAAAATAGCACTTTCCATAATTAAACTAATCTTACCAGAAATACCATACTTACTAGCTAGCATTCCAGCATCAATTAAATACACTTTTATATTATTATCAATTAAATATTTCTTCACTTCATTTGGTATAAACTTATTAAACTCTTCTTCAGTCCTATAAGTATTAACAAGCAAAGTTCCGCCCATAACTAAACCATCTAAACAATCAAACTTCTTAAAATATTCATCTTTAGAAACTACAACTAAACTAGGTCTCGTAACATAATAAGGTGCTTTGATTAACTTTTTACTCGTTCTTAAATGAGAAATAGTTACTCCGCCACTCTTCTTAGAATCATACTCAAAATAACCTTGAACATAACTACTTTCACCAAGTATTTTAAGCATATCCTTTGACGCACTAACAAGTCCATCAGAACCAAATCCGAATATCTTAAATTCTTTATAATTTTCTTTATAATTAAACTCGAAATGTTTCAAAGACAAATTAGTAATATCATCATCTATCCCGATAACAAAATCATTTACTAACTTTGTATCAAGCATCTTATAAACATCATAAATATCACTTGGTGTCGTATTCTTACTAGATAGTCCATATCTTCCATGAACTATCTTTATCTTTTCATCACTAAGAGCAGATAACACATCTAAATATAAAGGCTCACCAGCACTGCCACTTTCCTTAGTTCTATCTAAAACAGCAATCTTACGCACACTTTTTGGTAATACTTTCTTTAAATAATCAGCACTAAAAGGTCTATATAAATGAACTTCAATTAAACCATACTCATCATTTTTACACATATCTATTGTATTTTTAATAGTATCACAAACAGATCCCATTGCTACAATAACCTTCTTAGCATTTTTACTACCATAATAATTAAATGGTTTATAATTAGTTCCTGCAATCTTATTAAGTTTCTTCATATAAGAGTTTACTATATCTGGCATCTTTAAATAATCTTTGTTTCTAGCTTCGGTTACTTGAAAATAGATATCCTCATTTTGCGCAGTACCCTTAGTAATCGCCTTACCAGAATTAAGTGCTCTGTTTCTAAACTCATTAACTTTTTCATAATTAATCATTGACTTAATATCTTTATCACTAATAAGCTCTATTTGATTATATTCATGACTAGTTCTAAAACCATCAAAGAAATGTAAAAATGGAAGGCTTCCCTCAATCGCAGATAAATGTGCTACCATTGCTAAATTATAAGCATCCTGCACATTAGTACTTGCTAAAATACAAAAACCAGTTGCTCTTGTTGCATACACATCCTGATGATCACCAAAAATACTAAGTGCATGCGTAGACAAACTTCTAGCCGCAACATGAATAACTCCTGGAAGCATCTCTCCTGCCATCTTATACATATTTGGTATCATTAATAAAAGTCCTTGACTGGCCGTAAAAGTACTAGCTAAAACTCCCGCATTAAGTGCTCCATGCATTGCTCCCGCAGCACCTGCTTCACTTTGCATTTCAATAACATTTACCGTATCCCCAAACACATTCTTTTGGTTCTCACTACCCATTAAATCTATTTGGCTAGCCATTGGACTAGACGGTGTTATTGGATAAATAAAACTAAGCTCACTAAAATTATAAGCCATCTTAGCACACGCAGTACATCCATCAACAACTTTCATATAATCACCATTCCTATATAATAATTATATCTTAAAACCAAAGAAAAACAATACTTAAATCTTTTCATAAAGTATTGTTTCACTATTTTCATAAACATAAAATTTACAGTTTACATATTTCTCCATTATACTCTTAAATCCAGCACCAACTAAAGTAAAATCCCCTTGCTTTTTATTAAACCACTTTCCCCTATAATAAGGCACCTTTCCACTAACAATAACTGTATCACTATCAAACAAAGAAAATGCATCTATAAACTTTATACTTACATTACTAATAAAATTAAACAAAGAATTATATAAATACACCTCACAAGGCTTTAACTTATCAAAATACAAAATATTATACTTCACCTTAAACAAACTACTAACCAAATTATTATTAGACGTAATATTATATACAATCCTCTTTAATCTCACATAATCATATATATGGTTATTTACTATAATGTTATCTGGCAATTCCTCTTTAATTATCCTCTTACTTTTATGAGAATAAATTAAAACATACTCATCAGTAAACTCAAAAGTATAAATAAAATCACCTAAGAAAGTTCTTTAATATTCATGCCATATATATTTTCTGGATTAGCATAAGTTCCATTATGTTCTACTTCAAATAAAAGCATATTACTATAAGTACTATCAATTTTATTTTCACCACTAGTCCCAATAACATCGCCTTTTTTTAAAGTATCGCCAACCATAACATTAACTTCATTTAAACTTTCATATCTTGTAATTAAGTTATTTGTATGTTTAATAGTTACTACATTTCCTAACACTTCATCAGCTACTACATCTTCAACAGTACCATCAGCAACAACTAAAACTTCAAACTCTTCTTTAGCTCCATAAAGCACTCCTGTATTTGGCATATAAGTATTTTGATAATAAATTATAGATTGCTCTTGTGCCTTACTTTCAGCATCTTTATCATAGAATCCTTTTACAACAGACACTTCTTCACCACCAAATGGTTTAATCACCTTTCCATCATCCGTGCTTACTACTGGAACTGTATCATCTATTAAATTTCGGTAAACATAAGACAAGTTATCATTACTATAAACTGATGCTTTTAAAACCTTTGCAGTCAAATACAAACTTGAAATAATTGCTCCTACACTTAACAAATAAATACATACTACTACTGAACTTTTTAACTTATATTTTTTCATCTCGCACCTTCCTAATAAAAGTGTGAGTAAAAAAATCTATTTTATACTAAAAATCTTTAATAATTATATCTTTATAATAATACTTAAGTATTTCTTTATAACTATAACCATCTTTAGCAAGCAAATTAGCTCCATTTTGACTCATACCAACACCATGCCCATACCCCTTAGTAGTAATGCTTACGTCGTCACCATTTATTTTTATCTCAAAATCAGTAGATCTTAAATTAAGTAATTTTCTTACCTCTACTCCTTTAAAACATTTATCTTTAACACACATCTCTCTAACATGATTAGTATCATTTCTCTTAATATCAAACCCATCAAGTGAACTTACTCCTAACTTATTTAATATATCACTAAGTTTATAATTCTTACTAACCTCATAATTATTTAAATTAACCTCTAAAAGTGATGGTACGCTCTCTATATCATTAGTTCCAAACACCTCTACAGAATTTTCTGTATAGCCATTACTCATTGCAAAATAAAATGTCTTCATAATACTATCATTCTTATAAATTACCTCATTACCTGTCTCATTTACTGCATTTATTACTTTTTCATAATACTTATTAAAGTCATCACCCCATCTTTTTTTTAATTCATAAATATCCAAATAAGCTTGAGCATTCAAATTTGTACTATATAAATTATCATTATCTTTAGAACTCAATAAATAACTTCTTGCAGTAACCGCCTGTGCTTTTAAAGCCTCATCATTAAATAAAGCTGGCATCTCTGCCGCAACTACTCCAAATACATAATCATTAATATCTAAGTATAAATTTCTATCTTTCAAATATACAATTTTTGTATTTTTAGATGTATTTTTATCAATAAAAAAAGTAGCTTTTCTCTTAAACCAAAAACTACATATACTACATGGAATCAAAAACATAATAACAAGTAAAAGTTTTTTCATAAAATCTCCTATACAATTGCACTTATACTTAAAAACTCTATAATAAAACTTCCAAATAAATATCCCATAATAAAACTAATTACAACTATAAAACATCTTGCTTCCCAAACGTGATTTGCCTTAAAAAAATTATTAAAGTTAATCCCTGAAACAATAAATATACTAAGTAAAACAGATAAAATATAAATTACTGTCTTATACATTATATTCTCCATTTTCTATTTTTATAATCTCTTCACATCTTCTTATGTGTCTTTCTTCATTACTAAAGCTAGTTTCTAAAAATATTTTAACCATCTCTATTGCATCAGGATTCTTTGCCCCCAACGCCATCACATTTGCATTATTATGCATCTTACTAAGTCTAGCCTCTTCTACATTTGTTACATGGGCACATCTAATACCTTTAACCTTATTAGCAGCTATACTCATTCCAATACCAGTTCCACATATTAAAATGCCTAAATCTGCCTTCTTACTAGCAACCATCTCACTTACCTTATATGCAAAATCAGGATAATCATCTAAAGGATCATTAACTGGACTACAATCAATAAACTCTGCTATATCACTTAACTTATTAATAATTTCTTCTTTTAATGTTGGACCATTATGGTCTGTTCCTATTGCTACTTTCATACTATCACCATCATCATTATACTATTACTCTTATTTATAAGCAAATAAAAACTAAGATATTACTCTTAGTCCAAATTGTATTTTTTATTAAATTTATCTACTGCACCAGTCTTCTTATGCTTTCCTTGAGCACCAGTATAGAATGGATGACAAGCATTACAAGTATCAACTGTAAATGACTCTGCCTTTAATGTAGAAACTGCTTCAAATTCATTACCACAAACACATTTAAAAGTTACCTTTTTAGTCTCTGGATGTAATCCCTTTTTCATATTCGCATCTCCTTCCGCCATGACTTTTACTAAGCCATAGAAATTCGTTTCTTATGTATTATATCATATTTTTTCAAATATTCAACAACTATTCATCGATTATTTCGATTTTAGCTCCTACTGAAGATAACTTTCCAACAATATTTTCATATCCTCTTAAAATATGTTCAATATTTACAATCTTCGTAGTTCCTTCAGCAATCATCCCCGCAACCATCATCGCCGCTCCTGCTCTTAAATCAGTTGCTTCAACATCTCTACCTAATAAATCAGACTTACCAAAAATAATTGCACTTTTATCAAATAACTTTATATTAGCGCCCATCGCATTTAAATACTTAATATGCCTCATCCTGTTTTCATATATAGTCTCTTCAAATAAAGACTCACCTTCACACTGAGTAAGTAACGTACTCATTGGTTGTCCTAAATCCGTTGGAAACCCCGGATAAACAAGTGTCTTAACATTTACTGGTTTAAGTTTATCCACTTTATTAACAACTATTGTTGTCCCATCAATCTTAATATCACAACCAGCTTCCATAAGCTTCGTTAAAACAGACTCTAAATGCTCTTTAATAACACCTTCAATTACTAAATTCTTACCAAGAAGACTACCAATCATAATATAAGTTCCAGCTTCAATCCTGTCTGGTATAACCTCAACAATACCATCACCTAAAGTATCAACGCCTTCTATCGTTATCTGACTAGTTCCAGCACCATAAACCTTAGCGCCCATCGTACCTAAAAATGATGCCACATTTACTATCTCTGGCTCTTTAGCAGCATTATAAATATGCGTTACACCCTTTGCTTTAACAGCCGCAAACATAATATTAAGTGTAGCTCCTACACTAGCAAAATCTAAAAATATATCATTACCTTTAAGCTCTTTAGCATCAACAATATATTCCTTATTATCCTTTATCTTAACATTAGCACCCAACTTTTCAAATCCATTTAAATGAAAATTGATTGGCCTAGATCCTATTGAGCATCCACCAGGATAAGAAATCTCTGCATGTCCATACTTAGCAAGCAAAACTCCCATAAAATAATATGATGCCCTTAATTTAGAAGCATATTCCTCGTCAATAACAGCATTCTTAGAATTACTATTATCAATATAAAGAGTATCCCCCTCAAATTTTATAGATGATCCTAATTTTTCCATCATCTCAATAAGTCTATGAACATCACTTATGTCTGGCACGTTATAAATAACGCATTTCCCATCAGTAAGCATTGCTGCTGGAATAAGTGCAACTACACTGTTCTTAGCTCCACCTATTTTAATAGTTCCAGATAACTCATGCTTGCCTTCAATAATTAATTTCTTCATATCTCTTCCTCTTTACATAATTATCCAACTTTAATATATAATGACTGACTTTTTAAATCAACTAATTAAAGAATATTTTACATAAATTTACAATTGCTAAAATAAAAAGCAACACACTTCCAAAAACATTTGCTTCCTTTTTTAAACACTTCTTTGAATACTTGCCAGTCATAAGGCCAATGTAAGTTAAAGATCCAGCACATGTACTAAAAATAATTGAACTTGCAATATAATGATTTGTTATACCAGATAATCCTAAGCCTACAGTTAAACTATCTATACTAACACTAAAAGCCGTAAATAAAATACTAATAAAACTCTTTAAAATAACGTTATCTTCATTATTTCTAGTAACAAACATCATAATAGACAAATAAAAAAATACAGCAACCATCAAAAAACTAGGATCAAAATATAGAATATCTCGAATAAAAAAACTAAAACTATTCCCAAGCATCGGCATTACAAAATGAAACACTGCTACACATAAAGGAAGTAAAATAAATGTTCTCTTACCTATCTTCTGCATCCCAATACCAATCGATAATCCAAAAGCATCCATACTAAGAGCAAGACCAATAAAAAAAATACTTAACATTATGCCTCCTAGTTAAGTATATTATCTAAATTTTTCAATTATGCTCTTTACAAAAAATTTATATTCAACATCGCTTGTCGTTTCATTCTCTTCCATAAGACAAAGTGGAGGAAATAAAACACACCACCAGTTATCACCTTCTCCATCACCCAAAGTAACAACTAATGAATTATAATACCCGCCATCATATACAACACCTTTATAAGTTTTACTTGGAAAATAGTTCATTCCATAACTAACAGTAAAATTATCACTCATTAAATTCTGCTTTATTAACTTATTTATATTATCAAGTTCACTTGACACAATTTTTTCTACTTCACTAACCGTAGTAGCACTCACCACTTTATCATATAAATAATCTTCTAATTTTCTCTTTAAATTTAACTTAGTTTTAATATCACCAGGAGCATTACTATTACTAACTACCCTAAATCTAATTGATGAACTTGGAATAACAACTGATTCATTCTTACTTTTATTAAGTACACCCACCGAAATAACGGCAGCCATTATTATCAACAATTTCTTCATAAAAAAATCACCTTTCACTTAAACAGTGGGTGACTTTCAAACTTTTTATTCATTTATAACAAAAATATATCTATCTCTGCCAGTTAAATCTTTTTCTAACTTCACTTTAGCCTTAGGAAAAGCTTCCTTAGCAAGTGTTTTTATTTCTTTACCATTATCTTCATCTATCTCAAGTGCTATTAAAAACTTCTTATTTAAATATTTCTTAGCCACTCCAAAAATTACTGGATAAAACTTTAGTCCATCCTTACCACCAAACAAAGCATTATGTGGTTCAAACCTTGTTTTCTCATCTAAAACATCTGTTTCTTTTAAATAAGGTGGATTACTAATTAACACATCATAATTGTTGAAAAGTTTACACTTATTAACATCTTGCTTTATAAAAGTTATCTTACACTTATTAAGTTTAGCATTCTTTTTAGCTATCTTTAAAGCACCAATACTAATATCAGTAGCAGTAATCTCTAAGTCTTCCTTCTCTTTCTTTAAAGCAATACTTATACATCCTGAACCAGTACCTATCTCAAGCACAGAAGCCTTATTAAACTTATACTCATCAATATATTTAAGTGTCTTTTCAACAAGCGTTTCTGTTTCAAACCTCGGTATCAAAACATTCTTATTAACCATAATCTTATATCCATAAAAATCAACATTACCAATCAAATACTGAATCGGATAACCATTTTCAATCCTTCTAATTGGATAATCCATATTCTGATACTTCTGTTCTAAAAGACGCCAATCAGTTATACTTATAAAATCTGGCCTTTTCATTCTGCATTTTCCATCTTAATTCTAGTATCTTCAGCAATTAATGCCTCTATAATAGGTTCAATATTACCATCCATAACTCTATCAAGTTCCATAATACTAAAATTAATTCTATGATCTGTAACTCTATTTTGTGGATAATTATAAGTTCTAATCTTCTCTGATCTATCTCCCGTACCAATCATACTCTTACGAGCGCTACCAGCGGCTTTATTCTTCTCTTGCTGTTGCATATCATAAATTCTACTCTTTAAAACAACCATTGCTCTTGCCTTATTCTTAATTTGACTTCTTTCATTTTGGCAAGTAACAACAATACCAGTAGGAATATGCGTAACTCTAACAGCACTATCAGTAGTATTAACACCTTGTCCGCCCTTACCACTAGAACGATATACATCAACCCTTACATCTTCTGGCTTAATCTCAACATCAACATCATCAACTTCAGGCATAACTAAAACAGTCGCAGTAGAAGTATGAATTCTTCCCTGTGTCTCAGTTTCTGGAACTCTTTGAACTCTATGAACTCCACTTTCAAACTTTAGTTTAGAATAAACATTATCTCCCTTAACTAAAAACTCAATCTGTGAAAATCCACCACTAGTTCCTTCTTCTTCTCTAGATACTTCAATCTTCCAATTATTCTTTTCAGCATACCTACTATACATTCTAAATAAATCACCGGCAAAAATATTAGCTTCATCTCCACCAGCAGCACCTCTGATTTCCATAATAATATCCTTACCATCATTTTCATCCTTAGGTAAAAGAAGAATCTCAAGCTCACTTTTAATCTTTTCAAGAAGAGCATGTTTTTCATCTAATTCCATTGATGCAATCTCATGCATTTCTGGGTCATTAACCAAAGACTTCAAATCTTCTATTTCTGCAGTAACTTTTTTTAGCTCATCATACTTCATTACAGAAGGCTCAATACTGCTCTTTTCCTTTGAAAGTTTCATCTGCTTAGAAAAATCACTTAACACTTCAGGATTAAGTAATTCCTCATTTAACTCCTCATATCTCTTTTTTAATAACTCTAATCTTTCTATCATATTAACCTCTTTCTTTATATAAGAGTAGGCTACATTAACTCTCCATCATTCTCTTCTTCAGAATCAATAATTACTAAATCATCTAAATCATCATCACTATCTAAATCATCCATAGATTCATCATCATAGTTCTCTTCTTCAGATTCCTCTTCAGTATCCATATCTTCCTCATTCATCATTTCATACTCTTCATCGTCATCATCATCAATAATAACTTTAGTACTATGATTTATCTTCAAATCACAATATCCTTTATCTAATATAATAAATCTTTTATCTGTCGTAATAAGTTCAAAAAAGTCACCTATACCTTCTTCATATTCACTTTCAGGTAATCCCATAACTTTAATTACTTTTTTAAATAAATCTTGTATTTTAATTTTCTTTTTTTCATCGTTTAAGATTAAATATGCTACATCATCATAAGACAAAGTTTCCTTTTCTTCATCTGTAAGTTTTACCATAACTATATCCTCCTCTAAAAACCATTATATGTTTCACTAAAATAAATGATAATGGCTTTTTAAACAAACATAATTTTATCATATTATATTGCATTGTCAACAAAAAAAATATACTTAATCAAAAGTTAACACTATCCTGTTGTTTATCTGTGTTTCACTTTCAATATTATAGTATATTTCTCTTCTCTTATTCTCATTATTTACACTAATAACATCAATCTTTAAATTCAAATGATAATCCTGCTCCTTAATAATAATCTCACTAGTACTATTCTTAAAATCTAATAAATATCTAAAACTAGCATCTTCCCTAATAAGAACATCCTTATCTAAATCATAAATAATATTACCAAAAACTAGTAATCTATCATCTATCTTACCATCAGTACTTAATACTAAATCTCCATCTTTATATAACTCAATTTTAATCATAAAACATCACTACAACCATTCTAGCATAAAAACAATCAACTTTACCATAATAATAAACGGTGAAACATGAAAAAACTTAAATTTTTATATAAATTAACTATCTTTTTTATGATAACATTTACAGTAATTATCTCTTGTCTCTACACATATGCCTACTTCAGTCCCAAAATAACCCTAAACTCTGCAAATGCCCTATCTCTATATGATAATGAAAACAATCTAATTCTGCAAACAAGTAACAACAAAAAATGGGCTAATATAAATGAAATATCTAATAACTTAATAAATGCGACTATCTCTGTTGAAGATAAAAACTTTTACCATCACTTTGGCTTTGACTATTTAAGAATCTTAAAATCACTATATTTAAATGCTAAAACTAAATCTATAACTGCTGGAGCATCAACTATCTCCCAGCAGTATGTTAAAAACCTATTTCTAGACTTCGATCAAACTTGGAAAAGAAAAATTAAAGAAGCCATGCTAACTCTTAATCTAGAAGTACACTACTCAAAAAAAGAAATTTTAGAAGGCTATCTTAATACAATAAACTACGGTCAAGGGAACTTTGGTATTGAAAACGCCAGTAACTATTACTTTAATAAAAAAAGCAGTGAACTTACGTTAGAAGAAGCAATTATTCTCGCTGGCATCCCTAAAAGTCCCGAAAACTACAACCCAGTAAGCAACTATGACGCATCCATTAAAAGAGCAAAAATTGTTGCTGAAGCTATGTACAAAAATAAAAAAATTGATGAAGAGACTTACAAAAATTTATTCTCTCAAAAAATTGAAATCTATGGTCAAAGAAAAACAAATAATATGCAAACCCTTATGTATTATTATGACGCTGTCTTAAATGAACTAAATAGTATTCCAAATATTCCCAAAGACTTAATTAAATCAAAAGGACTAAAAGTATATACAAACCTAGATATAAATGCCCAGCAAAAGTTAGATAACACTTTTAAAGAAAATGAAAATCAAGATAACATTGAACTTGCAGCAATAATGGCTGAACCATCTACTGGGAAAGTATTTGCTCTTGCTGGTGGTCTAAACTACTCTAAAAGTCAGTTTAATCGTGCGATTTTTGCTAAAAGACAAGTTGGATCAACTATCAAACCATTTCTCTACTATGCAGCACTAAACAACAACATGACTGAAGCAAGCACATTCAAAAGTGAAGAAACAAGTTTCGTCTTTGCTGAAAATAAAAAATACACACCCAAAAACTA
>ULWL01034500.1_pt1 | contig 63327 bp, 61 predicted proteins | sample 1960171 | NCBI WGS metagenome assembly ULWL01 (sample SAMEA4835807, study PRJEB28245) | human gut metagenome | biome: gut microbiome; material: fecal sample | place: Denmark | collected 2008 | reverse complement strand
TCCCTGCCGCAATCGCACCAACCAAAGGCACGAGTGTCAACTGCAAAGGATAGTTCCAAGGAGAAACAACCAGCACAACACCTCTTGGATTTGAGAATATTCTTCCGCGAGAGAAGAAGTTCACAAGCCCCGTTCCAACTTTTTTTGGACGCATGAGTGACTTTAGGTGTCTTTTGAAATATTTGATTTCATTCTGCACATAAAAAAGTTCTGTTGAAAGCACATCGAACTCACATTTATTAAAGTCCTTTTTAAATGCTTCAAGAATTTCTTTGCGATTTTGTTTTATTGATTTTTCAAGTCTTGTCAGCGCCTCTTTTCGGAATGCAAGACTTTTAGTTTTGTGGCTATAAAAAAAAGCCCTTTGATTCTCAACGATTTCATTTATTTCCATAAAGTCATTATATTCAATTTCGCTCGCCAATCAAAACGAATTTCAAAAAATAACTTGTAATATTTTGTATAATAATTTATTATATAATTATTAGCGAGGTGCAATATGCTCAGAGAAAAACAAGGCATCATTATTTGTGGATTTGCCGGCATCGGAAAAACCTCAATTCGAGATGCTGTTCCATCATATCAAAAAATCAGTCTTTATGACCTTTCTTCCCATGCATTCGTCAAAGACCCAGGTTGGGAGAAAAATTATGTTGAATGTGCTGCCGCACTCGCAAAAAAATATGATTACGTTTTCACCAGCACCCATGATGTTGTGATAAACGAACTTATTCGTCGCAACGAAAAATTTTATATTGTATACCCTTATCGTCATTGCAAAGACGAATATGTTGAAAGATTTAGAAAAAGAGGCAATAGTGACGAATATATCAAACGTTTTATGAATCGTTGGGATTTGTTTCTCAACAACATTGAAAATCTTATGCACGTAAACAAAATCGCTCTGCGCCGAGGACAATATTTGTCTGATGTCTTGCTTCGCATAAAATAATCACAAAAACGCAACAAAAAAAAGAGGCACAAGCCTCTTTTCTTTTTTTATTTTGTCAAAAGCATAAGAATGTCATTTTGGAAAATCTTTTTCTCGATGTCGCCGTTTCCTTTGAGAAATATATTGAATTTGAGCATAACTCTTTTCAAAATATCAAGATTTTTGAACTTCCCATCATGTTCAAGAATGAAGAAAGACAAATTACCTTCAATTTCAAAAAACATTTTTTCGCCGTCAAGCCAAACTTTGACAAGATTTTGGTCGATTGGCAAAACCTGTTCAAGATCTTCTCGAGATGTTTCGCCGTCAAGGTCAAGACAAGTCATTCTTATCAAATTTCTTAAATTTCCTTGAATATATTTTTCTTCTTCCATATTTCCTCCACTTATAAAAAATATTTTAGCAACTTTCTATTTTTTGTCAATCTTTGACTTTTGATATTTTGTCAAAAATTTCAAATTTGTTTTGTCTTTGACACTCTTGATGATGCCTTTAACAATTTTTTCGAGGTCAGAGTTCTTTGAATAGTCCGCCTCTGCAACAAAATTAACCTTGTCATTAACGAGCAAATTTTTGATGTATTCTTGCATTGGTTTGTTTTTGTTATAAACACAAATTGTGTTCCCGCCCGCTTTCATGATTGTTCGCATTGATGGAATATCTGTTGAACTATCTCCAATATAAACAAAATTCTCAAAAGGCACTGGCCTGATGTCATGGTCCATAATGTTGTTGACGCTATGGTCATTAACATCATATATCCCCTTGTTTATACGGTATAAGAATTGTGTTTTGTTTGTGTAGTTGATTGCAATCGCTGGCCAAATTGCACGGCCATCATCATCGTAAACATAATAGCAAGCGTATATTTGGTCAAAGTATTTTGCTATGCTTGTGCCTTCAATAATCTCTTTTATGCCCGAAGAAATTATGTAGTGTTTGACTTCAACGCCAAGTTTTTCTGCATAATTATTTATGCGTTCAAACCAAGTTTCGACTCCTTCAAAGAACTCAACAGTCTTTCCAAATTCTTCAAGTTTTGCTTTGTGGTCAGAAATTCTATTTTCGTTCAAAACATCAATCATCTTCTTCATCATGGTCAAAATGTTGTCACAACCATGTTTTTGTGTGAATTTTGCACACATTGCCCAAAATTCATCAGCACTCATGCCTGTCATTTTCATGAAATCAAATTCTTGCATGTTCCTTGTTGAAAGTGTCTGGTCGAAATCATAGCATATTGCAATTTTTGGTTTTGCCATTTTACCTCCTGCATATTTATGCAAAATCATGCATAAATATTTTCTTGCCATATTTAATTTATAAACAAAGTATAGCTTGAATTTATATATGTGTCAATGGCAAGTTTTGAGAGTAATTTTATATTTTGTTGTTTATTGGTTGTTATTCTGATTTTTTTTGTTTAGAATTTACTAGAAAGCGAGGTATATATGAGAACTGTGGTTATTACTGGCGCAAGCAGCGGAATTGGAAAAGAACTTTGTTCACTTTTTGAGCAAGGCGATTTTGAGGTTGTAAAAATTGCAAGAAGTTTAAACAATCCTGAAAATGATGAGTATTCTTGTGATGTGTCAAATTTTGAGCAAGTGCTTGAGACATTCAAGCGCATTTCAGAAAAGCACCCTCACATTGATATTTTGATTAACAATGCTGGGTTCGGTTTGTTTGGTGCATCTGAGTTTTTGCCGATTGACGATTGCCGCAAACAATTTGATGTTAATTTCTTTGGCGTTCTCAACTGCACAAAGTGCGCACTCCCTCTCATGACATCAACAGGCAAGATAATCAACATTAGTTCTGCATGTGCATTGTTTTCTTTGCCTTTTCGCTCTTTGTATTGTGCGAGCAAGGCTGCAGTCAACTCTCTTTCATTTGGAATGAGAAACGAACTCAAAAATGCTGGCATTGATGTTGTTGCCGTTTGCCCTGGCGATGTCAAGACTGAATTTGTTAAAAATCGTGTGAAATACTTTGAAACAAACTTGCGTTATGGAAACCAAGTTGAACGAGCAGCGGATTTTGTTGACAACAAAAACGACAAGCGTATGGACAAAACAAAAGTGGCGGAAAAAATTTATAAGATTTCAACCAAGAAAAAATGTAAGGCGATGTATATCATCGGCTTCAAATACAAACTTCTCAACTTCTTAAGCCACCTCGTTCCAGTTAATGCCATGTATTGGGGAATTCACAAAATCTTTTTGAAATAGTCAAAAAAGGAAAACACAATGAAAAAAATAAACAATGGTGCAAAAATTGCAGTGGTATCTCTCTCTTCAGGAGTTGCTGGAGAAAGTTTTGTTTCGCACGAAATCAAACTTGCATATGAGAGAATTAGTCGTTTGGGATACAAACTTGTGTTTATGGATAACGCCATGAAAGGTTTGGAATTTCTTGCGAGCAATCCAAAAGCAAAAGCAGACGACTTGTTGCAAGCATTTTGTGACAAAGATGTTGAAATGATTATATGTGCAATCGGCGGCGACAATGCATACGAAATTTGTCCATATGTTTTTGAAAACCAAAAATTGATTGATGCAATAAAGAAAAATCCAAAAGTCTTTTTGGGATTTTCAGACTCAACAACAAACCACTTAATCTTTAACAAACTTGGACTAAACACTTATTATGGTCAATGCCTTCTTGTTGACATCGCTGAACTTAACGACAATATGCTTCCATATTCAGAAAAACATTTCAAAAACTTGTTGAATGGATTTGCGGACAAAAAAATCGAGCCGAGCGATGTTTGGTATGAAGAGCGAAAAGATTTTTCTCCTGCCGCTCTTGGAACAAAAAGAACGAGCCACAAGGAAACTCGCGGATATGAAGTAATTAACAAACCGCTTTCCCCCGCTCATGGAATTTTGTTTGGTGGCTGCATTGATGTGATTTATGACCTTCTCACGGGTGGGCGTCACGAACTTGCAAAAGTTTATAACGACAAATATCAAATCTTTCCGACCGACTCAAATTTTTATAAAGACAAAATTCTTTTTCTTGAAACATCAGACTCAAAACCAACACCAGACGAGTTTGAAAAACAAATTGAAACACTTTTGAATTTGAATGTCATTCAATCTTCTCGGGCAATTCTTTTCGGAAAACCACAAGACGAAGTATATTTCAAAGAATATGAGGAGATTTTGCGTAAAAAAATAAAGGACACGCCAATTTTGTTCAATATGAACTTTGGTCATGCCCTTCCACACGCAATCTTGCCTTATGGCAGAAATGCAAAAGTTGATTTTGATAATCTCACGGTTGAGATTTTGGATTAACCCACTTCACGCTTGTGATAAAACAAATATTGTTGCGCGACCCCGCTGAGGTCGCCAAATTTTTTTATTAACTCCTCGCGCATTTGATTTCTGTTGTCTGTGTCGCCAAATTTGTCATGAAAAATTTTGACAATCCATGTGTCAACCGGAAAAACATCTTTTCGCGAAAAACCAAAAAGCAAAATGCAGTCAGCCACCTTTGGGCCAATTCCAGAAAGACTAATCAGCTCTTTACGCAAACTTTCGGTATCCAATTTTTTTAGTTCCTCAAAGTCAACATCTTTTAGTTGTTCCAAAAGTTTGACCATTTGCGCTGCTCGGTATCCAAGCCCCGCACTCACAAAAAACTCGACATCTTTTTGGGAAAGATCTGTGAGTGTCGGAAATGCATGAAAACTCCCCATATTTTTGCCGGCGTGTTCTCTCAAATATTTGATTGAGTTTTTTATCCTTGGAATGTTATTGTTTGCAGAAATGACAAAACTCACAAACATTTCAAATATGTCTTGCCTCAAAATTCTTATTCCGTATCCATATTTCAATGCGTCTTTTATTTCATCATATTTTTGAAGTTTTTCTTTGAAATTTGCATAATTTTCATCCAAATCAAAGAAATTTGCAAAATAATCAACATTTTTTGTGAAAATGTGTGCGTTCTTTTCATTTTGAACAACCTCACAAACCTTGTCAGCGGAATAAACAAAAAAGTGATTGTCATCAACTTTTTCATATGAAAAAATTTGACCGCATTCAAGAATTTGGGTTATGTCAAACTCGCTTAAATCAGTTATTATTATCTCATCTTTTTTCGTTTCGTAATTCATGTTTTAAGAATATAACAAATTGGCTCTTTCGTCAATTCTAATTATAAATATTAATATAAAAATTAAACAATATATGTTGCATTTTTTTTTGTGGTGTGATATAAAAGAAAGTCATCATTGATAATTTGCACTCGTGACTTATTCTTTGTCGGTTGCCTGAGAGGGTTGACAAAGGAGCAACAACAGCGCGAGGAAGTTTAAAAACAAGGAGGAAAAAAATTATGCCAGTTATTTCAATGAAACAATTATTGGAGGCCGGTGTTCACTTCGGTCACCAAACAAGAAAATGGAATCCGCTCATGAAGAAATATATCTTCACAGCAAGAAACGACATCCATATTCTCAACTTGGAGCAAACATCAGACCTTATTGATGCTGCTTACAACTATGTTAGAGATGTTGCTGCAAGCGGAAAAACTGTTCTTTTCGTAGGAACAAAAAAACAAGCTCAAGAAGCTGTTAAGGAAGAAGCAGAACGCTGCGGAATGTTCTATGTGAACAACCGTTGGCTTGGCGGATGCTTGACAAACTTCAAGACAATCAAAACAAGAATCGAAAGACTCAACAAACTCAACCAAATGGAGAAAGTTGGCGAATTCAACTTGTTGCCAAAGAAAGAAGTTGCTCGTCTTAAACAAGAAAGAGACAAACTCGAAGCAAACCTTGGCGGAATCAAGGACATGAGAGAACTTCCAGGACTTATCTTTGTTGTTGACCCAACAAAAGAACACATCTGTGTTAAAGAAGCAAAAGCACTTGGAATTCCACTTGTTGGACTTGTTGACACAAACTGTGACCCAAGCAACATCGACTATGTTATTCCAGGCAATGACGATGCAATCCGTTCAGTAAAACTTATTGCAAGTGCAATCGCAGACGCAATCATCGAAGCTCGTGAAGGCGTTTCAATGAAAACTGTTGAAAACGAAGAAGGCACAACAGATATGGCTGCTGCCCTCACCGACGACAAAGCAATCGAAGAAGCAAAAGCTGAAGAAGAAGTTGTTGAAAAAAAACCTGCTAGAAAACCAAGAGCAAAAAAAGTTGAAACCCCAAAAGAAGGAGAATAATTATGTTTACAGCACAAGATATCGCAAAGCTTAGAGCAATGACAGGTGCAGGCATGATGGACTGCAAAAAAGCGCTCACAGAATCAAACGGAGATATGGACGGCGCTGTTAAATTCCTTCGCGAAAAGGGAATGGCAGCAGCAGCAAAAAAGGCTGACAGAATTGCAGCTGAAGGCGTTGTTGGCTCATACATTCACATGGGCGGAAAAATCGGTGTTTTGGTTGAAGTCAACTGTGAAACAGACTTCGTTGCAAAATCAGAACAATTCCAACAACTCGTCAAAGACATTGCAATGCAAATTGCAGCAGCAAAACCTTTGTATGTAAATTCAAGCGAAGTTCCAGCTGAAGTTTTGGAAAGCGAAAAAGAAATTCTTCGCACACAAGCACTCAACGAAGGAAAACCAGCTCAAATCGTTGAAAAAATGGTTGAAGGAAGAATCAAAAAATACTACCAAGATTTCTGCCTTATGGATCAACAATTTGTTAAAAATCCAGACCTCACAATCGCAACACTCATCAACGAAGCAACACTCAAAATTGGAGAAAAAATTTCAATCAGAAGATTCACTCGTTATGAAATGGGCGAAGGTCTTGAAAAAAGAGTTGACAACCTCGCAGAAGAAGTTGCAAAAATGTCAAAGTAATTTAATTATTAAAAAACACGGGAAACTCCCGTGTTTTTTTATTCAATTATTCGCTCACCCGCTTTGGTGTCTGTGTATACTCCAAATGGAGAATGTCCGGCAAGTTTTATCTGATTTGCGGCTGATGAAATTGCAGCAACCGCAATCACATCAGTTGCAGAAACTTGCTTGAATTGGTCTTTTGCGATGTCAAGAATGTCATTATAGCCTTCCCCCATCGTCACAAATGACGCTTTCTTGCCATGTTCTTGCATCGCCGAAATAAAGCCTGATTTCAATCTTTTAAGACAGTCAATAAATCCCGCTTGTTTCCCTGATATCATTATTTTTGCTGAGCGAGGCACTTCAACATTGTCAAGGCAGATTTTTTGCGAAGGCTCATCAAACCAAACCCAACTCTGTCCAACAATTCGATCGCCTTTTTTGAAAACAACAAATCCACCGTTTGGGTCGGTCATGCCATGCCTGCAGCATGTTTCGCCCGCATCGTCCGCTCTTTGGCAACAATTTGTTATGTTGCCCAGCACTGCACCAAGTGGATCGCCCTTTTCAAGGAATTTGTATGTCACTTTGTTTTTATCTGTGACATAATCTTCTTTGCAAAACAAATTCTCTCTGCCCTCTTCCTTGATTTTTATGCCAATATTGAGCCATGATTTCAATAAATCAAACGAAAGTTGTGAATAGCCATATCTTGCACAATAATCTGCAAGGTCTTGTTCAAGTTGAGTTGAAACACCTTGATACCTAATATCTGTCAAGAATGCAATCACATCTTTTGGTGTCAACATGTCGTTTTGCGTGTTTGTTGAAACAACACTGTTTGGATAAGCACTGCGAATTTCAGCAAATCTATTGTAACTATCAGCAAAGTAATTAACAAATGTATCCTCATCAAGTTCTAAGGTCATAAAGCCTTCTGTAAAATTTTTGATCAAAAATTCGGCGTATTCTGGAACATATCCATTTTTTCTTGTCTCAAGTCCAGAAAATTGACTATGAAAATCATTTTCGCCAAACTTTCCAATAATCTTTGTTTCGATAAATTTTTTTGCCGCTTCTCTTTCTTTTGAATTGTCAGAAAATAGACCAGATATAAAACATAGTTTATAAAAATCTGCTTTGGGTTCATACGCAATTTCCTTTGCAGTCTTATGCATTGATTTTGCAAATTCATCAAGGACTATGCCCCAATCTTTTGAATGTTTATAAAAGTTTTCAACAAAAGATTTTGGAGTATTCAAAATGACTTGAGGTGCGGGAAGGAATTTCTTGTTTAATCTATCCCTTTCTTCAACAAACTCTCGGACAAAATCAATTTTGTTGTATATCATTTCCAAATTTTCGTCAGTGGCAGTCACAATGTGAATTCCGCTTTCAGATTCAAGCAAAACTTCTTTCAAATTTATGCACCCATCAAATGCACCATACTCTATATTTTTCACTTTCTTTGGAATTGTTATTGATTTGAGATGTTCGCAATTCTTGAACGCAGAAGCGCCGATTCTCACAACATTTTCAGGCAACTCAATTTTGCTGATTTTCGTTCCAGAAAAAATCTCAAACCCAATTATTTTAATACTTTTTGGAAGCTCCACTTTTTCCAACTCGCAACAATTTTTAAATATTTCATTTTCAAGACTTTCCAAATCGTCTGGCAAATCAATATAGTTTAATTTTTTGCAATTATAAAAACACGCATCTCCAATTTTTTTCAAGCCTTTTGGGAGTTTTGCACTTCTCAAGTTAAAACATGCGGAAAAAGAACCGGTATCAATTTTCTTAATCCCTTCTGGAATGTCGATTGAAGTCAGTGCGTAACAACTTCTGAATGCAAAACTTCCAATTGTTTCCAAACTTCTTGGCAAATTGATTTCTTTCAAACTTCGACAACCATTAAAAGCAAACATCTTGATTTCTTTAAGATTGTTTGAAAAAATCACATTTTCAAGTTCTGGGCAATCAAAGAATGCCTCAAATTCAATGACTTCCGCGCCTCCAATAACAACCGTTTTGAGATTTTCACAACTCCAGAATGCGTTTGATTCAATTTTTTTGACACCTTTGGGAATTGTTATTTCTTTCAGATATGGCATACGAGCAAAAGCATATTGTGAAATCTCTTTTAAAGTTTTTGGAAGAATAACACTTTCGGCATGGTTATATTCAAAAACTTCTTTATCAATCTTTTTCACACCACTTGGAACAACTAATGTTCCATTTTTTATATCTTCATCACAAACATTAATCAAAACGCCATTTTCAATCTTCACTTGATTCCCTCAAAATTGCAATTTTATATTATATATATTAAACGAAAGAATAATCCAAGTCAAGATGCATATATTTTGATCTGCTGCAAAAACTAAACTCGGAGGAAAATATGAAAGACGCGGATTTGAAACTTTTGAATGCAATATACCAAAATGTCAAAATGGGAGTTGAATCAATGGAAGAACTTATGGGAATTTGCAAAAGCGAAGACCTCAAAGCCGAAATGAGCAAACAACTTTCAGACTACAATATTCTCGCAAAAGAGTGCGAAATGCTCGCCAAGGCAGAAAATCTTGACATAAAGGATAACAACTGGTTTGACAAAACAATGCTTTATAGTTCAATCAAAATGAAAACCTGTTTTAACAAGAGCGAAGAAAACATTGCCGAGATGCTTATTGTTGGTAGCACAATGGGCGTTATTGATGTGATTAAAATGAAAAACAAAACAGGCTGCGACAACAACGAAATTTTGGAAATCGCTTTGAAACTTGAAGACTTTCAAGAACGCAACATTCAAAAACTAAAACCATTTTTGTGCTAAATCAAAAAAGTTAAGAGAAACCCTCTTAACTTTTTTGGTTGATATTTCAATTTAATTTGTCTTGCGAGATGAAACTGAAACAGCATTAAGCGCGAAATCAAAAAGTCTTTCTCCAACCCCACCAATGGAAATGGCATTTGTTTTTATTGTGTCATACTTATTCCCGTTTTTTGTGACATCAACAAGGCGATAGAAATATATGCTTGAAAGGGTCGCATAATCTTGTCCAGGAAGAACAGGTCTATCAAAGCCAACTTCAACCAATGTTCCAAGTTCTTCTTGAACATAAATCATTGAAGAAAGGGCTTGTTCATCTTCTGCCCTGTTTTCAACAAAGCCCAAATTTTTCATGCTTGCGATGAATGGTCGAGTTGTCACAAACATTCCCGCAAATCTAGAAACACTCACAGCCATTTGAGAATATGTCTTGATATCAAACACGCTTCTTCTGAATTGTTCAAACAATGGGTTCTCAACCGCATACAAAACATCATCAAATCTTTCGTCAAGGTCAAGTGAATGAACAATCGAAATTTGGGGATTATCAAGTTCCAGCGTTTTGACAATATACTTTTTTTCTTCACCACTAATTACAAAAGCATTATAGAGTCGTCCAAAATTATATTCGCCCCAAACAAGGCGTTTCGCAAGTTCTCCCAAAACATTTTTTGCCATAAATAGTTTTTCAAACTTCTTTGGAGTGTATTCGCGTTTTGAAATAAAGGCGTTGAAAAGTCTTTTTGTCTGCTCGCTGACGCTTTGGTCTGTGACAACATCTTCAACAAGTTCGTCATAGACATCTGACAAGTTTTTGTTGTTTGCTGTGGCATAGATGTTTGCGTATTCGTCTTTGAGGTCACCCAAAATTTCTGGCGACTTTTCACAAAGTTCTTTGATTCCCGCAAGCACTTGTTCGCGTTCAGAATAAATCAAACATTCAGCCAAATAGTTGGCTTCTTTTCGGCGCCCAAGCCTAAACAGTTCAACCATTTTGTTTGCCATTCTCTCCGCTTTTTCTTCGCGACAGAGAAGTGCACACATTCGAATTGCCCATTTTGCACATAAAATATCCGGTTTGTTTTCAATTTCGCCAAAAACTGCTTCGGCAAACTCCGAAAGTCCTTGCATTTCAAATATATTTTCAAGAACTTTGAGTTTTTTGATGTTTTTGAGATTTTTTTCTTCCTTAAACAAATATATTATGAAAGTAAAAATCGCATCATCACATTTATATCCGCTTTTGAGTTTTAGGTCAAATTTTGAGAACACAACACCAAGCGCGCGTTGTTGAGGTTCTTTGATTTTTCTTCGAACCGCATACAAAAACTGTTTTTCTGTTTTGATTGAAAGAGTGTCTGTGATTCCAAGAATTGATGCGACCATGCTTTTTACTTCTTCACATTTATCGCTCTCATAAATTTGTTTGAGTCGTGTGATAATTTCGTTATCTGGCAAAAATTTTGAGTAAATTCCAATGAGTTCGATTTTTCGTTTGTCATCAGAGAAAATAAACTCTTTATCAATAAAATTAATCACATCTTTTTTGTATGTTTTGAAAATTCCGTCACTCTTTTCTTTGTCGAAAGCAATTTTTGCAATATAGTCTTCAACCAACAAATTGATTCCCTTGTTAGAATTGAAACTGCAAACTGCCTCAATGAGTTCATATTTATATTCTTTTCCGTCACGAATGTAATCATAAATCCACTGCTCATTCTGATTGAAAAAAAGTTGGATATATTCGCTTGCTGGGTTAATCCATTGATAGAGCACACTTCCTTCGTTTGACGAAACAATTTTTGCAACAAATGGCAGATAGAGTTCAGAGTCAATTTTGCAGTTTTTGACAATTTCAATAAATCGGTCAAAATAGCGTTCGGAATACGAATAACTGCCTTTGACACTTTGATATTTGATTATTCCAATTTGGTTGGCAAAAATTTTCTTTACAAAAATGACAATTTGTTCATAGTTTTTTGAAACGAGCAAAATCTTTATGAAATTTCCAACAGACGGCAAAAAATCACGAAGCTGAAAAAGCATTTCGGACATGTCTTCGATGATGTTTTGTTTGTTGTCAAGCGAGTCAAGACCTGCGGCATACTCTTTGATTTTTGGAAGGTCGAGAGAGGTTTCAACAAACGCTGAAACATCTTCGAGCCCAGTCGCACCGTCACGAATCAAACAATTATATTTTTCTGCAATCTGCTCAATATTCTTAAGAATAATCATAATTTGCTCCTGCCATATTAAATTATTACAGCATTATATTTTACCAAAATAACAAAAACAACGCAACAAATTTTGCTTATATCCGTTTTATCATTTGACCCAATTCAACAAACTTAACCGTTTTATTCGAGAACAAGTTCGCATATTCCTCTTTCTGCAAAATGTCACGAGCAAAAATCTCAGCAAATCTTTTTGCTTCCGCACTTGGAAGTTTGATAAATTCCCTTGAATAAAAAAACTGTGCTTCAAGCGGAATGTAGTCAAACGAACAAATCATTTTGGGTTCGTATTCGCACCCCGCATATTGCAACACATTCATTCCATTTCCATGTGAGAACACAAAAAAAATATATTTTATTTCTGGTGGCAATGGGTCATCTTCTTCAATTCCACCAACCCATTCACAAAACTCTTGAAAAACCAAATTGTATTTATCCAAATCTTTCATTTGAGGACCTGTGAAACAACGATTGAAGTGACAACAAAACATATTGCGAGTGCCAAAAATGTCAGCGCCGCATTAAACAAGCGAAACTTGATTTTCGCAACTTTGCTTGTTGCAATAATCTGACGAGCAAGGTCATTGTCAAATCCGTCTGGCTTATAGGATTTTGGAAGAGAATAATCGGTTTGAATTTTTTTGATATATGTTTCTTCATCAAAAGTTGATGCATCTTGAAAATAAATCAAGTTCTTTGCTTTTTCAGATTTTTTGAACGCATGAAACCAGCGAATCTTTCTTGAGCTCATTGCCGAAAAAGAACAAAAAAGCGATGCTGCACATGCCACAATCGCGCATGAAGCAAAGACCGCACCCAGTCGAGTGTAGAGCGAAAATTGACTTGCGGCGAACACTATCACCGCACTTGAAAGTGTGATTGAAATGTTGTGTTTTCCTTCTGCAAAATGCAAGTTTTCCATGACTTGGGCAAGAATGTATTTGAGAATCTGTTTCATAAATCTATTATGTGCAAACTTTCAAAATTTCTCCCAAATATTGATTTGGTGTTGCCTTCAAAAACAAGTTTGCAAGTTGCGATTGAGTTAGCACTTTTGTTTTGCCGTCCGGAAAAACAACATATACTAAATTGAATTTATTGCGTTTGCAACGCCTTGCAATATCCATGATTTTTGTGTCGAGTGTCACGGCAAAAGTGTTCACTCCACTCACCCCGCTTTTTTGTTTTCGAAATACAGACAAAATGTTGATTCCCAAATACTTGCCTCCCTCATTTTTATCAACAATTCCAAGCATCAAAAATATTGCCGCGAAAAGCAAAGTGAAGTTCACTGAAAAGAACAATGAGGCAACGAACAAACCAAGAAGAATAATCACAAAAATATAGTTGAATATTTTAACAATTTTTATTGCAGTTTTTCGATTGAATTTTAGCGAAATTAAACCACATAAAACCCTTCCGCCATCAAGCGGATAAGCGGGCAATAAATTAAATAAAAATAATGTTAAATTCGCGATTGCAAAAGTGTATAAATAAGAATATGTTTCAGGATATACCCACCAAATGGCAAGAGTCACAACAAGCAAAAACAAGTTGCAAATTGGACCCGCAATCGCGATTTTTATCTCATCTTTTTCAGAGTAAATTTGGTCCTTGAGATTAAGCCCTGCCCCGTATGGCATAAGGATTATAGAGCTAAGCTTATAACCCAATCGTTCAGAGACTCGTCCATGAGCGTATTCATGAATTAACACGCAAATAAAATATTGAATAAATTCAAAAAAACGCCCTTGAATCAGCATAAATATGGCAAAAATTATAAATAAATAATGTATTTTTATTTTCATTTATTTTTCACCACAAATTCCATGAGAAAATCAAGTTTGAACAAACAAAAAAAATGATGAAAATTGAAACAGATATTGCAAGATATTTAATAAAAAATTTCTTGTCTAAATTTTGTGAAATTAAACAAGAATCAATTTTTTCTTCACGCGTTTTTATCAGCCTTTCATCAAATGTTTTCACATCTTATTATATGGTGTGAAATTTGTAATCATGCAAGAGGAAGTGTGCCAATTATTTTTGCTCTTTTTGCACGTGCATAGATATTGAGATGAATGCCATCAACGTCAACATCAATGTCACACTCAACACCTGGGTCATCAAGTTCAAGATATTGGACAAGAACATTTTTTATGTCGCTTTCAATGAGTCTTTTGAGTTTTGTTGGATCTTGTCTTTTGTCGACTGTAAGAATTTTTTTTAGTCTGTCTGCTCCGTCCATATTCTCTCCTATATAATCTTTTTCAGACCTCGGCGAATGACACCAGAAAGTCCGCGATATCTGTTTGTGCAATCATAAATTTTTCTTGTTCCGTTATGCAAGTTTTCGCACAAGAGAGTGAAAGCACGCCCCGCTGGTGTTCGCCCCACAAGCCCGCCGAAATTAAGAAGAGTGCTGACCGCGTCGTCTTCTGGAATGACGCCAAGCAAGTTCACTCCAAGCATTTCGGAAATCTGATTTTCGTCAAGCATATTGCCTTCAAGTTGCATATCGCCACGCATTCTGTTGACAACAATATATTTTTCTTCCAAGTGAAAGTTTGCCAAGATTCCCAAAACCTTGTCAGCATCTCGAATGCTTGAAATGTGTGGTGTGACAACAATAATCGCCTCATGTGCTGGATATACCGCCCTCATAAAGCCTTCTTCAACTCCCGCTGGGCAATCAATCAAAATGTAGTCAAACGAAACATCAAGAGTGTCAACAATGTCCTTGATGTTTTCCTTGGTTATTTTGCCAGAATTATATGTATGGTTTGATGCCAAAATATAAAGAGAAGGAAAACGAGGGTCTTGAACCAACGCTTGTTTGACTCTGCATTTGTTTTTGACAACATCCAAAATGTCATAGACAACATTATCTTCAAGTCCCATCACAACATCAAGATTGTTTAGTCCAATGTCGACATCAATAATGACAACGCGAAAGCCAAATTTTGCCAGCGTTGCACCAAGGTTGGCACATACTGTTGTTTTTCCAACACCGCCCTTGCCACTTGTTAGGACAATTTTTCTTGCCATAAAAACTCCTTGAAACAAGTGTAAATTTTTATATAAAAAAACAAAAGGAACAATTTGGTATTTTTTGTTCCTTTTTTGCTATTTTTAACAAATTAAAACTCTTTTAGTATATCGCCGAGTTGAGAACTATCCGAAAGAAGTTTGCCGCATCCCAAAATTGAACAAATGTCTGGGTCTTCAATGATACGGACTGGAAGTTTGAGTCTTTTTCTCATAAAGTCTTCAAGCCCCGAAATCTTTGACACACCGCCGCAGAAGAATATTCCGCCACGACTTATATCTGAGCAAACATCAGGCGAACACATATTGATTGTCGACTCAATTGCATAAGCAATTTTTTCGAATGTGTCAAGAATCCCCTCTTTGACGACATCGGCAACAACAATAATAGGTTTTGGTGCTTGCGTTCTTGAATCAACGCCCAAGACCTCAATGTTTTGAATATCTCTTTCATAGAGCGAACCAATTTCTTCTTTGATTTGCTTTGCTGCTTGTGGACTTATGAATGCTTGGTAGTTTTCTTCAACCACAGCCATAATCTTGTCGTCGCAAACCTCGCCCCCAACGCCGATTGTGCAGCCTTTGAGAATGGTGTTCATATTTACTGTTGCAATATCAGTTTTTCCATGTCCAATATCCACAATGAGATATGTTGTTGGAGTGTGAACAAATTTTCCTCCACCAAGCGCGCTTGTTATCACACCTGGAACAAGTTTTACGCTCGCGATGCCTGCTTTGTAGCACACTCTTGCATATGTTTCTTTTTGCTCATCAGAAAGAGCACATGGAACGCAAACAACCGCATCAATGGTTTTTGAAAAAATTGATTTTGGTTTTATCTTTTGAAGAAAATGTTTGAGTAGTGTCGCCGCATATTCTTCGCTTTTTATTTCGCCCTGAGAAATTGGTGAAAAAACAACAGTTTGGTCACTTGTTTTGCCCTCCATTTCTCTTGCTTCATTTCCATAAGCCTTGATTTGTTCACTACCAAAAACTTTTGAAAGTGCGATGAGTGTTGGTTCACACAAAACCAATCCACAATCTTTTTCATATATTCTTGTTTGACTTGAACCCATATCAATGGCAATTTTTATTGAATTCATATTTTCTCCTTATGGTAAAACAATTGCACTTGTTTCAATTTTTGCGCCAGCTCGCTCAACAACGAATGTCACACTTGCACCTTTGCCCGCACGAAGGCAGTTATAATAAAAATCGTAAACGCTGTTTATGTCATATATTTTTTGATTGTATGTCATTTGCAAAATAACATCATTTTTGAGAAGTGCCAAAGAACCAATCGCACTATAAGGGTTTGTTTTTATCAAAACACCATTGCCCGAATATGCTCCGGTGATATATTTGCTGAAAACTTTGTCTTGGCAAGTTATTGCAAGAATTGGCTCAACATAATCTTGTTTGTTTTCATAACTTTCAACAACATTATTTATTATTTTTACGATTGGATAGATTGGAACTGCAAAATTGATTTCAGCAACATAATTTTCGTTTTTGTCTTCAACCATGCTGCAAGAGTTGATTCCGACAATATAACCTTTTGAATCAATGAGAGGCCCGCCAGAATTTCCAGCATTGATTGTTGCTTGATGTTGAATCATATACTCGTAAATGCGAGTTGTCGTCACATCTCCGCTTGCCGCACCGACACGGTTGAGTCCGTTGACTCGCCCAAATGTTGTTGTGTTTTGAAGATTCATTTCAATTGGTGTGCCGATTGCAATAACCTCTTCGCCAATCTTGATTTTGTCACTTTCTGAACAAGCAAAAACTCTGTCTTTCATTTTTGCATAACTAATGTCTGTGTAAGATGATTTTATGATTGCAAGGTCAAGGTCGTCATTTGCCCACAATAATTCACTCTTATATCCTTTTTCTTGGTCGCCATTGAGGAAAGTGTAGATTTCATAAACAGGATTGCTTTTGCTTTGAGCAATAACATGATAATTTGTGACAATATATCCGCCAGCATGTACACAAACACCGCTTCCGAGAGAAAACGAATCTGAGTTGTTTTTGCTGATGACTTTGATTGATACAACTGCATCTTGATAGGCCTGAGCAACAGCGGCAACATCTGCCCCGTCTTGAATTTCAATTTGCGTGCCTTGTGCCATTGGGTGCTGAAATCCGCCGCCCAAATAATAGGCGATAAACAAGCCTCCAATACAACCAATCGCCAAGCAAAATATAACAATCGTAACATTTCTGAAAATTGATGTTTGTCGCATTTTAGCCTCCACTACTTCTATTTTATTTTATCCATATTGGTTTGTCAAATATTCTAACACCATGCAAAAAAAAGGACATAGTATCTATGTCCTAAAACTGCAAAAGCAAACACCGTCAAAAATCGAGCAATGCAAGGCTATCATTTTCTCAAAACTTGGGAGTTTGACACTCAAAATGTTCAACTTTGAGGAATTCGCAGAAACGCCGCAATGTACTTTTTTCGACTGTCTAGATTACTTCCAAGTATTTTTTAAATACCTTCTTGAAATCAGCACCCATTTTCATTCCTTCAGATATTTCAAATGTTGCATCACCTTCAACAACAGTTTTCATGATTACACTGTCGCCCAAAATATCACAAGATATGTCTTTGACAACGCTTGATTTTGTTTTGTCGAGTGCAACAGCAAGTTTTATGATTGTTCCAAGTTTTCTTACAGCATCAAGGTCTTCTTCGGTAACAATATCTTTGTATTTAACCCAATCAGACAAATTGAAGTTGTCAAGATTTTGACAAACTGATGCAAATGCCGCAATCAAGATTTCTCTTTGTGAAACACCATTGATGTTTGAATTCAAAATGACTTCAAAACTGTTTTTCTCACTATTTTCAAATCTGATTCTTCTTCCACTGTCATACAAAGATGCAGCGATGCGAAGAGGTTTGACATAGTATCTATGAAGTTTGTGAATGACTTTGAGTTGTTTGAACAACATGATTGACAAAGCATAAACTTGGGTTGCGTTTGTCATTTCTTGGTCACGAAATGCTCTTATGTTTTCGATTGAGAAGCCCATCATGTCAGAAAGTGGTTTGTCGTTGATTTCAGGAACAATGTTGTTATATATCAATCCTTCTTTTTTGCCATAAGCAGAAATTGACATATTTTCAATGTGCAAATATTCAAACAAAGTTTTTGCAATCGCAAGACCACAAAGAACAACATCTGCGCGCTCCGATGAGACGCCTTTGAGTTTCTTTGTTTTGTCAACATCCAAAGTTTTAACAAAGTTGTTCACTGCATGGAAACTATCGGCACTCAAAAGATAGTTATTTTCAATTTCCAAAGAATATCTTGAAGTTTTTCTTGAAAGATATCCAATGCTTTTGAACATTGTGCCAGAACCAATAAATTGGATTTCTGGGTCAAGATTTGCAAGAAATTCAACTTTTTTGAGTTGTTTTTCAACAAAACTTTCAACTTTTTCGCATTTTTCAGAAATTTTATCAATTTTTTCAAACTCGTCTGCAAGGCTCGTTGCCCCAAATGGCAAACATACTTGGTTGAGAATTGTGCGTCTATTGTATTGAATTATATTGGTTGTGTTGTTTGCAATTTCAATGATAATTCCTTTTGGAATATCAACTGTGTTGACAACCCCAGCATATGTTGCACGCATTTCGTCTTCAACTGTGAGCAAATTCATTGTGAAACCACATGAGTTGTATACTTCGTCCAAAAAGCTATTTTGGTTTTTTGCTTCGCGAACAATACTTGTTGCAACGCAAACAATCTTTGCAACACCACGTCTGTCACAAAGCTTTCTAAACATTTTCAAAATTCCAATGCATTCAGAAATTGTTGTTGGTTTCAAAACACCACTAGTCTGAATGTCTTTTCCAACTTTGATTTGTTCTTCAAGTTCATCAACAACGTCAAAATATCCGCCGTCTTTTGTGTTGAGAAGAATCAAACGCAAAGCATTATTTCCAAGTTCAATTAATGCTACCTTTTCCATACTTTCCTCAAAAAATTCTAATCAATTTTTATTGCTTCGACTGGGCAAGTGTTCTCACAAGCACCACATTTCACACAAATGTTTGGGTCAATAACTGGTTTTGAATCAGCCCCAAATTTGATTGCTTCAACTGGGCAAACAGACACGCAAGCGCCACAACTAATACATTTGTTCTTATCAATCATAGTTTCACCTCTACTAATGAGAGTATAATATCATAACACAAAAAGTTTGTCCACTATTTTTTGTTTTTTATAAGCATAAAAAAGGTTATGAACTGCCAAATTGCAATGGCAATCAAAAACGCGCCAAAAATGATGCGAACAATGTTTCTTGGAATGAGATTTGTTATGCTCGCACCAACCACTGAAAACAGCACTCCCGGCAAAATTATCCACATTAAGTTTTTTGTTTGTATGAAACCATTTTTTGAGTGAATAATTATTGCGACAATAGCAGTTGGAATGAACGCAAGAAGATTGATGCCCTGTGCGACTGTTTGAGGAATGCCCAATAATATTGTGAGAGCGGGAATCATGATTGTGCCACCGCCAAGCCCCATGCCCGAAATTACGCCTGAAAAAAGACCGATGAGGATAAGCCACAAAATCACCATGGCAGCACCATTTTTATGCCTGCTGCGAGCATGAGCACAGCAAAGGCAAGCATAATACATTTCGATTTGATTTTTTTGAGAAAAATTGCTCCGAACACGCCGCCAAAAAGCACGCCAATCCCGCACAAACCAAGGCTAAACATATCAATGTTGTTGTTAAAAAGATAAACAACACTGCTGACAATGCTGAGTGGCAACATAACAACAAGTGCTGTGGAATGAGCTTCTTTTGTCTTGAGAGAATATAGTTTTTCGAGCATTGGCACGCAAAACATTCCGCCGCCGCCGCCCAAAAAACCGTTTATCAGACCAATGAAAATGCCCGCAAGCACAATCCATAAAATGTTGAGATTAAGTCTTTTTTTGTTCATGATATTATTATTGTTTTTTCAGCCCAAATTATTTGATTTTATTAGGATATTATTATATAATGGCAAAGTTAAATTTATATTAAAGGTGAAATATGGGACAACAAAAAAACAAATTTACAAAAATAATCTTTCCAATTATCTGCTTGGTGATTTTTGCATGCACACCTTTGTGCTTTGCACTTTCGTCAAAAGTTGAAAAAGTTTCTGCAGCAACAAGTGATGTTGTTGAGGTTTCAATTTCCAACAAAGACTTTGATAGTTCTTCATCAAGCTCTCTTCAATCAAGCCCATCTGGTTGGAACAAAATTGGTCAATCAGAAAATATGAAAATGGGAATTATTTCGGTTGACGAAACAGATTTTTCAAACAACAAAAACACTTATGGTCTTGAAATTGGTCAAAACCCTGGTCGTGGTGGCACAGTTGCAAGCGACAAGCACATTTTGATGATCAATGCTCAAAAGAACTATTCAATCGCAGGATTTGAATCAAGTTCTTCAACATCACTTGACGCAAATTCTTTCTATGTTGTTGCAATCAACACAAAAACAACAGCATCAAGTTTTGCTTCACTCTATATTGACGGCTTGGTTGACGAATATGATGCAACAAACAGTTTTTCTGAAGTCAACTTCCAACAATGGACAAAAAACTACTTCTTCATCAGAACTGGTGCAACAAAAAAAGATGTAAAAATTCAAATGTATCTTGGTTCAAAGAACACACCTTCAACTTCCGTTGTTTTCTTTGATAACATTGAATTCTTTAAAACATCTGAAAGCTCATATGAAAACTTGCTCAATCAACAAGCTGATGCAAACTCAACAAGACCTCTTGCAACAAAAACATATCGCGAAATCAACCTTGTTGACGACTATGTTGACATCACTTCAAAAATCAGCAACGCAAACTTCAATAATCCTTCAGTTTCAGTCCTCTCACCAATTTCTGACACTGCTGCAAAATTTGTTGATGTGAGAGATAATTCAAAATATTCAAACCTTTCATCAAACAACTCATTCGCCTTCTCAATCAAGAATGAACAAAAATCTTATTCATGCTATGAACTCAAAGACATCGTTATTCCAGCATATGGCGTTTATGCAATTTCAGTTGACGCAAAAATCATTGAATCAATCTCATCATCAAACGCAACACTCAAGATCGTTGAAAGCGACGAAATCAAAGACGATTATCCTTCCTATGAACCAAAGTCTGCTGAACTCACAATTTCTTCAAGCACAAATGCTGTTAAAAACGATTTCAACACCTACACCTTCTTTATTAAAGGAAATGGACTTAGAGAAACAAAATTCTCTCTTCAAGTTTCAATCGGAACAAAAGATTCAAAAGCAACTGGCGAAATTGCACTTGACGACCTCAAATTTTTCAGCATGACATCAAAAGATTTTGATGGTGCAAGCGGAAGTTTCCAAAAAGCACTTGAACTCAATTTGTCTTCAGCCTCACCTCTTGTTTCAAATGGACATTTCAACAACTACACAGTTGAAACACCTGTTCGTTTTGATGCAGGAAACCCAGTCTTCTCTTTCCCATATGGAGTTAAGAGTTGGACAAACGAAGTTGACCCAAATGTTTCAAAAGACGATGTTGCATTCGGAATCATCAACACAAAATCATCATTCTACAATGCAACAGAAATTGGAACAGCAAATCCACAAAACCCAGACTTCAATATTGTTGACCCAGACTCTCACGAAACAAACGCAAATTCAAACAACATTCTCATGTTCAAGAACTTGGCTTCAACATATCAATCTGCTTCCCTCTCTTCACTTTCACTTGACTCTTCTTCAGTCTATGAACTTACATTTGATTGCAAGACAGAACTCAATGCTGGCGCGCTTTCATTTTCAGTTATTTCTGACAGCAAAACAATTTCAAAATTCTCTCAAATCAACACAAATGGCGATTGGAAAAAATATAAAATTGCAATCAGAACAAACGTCGCTTCAAGCAGCATCGGAGTCAAATTTGATTTTGGAACAAAAGAACAAAACGCAATCGGATTTGGATTTGTTGACAATGTCAGACTTGTCAAGAAAACAATGACAGATGAACAATTCTTGGCTCTTGAAAATCAAACCAACACAAAAATTGTCGATTTCAAAAATGGCAACTGGAAAATTGTTTCTGACACACAAAATACTTTTGGTGTTTGGGAACTGCTCACCTCTTCAAGTTCGCTTTGTGACGGAGCATTCGCTGGCGTAATAAGCGCAAAAGAAAACGCTTTTGGCGTCGTTGGTGAAAACGAAGACAACAATATGCTTATTGTTTCAAACACAGAAAAAGGAACATCAAGCATCACAACAAAAAATGATTTCCATTTCACAAGCGGAAAATATTACAAAATTTCACTCAACATTCTCACTCAACGCATTGAAACACTCACAAGCGAAGACGGCGAAGAGTTGACATATGGCGCAAGTTTGAAGCTTTCTGGATTTGACACAACTCTCAAAAACATTGTCACAAACGGAGAATTCAAAACATACACATTCCTTCTCAAAGCAACAGAAGACAGCGACCAAGGACTCACACTCAGAGTTTCAAGTCCAACATCTCAAACTCTTGGAACAGCAATCGTCGATAATTTGGTTGTGACCGAACTTGACCAAGCAGAATATGACGAAGCAGTTGCACTCAAAGAGTCAAAGAATCAAACAAACGTTGCTGTTGTTGAAACTCAAAGCACAACTGATTCTGACGACAACACAGATGACTCACAAGATTCAAACACACTTTCAAACAAAGAAATTTGGCTTCTTGTTCCATCAATCATATTTGGTGTTGCTGTGATTGGAGCGATCCTTGCCTTCACACTCAGACACATCAAAATCAAAAAATTTGAAAAAGCAACTCAAGCAACATACAACCGCAAATCTTCACTTGAACGCGAAAAAGCAAAAATTGAAGCAAAGAAAAATATTGACAAACAAATTGCTGAACAAGTTGAACTTCAAAAAATTGTTGAAAATGAACTCTCAAGCCTTGAAGAAAATTATCAAAAAGATTTGCAAGAATTCAGATCTCGTGGCAATTCAAAATCAAACAAGATGGAAAAAGAATTCAAAGCTTATATGAACGAAAAATCAAAACTTGATGCAACTCTGAATTCAATTAAAGAAAAAATCAAACAACTTGAAAATCCTGAACTTCTCGTTCTTGAAGAAAAGAAAATTTTTCTCAAATATCAAAAAGAACAAGAAAGAGTTGATCGTCACATCAAACGCGAGACCAAAAAACTCAACAAAGAAAAGAAGAAACAAAAATAGGTTGAAAAAAAAGAAGAGAACATAATCTCTTCTTTTTTTATTTAATTTTATAAAGCGGCGTTTTCTTCATTTTCGTTGTCAAGTGTTATTCTTCCAACCGACACCTCATAGGCAACTCTGTCTTCAACATTGCCGTCTTCAAGTTTCTTTTGATACACCCTGCTTTGAATTCGTCCAACAAGGTTCACCTTATCACCAACGGCAGCATCTTTTATAAACCTCGCATTTCGCCCCCAAGCGATGCAAGGGAGATAATCCGACTTGTTGTAGGCGCGGTTGACAGCAATCAACACGTCGCAAATTTCGCGCTTGAATGGGGTTGTGCGATATATCGGGCTTTTGCAAATAAACCCGTTGATTTCGATTATGTTTGTTGGCATGTCTTTTTGTTCTGTCGTCACTTCGCGAACAAACACTGTGAGCATCAAATGACTTTTTGTGTCGTCACTTTTGTTATAACTGCGGAATTGTCCTTTGATTGAAATGACATTGCCAACCTGAATTAAATTTCCGGTCATAAGTTTTTCTGAAATGGTGATTGGAATGATGTCAATGTTTTGACTGAGTCTTTCAACCTCCAAATCAATTTCATAAAATGCTTCTCCGAATGTTTCATGACTAAACTTTGGCTCTGTTGCCACTTTTCCTGTCAAAAACACCCTATTGTTATTCATTTGTTCATAATTCATATTTTCCCTCCTGGTTTTCTCTTTTTATGCGTTTTTTGTTTGAGTGCCATCACGACGAATTGAGTAATTTGATTTATAAATCAAGTTGCCAACACTAGTCACCTCATAACCTTTCTTTTGGAGCCTATCGAGCATGATTGGAAGTGCTTCGGTGATGTGGTCTGAATTGTTGTGGCAAAGAATGATTGAACCATTTTTAACCTTTGAAACAACTCGTTTGCAAATCTCGTCAGCCTTTATTCCTTTCCAGTCAAGCGTGTCGACATCCCATTGAATTGGAATGAGGTTCATATCCTCACAAACTTTCATTGCGGTGTTGTTGTATGACCCAAATGGGAATCTGAACACCTCAACCTTTTTGTTTGTTATCCCCTCAATGGTCTTTAATGAGCCTTCGAGTTCTTGTCGCATTTGCGTCTCAGAAAGTTTTGCAAAGTCTGGGTGAGAGTTTGAGTGGCTTCCAATTTCAAATCCGCTTTCATCAATTTTCTTGACCAAATCGCTGTGTTCTTCCGCCCAAAAACTCACCAAGAAAAATGTTGCATTAACCTTGTATTCTTTGAGAATGCTCATAATCTTTTCGGTTTTGTCGGCACCCCACGCAGCATCAAATGATATGGCGACTTTCTTTTCTTCGGTTTCGACGCAGTAGACTGGAACTTTTTTGGCTGGATACCCAAAATATACCTGTGCTGCATTCACTCCGTCAATGCTGATTGAGAGCAAGCAAGCCACGATGATGACGAAAATTGTGAATTTGATTGTCCTTGATTTAACAACTAGAAACGGCATGAAAACCTCACTTTTAATGTTATTTGAAATGCTTTCACATTCAAATGCTAAAAATATATAATTTTGTTTTGTTATGTCGAAAAATATTCAACGTCTAATTTAATATATTTTTGAGATTTCCAAATATGACAAACAAAAAAACAAAAACGAGGTTTTCGCCTCGTTTTTGTAATTTATTTAATAAGTTTTTATTATCTATTATAAGTATATACTTCTTCAATTTTTTGTTTCACTTTTTGAGTGCCTTTGGTGTATCTACCCTCAACTTCAAGTGAGCGAGTTGCAACTGACACAAGCCCATTTGGACCAAGCACTGCAATAACCTTGTTTGTGTCATAGATTTGTCCAAACAAAACTTCTTTTCCGTTTTCACCAAGAGCAATCGCACGAAGACCTTTTCTGTTTCTTGGCAAAATATCAAATTCACTGCAAGAAACTTTTTTGACAAATCCTTTGTTTGTCATGATAACCAAAGAATCATCAGAGCTAACTTGTGAAGCACAAACAACTTCGTCTTTTGCTTCAAGACTCATTCCAATAACACCTGTTGAAATTCTGCCTTGTGTTGGAATGTCGGTCTTTGACATATTGAGAACCATGCCGCTCTTTGAAAGCATGATAACCGACCCGTCTTTTGTCTTAACCTGGGCGGAAATAACTTTGTCGCCATCTTTGAGTTTGAGGACTTGATAGAAGCCTTTGCTGATGACAAGGTCGTCAAAGTTCGAAAGTTTGACCATGCCAAACTTGGTCATGAACAACACTTGCAAATCATCAGTTTTTTCTGGAATTTCAATGATTGAAACAATCTTGTCATTGACATCAGCATTTGACTCAATATTCTTAATCGCCGTGCCTTTGTCACGCCATTTTGCCTCAGGAATTTTTTGCACATCAGTTTTGATGCAATTTCCATTTTCTGTTATCATCAAAATTTTTTTCTTTGATTTTGTTGGAACAAGCACAGTGTGAATGTCGTTTGCACTTGAAGTGTCAGTAATCTCTTTTTGAGCCATTGAGTAATTTTTTGCTGCAATGTTTTTGACATTGTTTGCCGCCGTCACACCAATATAAACATCTTTTTGATATGCTGTTTCGTCTTCTTCTTTGAGTTGTTTGATTTCAAGAGTCTTAATTATCTCGCTTCTTCTTGGAACTGCATATTTCTTCTTGATTTCAAGAAGTTCATTTTTAACAATTTCAAATTGCAATTTCTTTGAAGCAAGGACTTCAGAAAGTCGTTTGATGAGCTCTTTGAGTTCTTTGAGTTCAAGTTCGAGTTTTTCAACTTCAAGATTTACAAGTCGAGCAAGACGCATATCAAGAATTGCCTGTGCTTGTCGTTCTGAAAGCAAAAATCTGTCTTTGAGTCTGCTCTTTGCCTCAGCCGTGGTTGAAGACTTTTTGATAATCTTAATAACCTCATCAATGTTCTTGATTGCAATCAAAAGACCTTCAACAATATGTGCTCTGTCTTTTGCTGCATCATAGTCAAATTTTGTGCGCTTATAGATGACTTCGCGTTGATATTCAACATAGTATGAAATGATGTCGAGAAGTCCCATAAGTTTTGGTTTTCCGCCAGCAATCGCAAACATATTGATGCTGAAAGATGTTTGAAGATTTGTTGATTTATAAAGGTATTCCAAAACTTCTTTTGGATTTGCTTCCTTTTTGAGGCGAATGACTGCACGCATCCCCTCTCTATCGCTTTCATCACGAATTTCAGAGATGTCAGCGAGTGGGTTTTTTCCGTCGTTTTTGAGTTCAGCAATCTTTTGCAAAATTGCCGCTTTGTTTTGTTGATAAGGAATTTCGGTGAACACGAGCTCGCGTTTGTCACCTTTTGATTCAAGGTGGCATTTTGCTCGAATTATTAGTTTGCCTTTTCCTGTGCGATACGCATTGACGATTTCATCTCCCGCAGTGATTTGAGCACCGGTTGGAAAATCTGGCGCAGGAATATATTTCATCATCTCGGCAAGTGTGATTTTGTTGTTGTCAATATATGCCACTGTTCCGTCAATCACTTCGCCCAAATTGTGTGGAGGAATATTTGTTGCAAGACCAACAGCAATTCCGTATGCTCCATTAACCAAAAGGTTTGGAAACCGCCCCGGCAAAATATCTGGTTCTTTCAAAGTGTCGTCAAAGTTAAGCCCCCAACGAATTGTATTTTTTTCAATATCACGCAAAAGCTCCATTGCAAGAGGTTGAAGTTTTGCTTCGGTATATCTCATTGCAGCGGCACTATCCCCGTCAACCGAGCCAAAGTTTCCGTGACCCCAAATCAGAGGCGCACTCATTGAGAAATCTTGCGACATTCTGACCATTGCGTCATAAACAGAACTATCGCCATGAGGATGATATTTACCCATGCAATCACCAACAATACGCGCAGACTTTCTGAAAGGTTTGTCTGGTGTGACACCGAGTTCAAGCATGGAATAGAGAATTCTTCTTTGAACAGGTTTGAGTCCGTCTTCAACACGAGGAAGTGCACGGTCAAGAACAACGTGTTCGGTGTATGGAATCATTGAATCGTGCAAAACTTCGTCAATGCTTTTTTCAAACAAACCATCACTTTTGCGAGGAGGCAAAGAAAAGACACTTTTTGCGTCTTGAGATTCTTCAATAATTTCTTCGTTCTTGAACTCATTGCTCATGTCTTCGTCCTCCTGTTTGGTTTGTTTGTCTGATTTAACGACTTTTTGACTTGCTTTTTGTTGCTCGCGTTTTTGTTCTTCAAACTCCGCGACTTGTTCTTTTTCTCGTTCTTCTCGCTCAAGCGTTTGCTCTCGGCTCTCTTTTGGCGGCCTCGATGGCTTTTGTTCATGAGAGAGCGTGCTTTCGCTTTGTTTGAGCCTTGCATCAAGGTCCATCAAAAGTTGAGAAAAATCAATTTGACCTTCAATTTTTTGCGATGAAACACTTTCGCTAGTTTCTTCTTTCGGCATTGAAGAAAGAAGTTCATCATAGCGAACTTGCCCTGGCAAAACATTATTTGGTTTGTGTTGATTTTCTTTTTCGTCCAATTATCTATCGACTTCCTTTATAAATGTATCTTCACGATTGAAATTGCAGTGTTCATTCAAATATTCTTTTCTTGCATCAATATCGTCACCCATAAGCGTTGTCACCATGCGCTCTGCCTCTGCGACATCATCAATCGTCACGCGAAGAAGTGAGCGCTTGTTTGGGTCCATTGTCGTGTCCCAAAGTTGCTCGGGGTTCATTTCACCAAGTCCTTTGAAGCGTTGAATTTGATACCCTTTCCCAGCGCGTTTTATTGCATCTGGCAATTCTGCATCGGAATAGACATATTCTGAATAATCTTTTTTATAAACACGATAAAGTGGTGGCAATCCAATATAAACGTGTCCGTCTGTCACCAAACTTTTCATATAACGGAAGAAGAATGTGAGAAGAATTGCACGAATATGGAAGCCGTCTTGGTCAGCATCGGAAAGAATGATAACTTTGTTATAACGAAGGTTTGAAATGTCAAAATCTTCGCCAATTCCTGTTTCAAGTGCTGAAATTATTGTTCTTACTTCTTCGTTTGCAAGAACTTGATCGAGTCTTTTCTTTTCCGCATTAAGCGGTTTTCCGCGAAGTGGCAAAATTGCTTGGAACGACCTGTCGCGCGCCTGCTTTGCACTTCCTCCCGCCGAATCACCCTCAACAATAAAGAGTTCGGTTGTGTCGTTCTTTCGCGTTGTGCATGCAGCAAGTTTTCCAACCAAGTTATAGTTGTCAATGCTGTTCTTTTGACGTGTTATTTCTTTTGCTTTGCGTGCTGCTTCTCTTGTTTTTGCTGCACCCTTGGCTTTGTTTATGATGATTTCTGCAATCTTGATGTTTTCTTTTTTGTCAAAAAACTTTTGGAGTTCACTTGAAACCAAAGCATCAACTTCGGTTTTGGCTTCGGGGTTTCCGAGTTTTGTTTTTGTTTGTCCTTCAAACTGAACATTTCGCATTTTGATTGAAAGCATAACCGTGATGCCCTCGCGAAAGTCTTCGCCCAAAAGGTTTTGTTCTTTTTCTTTGAGAAGTCCATTCTTTCTCGCAACATCATTCATGGTTTTTGTGAACGCACTCTTAAAGCCTGTTTCATGCATTCCGCCTTCGGTGGTTGGAATGTTGTTTACATATGAAAAAGAGTTTTCGGTGTATGAATCTGTGTAGATGACCGCCGCTTCAAGTTTGAGAACTTTGCTCTCTGCTTCCATGAGAATTGGCTCTTTGAAAAGTGGTGTTTTGCCTTGAATCATGTATAAAGCAAAGTCTTTGACACCGCCCTCAAAATGAAAGTCTTCCGCTTTGTTTTGTCTTTCGTCCGTGAGCGAAATCATGACACCTTTGTTGAGATAAGCCAGTTCTCTCAATCTTTTTGCAATGGTTGCATAATCAAACACAATTGTTTCAAAAACTGAACTATCCGGCATGAATGTCACTTTTGTTCCAGAATGAGTTGAAACACCAATCTCTTTGAGTGGACAAACTGGAATTCCGCTGTGCCATTTTCCGTTTTCGTCCTTGAAACTCGAAAACTCCATGTAATATTTTTTCTTATCCTTGTTGACGGTCACTTTGAGCCAACTCGAAAGTGCATTAGTGACTGACGCACCAACGCCGTGCAAACCACCTGAATAACTATAATTGTCGTTGTTGAATTTTCCGCCAGCATGGAGTTGCGTAAAAACAACCTCAACACCAGATTTTTTCAGTGTTGGGTGAATATCAACCGGAATTCCTCTTCCGTCATCTTCAACAGTCACAGAACCATCAACATGGAGAGTTATTGAAATTCTTTTTCCATATCCATTTGCAACTTCATCCATTGAGTTGTCAACAATTTCCCACAAAAGATGATGAAGTCCTTTCACACTCGTTGTTCCAATATACATTCCGGGACGAAGTCTAACCGCTTCAAGTCCTTCAAGAACAACGATGTCTTTTGATTTATAATTCTCAGCCATACGTTCTCCAAAAAATAATCAATCTTTTTTATTATATCATAACAAAACAAATTAAAACAAGATTTTGTCAAACTTTTTATAATAAAAAATTAAGACAAAGTCTTAATCTTCTAACCCAATTAAATAATCAGATGAAACATTAAAATACAATGCCAGTTTTATTAGTTGCGAAATTTTTGCGTCGTTTTGAGCATTTTCCCAGTGGCAAATTGTTGCATCACTAACGCCTATCGCTTTTCCCAACTGCATTGTGGATAAATTATTTTCTTTTCTTAACTCTCGTAACCTTTCAGAAAATTTATTCATTGAAAATATATTACTAAAAAAATTTAGTAAAGTCTTTGACACTAAAAAAGTTTAGTGATATATTTTAGTATGCACATAAATTCAGATAAAATTTGGTTGTATTTGAAACACAACAAACTCACTCAACAAACATTCGCAAAGATGTGTGGAATAAGCCCCACATCTTTAAGTAAAGTGCTAAACAATCACAGACCGGGAATCAAGATGCTTTGCACCATAGCAAGAACAATGAAAATTAGTTTTGCTGAGTTAATAATAGAGGATTAATAAATCTAACCCCCGACCACCCACCCCTATGTGGTAGTTTTATTTTTTTCTTAAAAACAAGTTGCCGTGGTTTTTTGTTTTGTATAAGAATTTAATTTTTTGCATAATTATTCATTTTTGTTGATAAAAATAAATCTCTTACAATATGCATACAATAACAACATGGAAAACAAAAAATCAAAATCAATCGTTCTCACTGGTGGTGGAACAGCGGGTCACGTCATGCCAAACCTTGCACTTGTTCCAGAACTCAAAAAACACTTTGACAAAATTTATTATTTGGGGACTGCGGCTGGCATTGAAAAAGAAATTCTGAAATCATATCCCGAAATTGAATTTGTTGAGATCCCTGCGGTCAAGTTTCGAAGAACTTTTTCCTTTGACTTGTTCTTGTTGCCATTCAAACTCATCTCTTCAATTCGCAAAACAAAAAAAGTTTTAAAAGGGTTAAAACCAGACATAATTTTCTCAAAAGGCGGTTATGTTGCAATTCCTGTGGCAATTTCAGGTAAAAAACTAAAAATTCCGGTCATTTCACACGAGTCTGATTTTTCGATGGGACTTGCAAACAAAATCATCTATCACTACGCAACAGTGATGTGCACAAGTTTTGAGATGCAACAAAAAAAATCAAAAATGATTTGCACAGGCTCGCCTGTTCGTCCAGAAATCACAGCGGGACGCGGAAAAGTTCAAAAACAAAAACTTGGGTTTGATTCTCGTCCCGTGATTTTGGTGTTTGGCGGTTCAATCGGAGCAATGGCAATAAATCAACTCGTTTGGAACAATATTCAAACACTTTCAAAAAAATATAACATCGCTCATATTGTTGGGCGAGGCAACCAAAACAAAAGCATAAATATTCAAAATTACAAGCAGTTTGAATTTGTTTCAAACATACAAGATTTTTTTGCCATGAGTGATATTGCGGTTTGTCGAAGTGGTGCAAACACTCTTTTTGAACTCATCGCCACACGCCTTCCCGCCCTTCTCATTCCTCTGCCGAAACTCGAAAGTCGTGGCGACCAAATCGACAACGCAAAATACTTTGAAAAACTTGGCTATTTCAGAGTGCTTGAACAAGAGAACGCAACAAATCAAAAATTCCTTAAAGAAATTGAAATCACATTAAACAAAAAAGACATACTCAAAAAGAATATGTCAAATTCAAAAGAAAGTTCAGCAAATCAGAAGATTGTTGACATCATAATTTCAAACATCAAAACATAACGAACTTGAACGCATCAACCAGTCCATAACCCTCTTCATTCTTATTGAATGATATTGGTCTGCAACTTGCAACAAGTTTTTGCTTGACTTGATATGGTGTTGCTCGCGGATATTTCTGCAAAATCAAAGCACATAATCCTGCAACCATTGGAGTGGCAACGCTTGTGCCGCTCATTTTCCCATACATCTTTTTGTCCTGCGTGCAAGATGTAATATCAACGGAAGGCGCAAGACAATCAGGTTTAAACTTTGAAAACGCTGGCCCTCGCGAAGAAAATTTGGCAATTTTAAAATCCTTTGTGTCGTAGTGTCCGTCATACGAACGCCTGTCATCAAGCCCGCCGACCGTGATTATTTTTGTGCTGACTCCTGGCGACTTGATTGTCTGATATTCGGGTCCAGAGTTTCCCGCCGCCGCAACGACAACAATCCCCTTGCCGACAAGCATTTCAGCACCTTTTGCGATTGGGTCGTTGACCATCATTGGCTCACTTCCAAAACTCATGCACACAACGCGGATGTTATATTCCAAATGGTGGTCATAAACCCACTGCATGGCAGAAAGAATGGTCATTGCTCCACTTTCGCCATCACTCGAAAGTGCTTTGAGGGCAACAATGTTTGAGGCTGGTGCAACACCTTCATATTTTCCACCGCTCGCAAGACCATTGCCGCTTCCGACACCGCAAACAAAAGTGCCGTGACCATTGTCGTCATGCATTGTTTGATTGTCTGTCACAAAGTTCTCAAAATGAAGGACTCGGTTTTTGCCAAACACAAAGTCCATATGTGGAGCGAGCCCTGTGTCGATGTAGCAAATTGTCACACCTTCACCGCGAAATCCCGCATTATGAACTTCATCCACTCTCATGATTTTTCGCGAAACATCAATCATGGCTTGAACACTTGCCGCACGCGAAACATACTCAACAATTTTGAGCGCTGAAATCTTTTGCAAAGAACTCGGCAAAATATTGACACCAATCGCACCAATAAAAGGAAAAACATTTATTGACGAAATGCCGAGATTCTTTTTGTTTTTCACAAAATAGTTTTCAAGCTGATATGGACTTCTTGAATAAATCAGGCAGTCAACATTTTCTTTGCTTGAAAGTGTGAACACGCTTTCATATAAACTTGGGTCAATCTTTTGTTTCATTTGAGTCCTTGCAAAATGGAATTAATATGATTTTTTTGCTCCTCACTCATGTAAGGCGCCATCATATTAAATGTGTTTGATAGTTTTTCAAAATCAAATGTTCCAGCCATTTTTTGTTTTGCAACTTCTTTGATTAGTTCTTCTTGAAGTTCGTTCTGTGACAAGTTTTTGTGCGAGTCATAGAAGTTTTGAAAATCCTTTGGTAACTCTGTTTGTGAGTTTCTTGGCACCTCTTTTGGTGCTTCTTCAAACTTCATTTGTGCAAAATCTTTTAAATTTTTTGACATTTAATACCTCAAAACTAACTAGTTTAATATATGCGCGCATATATTTATTAGTGAAAGGAAACGCTATGAATTTATCAAAATTATTAAAAGGATTTACGGGGCAAAAACAATCCGCTTCTTCCGCACCTCGCCCCGCACCACAAAATTATAATCTTTCTGAAAACTACTATCCAAAAGAAGCGTTTGACACGCCAAAGCAGCCACAAACGCAAGCACCTGCAACACAATTCGCGCCAAATTTTACGCCCGATTCGTCACCTATACAACAAGTGCCACAACAGCAGCAAGCACCTGCAAGCGGCGGCGGACTAGACATTCAAAGTTTGTTGCCACTTCTTGCTGGAATGAACGGCGGTGGCGGCGGCGGGCTTAATATTGCAAGTCTGCTTGGAGGAAATAAGTCTGGTGCAAGTTCAGGAAATCCGCTCTCTCTTGTTTCATCAATTTTGGGCAATAACAAAAAGGACGACAAAGATGTCGACCTAAACAAAAATTCAAAGCAAAGCATTGAGAGTTTCAAAAAAATATCTGACCTTGACGATTAAAACATTTTTCTATAAACCGTGACGAGATTTGCAAATATGATTGCATCGTCAAAGTTTTTGAGATTGAGTCCAGTGTGTTTTTTCACTTTATCAAGGCGATATACCAAAGTGTTGCGGTGCATAAACCCATTTTTTGATGCTTGTGAGATGTTGAGATTGTTGTCAAAGAAAATGTTTATTGTTGACATAATTTCTTCATCTCTCAAAATATTTAATATATTTTCATTTGAAAAAATGGTTATAAACTGCATTTTTTGTCTTTCTAGGGCAAAATCAACAATATTGCCAGTTGAGAACAATGCTCTCACATCGTCACACAAACTTCCAAGTTCCTCATCATTTGTAATTTTGTCCATTAGTCTTCAACCTGCCCGTTATTAAACTTTATAGTTCTTGAACAAAGTCTGTTCGCAATTTCTTCACTTGTTGTCGCAATGAGGCAAGTGACTCCAGATTTCACAAACATATCATCAAAGAGTTTGATAAGTTTTTCTCTTTCATCGTTTTCAACTTGGTCAAAAACATTATTTATCAAAAGCACATCAAGTTTTCTGAATGACAAGCGAATGAGTGCAATCATATATTTTTCAAACAGACTGAGTTTCTTGATTTTTTCGTCTTTATATTTTGCAAGGTCGAATGAAATCAAGGCTTCGTTTATTTTTTCCTCAATTTCATATTTTGTGAATCCTCTGTCTTTGAGAACAAATTCCAAGTTTTCTTTGACAGTTTTTCTTTCCATAAATACTGGTGTTTGAGGGAAATATCCCATTGAAATGTCGTTTTTGAAGTCAAGTTTTTTGAGCGGAATGCCTTTTATATAGATTTCCCCACTATTGAAGTCTTCAAGCTTACAAAGAACACGAAGCATGCTTGTTTTGCCACTATCTTCTCCACCAAGAAGGGCGACACTCTCTCCCTTTTTGATTTCAAACGAAACATCAAAGAGCGCATAAAACTCTTTTGTAAATTTCAGACAAACATTTTTTACACTAATCATATCAACCTCGTTAAACTAAATTTTACACAAAAAAATCCAAAAGTCAACTGACAAAAAGTGTTCTTGCAAAATGAATTTATATATAATATAATATTTATATGGAAAAGAATATATTTGGAGAAGAACTCCGAGCACTGTTTCGTGAAATATTCAAACTTGAAGTCAAGACGGTTGCGTCTGATGTTGCTTTCCTTGGAAAAATGAAAAACACCAAACTCAACGAAGAGCGTCTTACTCTCAAAGAGCGAAAATGGCTTGAAAACATCGGTGTTCTCACACCTGACCCAAGAAACTTAATAAGCTATGATGACAGGACGATTTTCTCACACATAATTTCAGCGGTATATGCTGGACTTTATGGACTTAACTTTGTTGATGTCACCGCTCACTGTCTTGAAACAATAAAAAAACAAAAAGGGTTGAGCGAAAAACAAAATCTTGTTGACCATCTTTCAGCAAAAGAGATACGCCAATTTTCTGTCGCACTCTACACACTTTCAAATGAAATTCGACAACTCAAAAATGCTGGAAAACTTGAATACGCGACAATGTCAAATTTCTATTCAGTTGCCGACCGTGCTTTTGTTGCTGGGCTCAATGCAAGACGAAATAGTGTGTTTGACAAAAATTCTGAATTTGTCACAAAAAATTCAAAGCATAAAGCATCAAACACTCTCAACAACATTGACGCCTCGCTTCAAATCGGCACATTCTCTCATAAACATATGCAACTTGCTGTTCAAGACGAAGAGTATTGCAAAAAACAAAAAGAACAATATCTTGCCAATCAAAATCAAATTCGAAGTTTGCTCAAAGAAAACGATTACAACTCAAACCAAATCAATCAAGTTCTTGCAACAATTGATGAGGGATATTACAAAACAAGATGTTTTCGACCCAGCAAACTCATGATTTCAAATTTAATCAGTCGCGATGACGCAATGCTGTCAGTCGACGACCTTGATGCACAAAACACAAAATTGATATTCGCAAAATTGTCACTCGAAAAATATTTGAAACGAACGGACAAAAACACCCGCCTGTTATCAGACTTGCTTAACTGTGCATTCCGAAGCGGTTCAAGGGCACGCGAAGATTGCATTTTCAAACATCAAACATCTCCAGAGTTTTTTGCAAGTTTTGCAAGCGCTTTGATTTTGGATAAAGAAAAAAAGTTGAACAAAAATTTATAAACCACAATTAAAAAACGATATGTTTTTTAACAAAATATGATGTCCATTATTTTGGACATCATATTTTTGTTTGCACTAAATTTGTTCTCCCACAAGAATTGCACTTGCCCACGCCCACGCGAGATTATATCCCCCGCACAAGCCATCAACATCAAGACATTCTCCAACAAAATATAGGTTTGGATGTTTTTTCGACATAAGGTTTTCATCAACTTCATCAAGTGAAATTCCACCAACTCGAACTTGCCCTTCTCCCAACGTCCCTTGAATATGAAATGCGCAATTTTTTATTTGTTCAACAAGGTCACAAATTTGTTTTTCTGCCACATTTTTGCAAAGTGTTGACGGCAAAATTCCACATCTTTTGAGAAACATTGCACCAAGAAGTCTATGAAACATTCCAACAAAAACGTTTTCGATTGGCTCATTTTTTTGCTTGTTTAGGCGGCGATTTAATTCATCTTTCAAAGCAGAATTTTCAAAAAATGGCGCAAAATCAACAAAAATTGTTGGATTTTTTATGTTTTTTCGAGAAATTATGCTCGAAATATCAAAAACACATATTCCCCCGAGTCCGTCTTGCTTGAATTGAAGTTCGCCAACCTCTTTATATAATTCGCCCTCAATCGCAATCTTTATTTCAACTTTTGCACGAATTCCTGCAAGTCCCGCAATTTCTTCTTTTGGAGTTTTAAGTGAACAAAGTCCCTGTCTTTTTTCTGTCGAAGAAATGCCCAATTTAGTCAAAAACTCATTTGAGATATTTCCAGAAGAAATGACAACTTTGTCAAAAATTTCATTTTGAATTTCAAATTTTCCGTCACGAATTTTTATGTCCAAAACTGGGCTATTTGTTTTTATGACAACTCCAACTCTTTGACACTCATAACGCAATACGTCAAGCACAGAACTTGCAAGGTTGCTTGCTGGATACATTCTCCCCTCTTCATCCCAGTTATAACACAAACCCAAATTTTTAAAAAAGTTTAATATGTCATCAAGTCCAACTTTTGTGAATACTCGCTCAACGAACTGGGGATTATTATATTTTTTGGGCGATAAATTTTTGTTACAGAAATTGCACCTGCCATTCCCCGTTTGCAAAATCTTTTTGCCAATGCGGTCGTCCTTCTCAAACAAGACAACCTCACCGTTTTCCGCTGACATTATTGCGGCGACAAGTCCACTTGCCCCGCCACCTATTATTGCAATTTTTTGTTTCATCATATAGTGAGTTTAAGTCAAATAATGTTTGCGGTCAAGAAAAAACTTTGTTTTGTTTGTGTTTTATTTTATTTATGTATAAAATAATTTTAGAGGTGTTTATGAAAAAAACAAAAATTGTTTGCACAATTGGACCTGCTTGTGATGACAAAGATAGTTTGATTTCTCTCATGAAAGCGGGCATGAATGTTGCAAGAATTAATATGAGTCATGGCTCGCATGAAAGCCATCAAAAAACAATAAACAACATCTTGGCCGCTCGCAACGAGCTTGGATTGCCACTTGCCCTCATGCTCGATACAAAAGGTCCCGAAATTCGTTTGGGCGAACTTCCAAAGCGTGGCATTGAACTTGTTGCGGGAGATATCTTTACGCTAACAAAAAAACAAATTCTTGGAACAAAAAAGAATGCATCAGTTTCGTATCCACAAATGATTGATGATGTTGAAGTTGGCAACAAAATTTTTGCGAATAATGGCATGCTTGTTCTTCGTGTGATAAAAAAGAGCGAAGAAAGCATCGACACCAAAGTTTTGTTTGGTGGCAAACTCACGACTCACAAAGGAATCAATGTTCCTGGAATAAAAATTCGCAGAGATTTTTTGAGCGAGGCGGATAAATCGGATTTGCTTTTTGCGATTGAGAATGATGCCGACTACATCGCTGCTTCATTTGTGTCAAACAAAGAAGACTTGTTTGAAATGAAAGAATTTTTGAACCAAAACGGAGCAAAGGATATAAAAATAATTGCAAAAATTGAAAATGGCGAGGGCGTCAAAAAAATTGATGAAATCATTGCGAACTCTGACGGCATCATGGTTGCTCGCGGAGATTTGGGTGTTGAAATTCCTCTTGAAAAAATTCCTCACATTCAAAAGAAAATCATCAAGGCTTGCAACAGCGAAGGCAAAATTTCAATTGTTGCAACAGAAATGCTTGAATCAATGACAAACTCACTTCGTCCAACTCGCGCTGAAGTGAGCGATGTCGCAAACGCAATTTATGAATGCGCAACAGCAACCATGCTTTCGGGCGAAACTGCGGTTGGAATAAATCCCCTTCGCGTTGTTAAAACAATGTCAAAAATCATTATGGAGACCGAAAACAGTATAGCATACAACACAAAATTTTTGCGACACACCTACAAGACCCTTTCCATTTCTGATTCGGTTGCAAGTTCGACCTGCAAAAACCTTGTGTCTCTCGGTTCCCCTGCTTGTTGTGTCTATACAGAAACTGGAACCACTGCTGAACTTATATCACGCTATCGTGTCAAAAACCGAATACTTGCCCTGACATCAAATCAAAAGACATTTAATCAACTCGCACTTTGCTGGAATACGACCGCAATTTTAACAAAAACGCTCGAAAATGAATATGAAATGATAGAAAATGCAAAATCCATTTGCAGATCTTTGCATTTGGGGAAAACAAATGATATAATAGTTATGGTTGTTGGAACACCAAAACAAACAGGCAAAACCAATACTATAAAAATTCTAAATTTATAGGAGGAAATTATGTCAAACAAATCTGAAGACGAAGTTGTGATTGAAGCAAAACCACAAACTTCAAAGAAAACAAAATTTGATGCAAAATCATTGTTCTCGCTCAAAAACATTCCAGTATTCCTTTCACTCGTTGCAATGTTTTTTATGCTGCTTGGGGCATTCATTCTGATTTGTGGAGGGACGAAAGGAGTTCTTGCAATGACAGGGATTGCCACAATAATAAATATTGGTGCAATTGGAACATTGGTTGCATACTTCATTTGTGAAAAACGAGTTTCATTTGAAGTTCTACATATTGTCGTTGCACTTTCACTTTTTGCAAACATAATCACAATTTTCTAAAAAAGATTAATACACAACAAATTTTGGTTGTGTATTTTTTATGCTTTGTATTAATATATATGTATAACAATTTTGCATTCATCAAAGGAGTTTTTATGCCAAGTGGTTCACATGGAGGCGGTGGCGGAAGTCACGGCGGCGGTTTTGGAGGAGGTTCACATTTCGGAGGCGGACACAGAAGTTCCGGTTCGTCAAGACGAGGGCCCACACCATTAAGAATTTGGTTCTTTGGACATCGATATTATGTCCCAGCGGAAAAGACAAGTGCTTTGCGCGGACTTTTTGCAGCGTTTTTCATCCTTGTTTTGTTTGGGTTTATGTCAACCTTGGGTTTAATCGCCTCAAATGACAAAATTGACAAAATTAAAGCCGACAACGCCTATTATATCAGCATGATAAGTTACGCAACCGCTCACCCAGATTATCAAGTGACGGGAAAGATAACAGGAAAATTCCGAAATGATGATTGCGGAAAATGGTATCTGACCTACTCGATTGAAACAGCAAATGGCGGAACACTTGAAGGCTACACATACTCGGTTTATTCAATCAATGAAATTGAGCAATTTGTTGTTGGTGATGACATTTTGCTTGCCGTTGATTCAATTCCTGTGACAATGCGAACCGATTCAATCAACATGGATTATATCAATATTCCACTTGAAAATGACGGCGAATATGTCGGAGCAAAAAATTCAAAAAGAACTGCATTGATTATGACCATTGCTTGCTTTGGTGCGAGTGTTGTTGTTGCAGTGCTCACATTCATCAAAGCAAAGAAAAGCATGAAACTCAACGAACTTGAAAAAGAAAATGCATCTTCTCCAGCCCAAAATGAGAGCGTGAAAAGATGCAAATATTGTGGCTCAAAACAAAATCCAGACGACACAAAATGTCCAAATTGTGGGGCTAGTTTTGTTGACTAGATTTTAGATATGCCAAAACAACTGTTCCATATTTCTTTTGACAAATGATGTCAAAACCAGAAAAATCAATTCGATTTTCAAAATAATACTCACACACAACTGTCCCGTCGTTTGATAGTTGTGTGTTTTCTTTTATGAGTTTCAAAGCACTTGAATATGCTTTTGTATGTTCATATGGTGGATCAATATAAATTATGTCGAATTGTTTTTTGTTGGTTTTCAAAAACTTTTTGTAATCAATTAGCTCAACATCGCAAGTTTCTCCAATCAATTTCAAATTGCTTCGAATGAGATTTATGCTTGTCGGATTGTTGTCGCAAATTGTGACTTCCGCTCCGCGTGAAAGTGCTTCAATTCCGATTGCCCCACTGCCACCAAACAAATCCAAAAAACGAGCGCCTTCAATTTCAAACTGCATTTTTGTGAAAAACGCCTGCTTGACAATGTCAAGCGTTGGTCGCACATCTTCTGTTTTTGGTGCTAGCAAATTTCTTCCTTTATGTTTTCCTGATATGATTCTCATGAAGAAAATTATATATCACAAAAAAGTTTTTTTCAACAAAATTTAGTGTTTCCTCAAGTTTTTGAAGCCGGTTAGCACCTCGTAAGGAATGACACCCAACTTTTCTGCCCAAACCTCGGCATCATCAAACACAACGACATCGTTACCCTCTTCGCACAAAACATTTGTCACATCACAAATAATCATATCCATGCAGACACCCAAAATCTCACATTTGTGATCGTTAATTTTGACAAATGCTTGGTTTGTTAGCTTTTTGGGAATGCCGTCAGCATATCCATAGAATATGGTTGCTGTGCGGCGAGGAAATGAAGCGGTTTTACACGGGAAATATCCCGTCATTTCATATGGCAAAACTTCGTTTATTTGCAAAATTTTTGATGTCACTCGCATGACTTTTTGAACAGGCAAATCACTTGAATATCCATATAGCGCCAAACCCGCTCTGACCATGTCAACATGAAATGAAAACTCTTCACAAATTGCCCCACTCCCTCCGACATGAATAAGAGGTTTGAACATTTTGTCAACGACACTCACAAATAGTTCAAATGTTTTTTTCTGCTTTTCAAAATATGTTTTATCTTCTTTGATTGAACAAAAATGAGTAAAAAGCCCGCAAAATTCAAGATTTTTTGATATTTTTAATAAATTTTGCATCAAATTAAATTCTTTTATAGTTTTTACACCCAGCCTGTTCATTCCGGAGTTAACCTTTATATGAATCCTCATTTTTTTCTTTTTTTGTTTGCAAAACTCTTCAATTTGTTTTAGTTCATCAAATGAAAAAACGCTTATGTCAACATCATTTTCAAGGTGACTAACAAGGTCGCATAACTCACTTTTTCCAACAACCAAGATTTTGTTTGTCACACCAAAACTGCGAATTTTTTTTGCTTCATATATGGTTGCCACACCAAAAAAATCGGCATCATTTTTTAATGCCATACAAACACTTCTCAGCCCATGTCCATATGCGTCCGCCTTGACCATGACACACACATTTTTATGGATTGTTTTCTTTATTAAATCAAAGTTGTTTTTTAATGCTTCAATATTTATTTCTCTCATACTATGAGGTTATTCAAATGATTGTTTTTTGGTTAAAAAAAGACCAAATTGTTGGTCTTTTAATTGAATTCAACTGTGAAAGTGCTGCCCTCATTTTCTTTGCTTGAAACATGAATTGAATATCCGTGATAATCCAAAATTTCTTTGACAATGGTTAACCCAACACCACTTCCAACCGTTGCTTTTTGAGAACTTATTGAACGAAAGTGTCTTTCAAAAATTTGCGGCAAATCTTTTTCTGATATTCCCATTCCGTGGTCAATCACTTCAAGAATTGCGTGATCATTTTCTTTTCTCAAATTCACTTGAATGTTTTTGTTGTATTTTGAATAATTGATTGCATTATTTATCAAATTCATAATCACTTGTTCAATGCGCTGTTTGTCAGCATTAATTTTGATGTTTTTCGCGATTTTAAATTTAAACTTATAACCTTCTTTTTCATATCGAGTTTTGTAGTTGTCTTCAATCCCCTTCAAACATTCGCTCAAATTAAATTCTGTTTTGTTGAAAACCATTGTTTTTGCCTGCAATTTTGAAAGGTCGATCATGTCTTTTACCAAATTTTCAAGCCTATCAGTTTGTTCACTAATAACCTGCAAATGTTCTTTTCTCTTCACTGGGTCATCACCAGAAATATCTTGCAAAAGCTCGGTGTATGAACGAATCATTGTCAGAGGTGTTCGAAGTTCGTGAGAAACATTTTGAATAACATCTTTTTGAATCTCTTCGCTTTTTTTGATTTCAGAAATGGAATAATTCAAGGTTGCAGAAAGTTGAGCCACTTCGGTGTAGTCAAAGCTATCAAACTCAACATCAAGATTTCCACTTGCAAGCGTGGCTGCTTTTTCTGAAACTTTTGTGATTGGTTTTGAAATGTCTTTTGCCAAAACAAACCAAACTGCCAATGTGACTGCAATGCTCACAAGACTAACAATGAGCAAGACAAAAGTCATGACCCTTGGAGTTTGATCGACAACAGAAACAACTCCACAAGTATAGAAATAAACATTGTTTCCATCAATCTTTGTGACTCGTCCGCAATTAAAAGTTTCTGTGTCATCTTCATCAAGATAATATCTCACTGCACTCTCTCTGCGAAGATTCTGCGCCATATCTTTGAGTTTTTGATTAAATGCTTCTTCAGTGCTGTTTCTTAATGTCGAAAATCTGATATCAATGCTATCGCCAAGTTTTGTATAAACAACAATCGAACAATTGTTTTTGTTTGAATAATTTTTTAGGGTCGTCAAATCGCCGTTTTCATAGAGCGACACAACCTGCTCATCAATCTGTGCCAAATCTTTTGAAGTTATGTTGCGATAAATTTTGTCATAAACAAAAAACTGCAAAAGCCAAACCAACAAAAGAATTATTGCGAGGAGTGACAAAAATCGCAAAAACAATTTAAATTTTATTCCATGTACATCAATAATTTTACGCTTCAAATTTATAACCTTCTCCTCTGACCGTCTTGATTTTGTCGCCACAAGACTTCAAATCTTTGCGAAGCATTTTTATGTGGGTGTCGATTGTTCGAGGGTCTTTGCGATAATCATCTCCCCAAATCGCTTCAAGCATTTGCTCACGCGAAACATATTTTGTTCGGTTTTGAACAAGCAAAAGCAATAAATCATATTCTTTATTGGTTAATTCAATTTGTTCTTCATCAACAAACACCGTGTGAGCCGACAAATCAATTTTGAGATTATCAAAAATTAAAATGTCATGAAGGTTTGTTGTTTGCGAACGTTTTAACAACGCTTTTATTCTCGCGATAACTTCTTTTGGTGAAAATGGTTTGACGATATAATCATCAACACCAAGTTCAAAGCCTTTGAGCTTGTCATATTCTTCAACTTTTGCACTGCACAAAATGATTGGAACATCTTTGATTTTTTTGATTTCTTCAACCGCCTCATATCCACTCATTTTTGGCATCATGATATCCATGATTATGCAATCATAGAAATTGACTTTTGCTTTTTCATATGCCTCAAGCCCATCGTATGCAACATCAGTTTCAAATCCATTATATTCACAATATTCTTTGATGACATTTACAATATTTTTTTCATCATCAACAATAAGAATTTTTGCCATATCAAACCTCATTTACATTTTACAACAATTTTTTTAATTTTTCAAACAATTATATATAATCAAATAACAGAATAAACTTTTTCAAAATGTTTTAAATAATTCTTGACACAAAAGTTGTGTTGTGCTAATATTTCAATGTTCGCAATAATGCGGGTGTAGTTCAGTGGTAGAACACCAGCCTTCCAAGCTGGTTGCGAGGGTCCGATTCCCTTCACCCGCTCCATTAATTTTTAGGAACAAAGCATGGACCAGTAGCTCAGTTGGTAGAGCATCTGACTCTTAATCAGGGGGTCCAGGGTTCGAGCCCCTGCTGGTCCACCAGTAGGCTCAGCCTAAAAATGCAGGAATTCGAACCTGCAAAAAAATCGAAGGTATGCGTTTGTAGCTCAGCTGGATAGAGCAGTGCCCTTCTAAGGCAAAGGTCGGGGGTTCGAATCCCTCCAGACGCACCATATTGGTGCGGATCACGATGGATTTTCACGTAGTGTTCCCGAGATACACGCACCAGTTGTGCGGATGAGGGATTTCCCGAAAGTCGCACCATGATGGCGAGTTGGAATAACAAGCCGCATTTATGGTGGGTATAGCTCAGTTGGTAGAGCGCCAGATTGTGGCTCTGGAGGTCATGGGTTCGAAACCCCTTACTCACCCCAACCGAAAGGTTATCTTGGGGTGTCGCCAAGCGGTAAGGCATGGGACTCTGACTCCCACATTCCTAGGTTCGAATCCTAGTACCCCAGCCACTAAAACATAATTACACCGATGGGGTGTAGCCAAGCGGTAAGGCACGGGACTTTGACTCCCGCATGCGTAGGTTCAAATCCTGCCACCCCAGCCAAATTCGTTCTTCTTGGACGAATTTTTTTATGGCAGGATTTCAATGCGGAGCTTAACGCTCACGAACCTACGCTGCTCCGGTACCCAAGCTTACGCTTGGCGAGTTTGCGAATTGCATTCGCTGCAACACATCCTGCCACCCCAGCCAAAGATAGAACATTTATTTGTTCTATTTTTATTTTTTAAAATTGCTTTTCCTCTTTAAATATAAAGGATTTAGATATAATGTCGAGTATATAAGGAATAATTTTAAAAATTTAATATATAATTTTTGACACCGTTTTTGACACCATTTTTTTCGAAAAATGTTAGAAGATTTTTAGTTATAAATATTCAATTTACATAAAAAAAGACTAGGCAATAATTCCTAGCTTTTTTTAGTTCTAATATTGTATTCCCCAAAGGACGAGATGTTTTGCGGGTTTGCCACAAACAACGCACTTGTCGTCAATATGTTCGTGGACTTCCATGATGCAACGAGATTTTGTGCCACGGATTTCTTTCATTTTTAGTTCACATGCTTCATCTCCGCACCACATTGCCTTGATGAACCCTGGGTGTGCGTTCATGATTTGCTCAACTTCTTGGAGATTGTGAGCGGTGTATGTTTGAGCATCGCGACGTGCCTTTGCTCTTTCAAACATGTCTTTTTGAATTGTGTCAAGAAGCGTTTTGATTTCACTTGCAATGTCCGCGTTCTTATCGACATTAATTTTTTCACTTGTGTCACGGCGTGCAAGTGTGATAAAGCCTTTTTCTAAATCGCGCTTTCCAATTTCAACACGCACTGGAATTCCATTTACTTCGTGTTCGGCAAACTTAAATCCTGGTGAGCGGTCGGAATTGTCAACAAAAACAGAAACATTATTTTTGAGCAAATCGCCATATACTTTGTCACAAAGTTCCTTGATTTCATCGGTGTCGCCGATTGGAACAATAACAACTTGACGTGGTGCAATTTTTGGAGGAAGAACAAGACCTTGGTCGTCACTGTGAACCATGATGAGTCCGCCAATCATTCTTGTTGAAACGCCCCAAGAGGTTTGATAAGCATATTCCCATTGATTTTGACGATTTAAAAACTTGATGTCATATGCTTTTGAGAATTTTTGTCCAAAATAGTGACTTGTTCCACTTTGAAGTGCAACGCCATTCCACATGAGTGCTTCGATTGTCAAAGTGTATTCAGCACCTGCGAATTTTTCTTTTTCAGTCTTGCGTCCACAAACCACTGGAATTGCGAGATAATCTTCAAAAAATGTTTTATACACTTCAAGCATGCGTCTTGTTTCTTCTTCGGCTTCTTGTGCTGTTTCGTGAACAGTGTGACCTTCTTGCCACAAAAACTCTCTTGTGCGAAGGAAAGGTCTTGTTTCTTTTTCCCAACGAACAACATTAACCCATTGATTATAGAGTTTTGGCAAATCACGATAAGACTTTACTTTGAGGGCATAGTAATCAGAGAACATTGTTTCACTTGTTGGACGAACAATAAGTCGTTCTTCAAGTTTGTTTGACCCACCTTCTGTCACCCAAGCACCTTCTGGCGCAAAACCTTGAATGAGTTCGCCTTCTTTTTTCATTAGGCTTTCTGGAATGAACATTGGCATATAAACATTTTGATGTCCAGTTTGTTTGAACATTTGATCCATATTTTTTTGCACTTGCTCCCAAATTGCATAGCCATTTGGTTCCAAAATAACACAACCCTTAACACTTGAATACTCTGCAAGTTTTGCCGCTTTGACAATATCGGTATACCATCTTGCAAAATCGACATCACGAGATGTGATTGCTTTATTCTTAAAATCAGCCATATTGCACTTCCTTTTTAATATGTTAAATAATATAACAAAATAAACTTTTATTTGCAAGAAAATATTTGAGATAAAAATTGATTTTTGTTAAAATAATAATATGATTTCAACTGATAAATTTTTGGCACAAATTATTGATAACGGTGCCAACGGATATGGGATTGCAAAACAAGACGGACTTGTGTGCTTTGTCCCTTTTTCAATTTCTGGAGAAAAAGTCTTGATTCACACAAAAAAGTTTGGCAAAAACTTTTGTGAATGTGTGCTTGATGAGGTTGTTTTTCCCTCACCCCGTCGCGTGACTCCACAATGCCCATATTTTGAAAAATGCGGAGGTTGTGTTCTTCAGCATATGGACCAAAATTCACAACTTGAATACAAGACAAATCAAGTTAAAACAATTTTGCAACGTGCATTAAAAAAAGACTTGTCAACAAATTTTTGTATCGCAAAAAATTCAAATCACTACCGCAATAAACTAAGTTTCACAATCGTCGACAACAAACTGTGTTTTGCTGATGTTGATGGCAACTTCTTTCCAGTTCAAAACTGCCCACTTTTCGTTTGTGACTTAACTCAAATTATTGAAATTGTGAACAATTATTTGAGCACGACAAAAAATAATTTTCGAGCGTTTCATGTTCGATTTTTGGACAATGGTTTTCAATTTACTTTTGTTTCAAACTCATATGAATTTCCCAAGTCAAAGCAGTTAATTGATGCTTTTTTGCAAAAAAATATCAAATTTTCATTAAATTTGTGCAAAAATACGCAAAAAAACAGTTCAAATATCACAGATAATTTGATTTGCTTATATGGCGAAGAGAATCAGCGTTATGACATTTTGGGACTTCAAAGTCTTGTTTCCCCTGCCGCATTTTTGCAAGTAAACAAAGATATTCAAAACAAAATTTATGAAGACATCGCCAGCCTAATTTCAAAAGACGCAAAAGTCATCAATGCTTATGGTGGAACAGGAATTCTTGCGGGAATAATCGCAAGGCAAGCAAATGTTGTGTATTCGGTTGAACTAAACCGCGAAGCAAGTCAAAATTGTCGCGAACTTGCACACCATAATCACATTTCAAATCTTGTTCCAATTTGTGGCGACTGCAGAATTGAAATACCAAAAATTTTGCAAAATGACAAAATCACTCATATCGTTTTTGACCCACCAAGAAACGGAATAAACAAAACCATTCTTGAACTTGTGGCAAGTTTGGAGATTGAAAACATTATTTATCTTTCATGCAATCCTTCAACTCTTGCGCGCGACCTTGAGATGCTTTGTCCAAAATATGACATTATGCTCATTCAACCATACGACATGTTTCCTCAAACTCACCATGTTGAAACTTTGGTGGCTTTGAGATTAAAAACAAAAAAATAGGAGAAAAAAATGGAAAATATTATTGAGATTGCAAACCTTGATAAAAGTTTTGGTGAAATTCACGCGGTCAATGATTTGTCGTTTCATGTTCGACGCGGCGAACTTTTTGCTTTTCTTGGTGTAAACGGCGCGGGCAAATCAACAACCATTTCAATCATGTGTGGCACGCTTGCAAAAGACAAAGGCAAAGTCATTATTGACGGATTTGACATCGACCACGACACAGCAAAAATTTCTCGTGAACTTGGAGTGGTTTTTCAAACATCAGTTCTCGACAACAAACTAACTGTTCTTGAAAATCTTGTTTCTCGTGCGGCACTATATGGGATTTATGGAAAAGAAGCAAAAGCACGAATTGAAGAACTATCACAAATACTCGAATTTTCTGACCTGTTGAAAAGAACGGTCGGCAAACTTTCTGGCGGTCAAAAAAGACGCATTGATGTCGCACGTGCTCTCATTCACCACCCCAAAATTCTTATTCTTGATGAGCCTACAACTGGTCTTGACCCTCAAACCCGCCAAACATTATGGCATGTGATTGAAAGTTTGCGTAAAAGCGAAAACATGACAGTGTTTCTCACAACACACTATATGGAAGAAAGTGCTGACGCAGATTATGTCGTCATTCTTGACTCGGGAAAAATTTCCGCCGAAGGCACTCCACTTGAACTAAAAAATAAATATACTGGCGACTATATCACATTGTATAATGCCGACCAAACAATACTTCTCAACCTTGGCATCTCTTTTCAAAAAATTTCAGACACAACTTGTCGCATTGAAGTAAAAGACACGCAAGAAGCACGAGATTTGATTGCACAACACAAAGATATATTTGTTGATTTTGAAGTGACAAAAGGCAAAATGGACGATGTGTTTTTGGCTGTCACTGGCAAAAAACTTTTGGGAGAGGCAAAATGAAAACTTTTTTATCAATGACAAAAAGAAATATAAAATTATTTTTCAAAGACAAAGGAATGTTTTTTACATCGCTCATCACTCCCGTCATTTTGCTCGTTTTGTATTCAACTTTTCTCGCAAAAGTATATCGTGATAGCTTCACATCTGCCCTGCCCGACGGCATTGTTGTTTCGGAGAAACTTATTGGCGGAATGGTTGGTGGCGAACTCTTTTCTTCACTCCTTGCAGTTTGTTGTGTGACAGTTGCTTTTTGTTCAAATTTACTCATGGTTCAAGATAAAGTGAGCGGAGTCAGAAAAGATTTTGACATTTCCCCAACAAAAAAATCAACACTCGCAATATCCTATTATATCTCATCTCTGCTCACAACTCTCATCATCAGTTTGGTCGCAACTTTTGCAAGTTTTGCCTATATTGCAATTCAAGGTTGGTTTCTTTCGTTTGGCGATGTCATGCTGATTCTTCTTGACGTGTTTATGCTCACAATGTTCGGCACTGCGCTCTCGTCAGTGATCAATTTCTTCCTTTCAACAAATGGTCAAGCAAGTGCAGTTGGAATAATTGTTTCGGCGGGCTATGGTTTTGTTTGTGGCGCATATATGCCAATCGCAAGCTTTGGTAAAGTTTTGCAAAATATTCTCGCTTTTCTTCCAGGAACATATGGCACATCACTCATTCGTCAACATTCACTGCGTGGAGTCTTTGCCGAAATGTCCAATCAAGGCTTCCCACCCGAAGTGATTGAAAAAATCAAAGATAGTGTCGACTGCAACATATATTTCTTTGGCTCGCAAGTGTCACAAGGCGTTATGTATGCAATTCTTCTCGGCTCAATCGCCCTGCTCATTTCCGCTTATGTTCTAATCAATTTCCTACACAAAAAGAAGGCCCGCTAGCCTTCTTTTTTTCTAACTTACAAAATTATTTTAAGAATTAGTAATTTATGCGGAAATTGTGTAAATTGCAAATGTGCAAAGTGAACCATATCCCATTGTTTGCCAATAGGTTGAACCATCTTTTTCTGTCACAAGTTTTTGAAAATACAACATATAGTTTCCAACAGCAGAAGGTCCTGTAATTGTTCCATCTGGCGACACAGTCATTTCGACAAGCACTTCATCTTTACCGCCTTTTCCACCTTTGCCGTCATCACTATTTAAAACAATACAAAATCAAAAAAATGTATGATATAATATATTTATAGGAGCATAGATAATGAAAGTAATAGTCTTTTATGGAACAGATTGCAACGATAAAACTGCTTGGATTCCTTGGTTAAAACAACAACTATCAAATCAAGGAATTGATTGTATAATTCCAAATTTGCCAACACCAGAAAATCAAACTTACAAAGTTTGGGCAAATATAACAAAAGATATAAATATATGTGAAGATGACATAGTTGTATCTTGGTCAACAGGTGCTATCTTTTCTGTAAGATATTTGTATGAGAACAAAATAAAAGTTGACAAACTATTTTTAATAAGTGGATTTAATAACTATGTTGGCAATGTTCCTTTTGTTGATAATATAAATAAAAATTTCTTTATGCAAAATCTGAAACATGCAAGAAGTATCGCAAAAGAAATAGTATGTATAAAAAGTGATAACGACCCATTTATAACACAGGAAGCACTAAATAACTTTGCAAAAGAACTTAATGCAAAAACTATAAATATTGTTAATGGTGGACACTTTAATAACAATGCAGGTTATAATGAATTTCCACAATTACTATCACAAATAAGAAATGAAAGATTTTTAACAAATGTTTTAAAGAGAGCAAAAGAATTAAGTGTCAATATTGATAGTATTTTTGTAGAAGAAAAGAATAAACTAGAAAAAAGAATTATAAATGATATTGATTTACACCAACTCCGTTCTTGTAGTAAAATTTTGATTGCTATGGCTTATGGTATTGCTCTGCAAGAAAAATATATTTGTAAAATCACTAATGAACTATTAACACTCGACACAAAAATTTATCCTACACTATCTACAATTTACAAAGACAAAATTGATGATAAAGTTAAAGAATGGACAATCAAGACACTGCTTACTTTTACAACAGGTTATGATGAAATGTTAATATCTGCAAAACAACTAAAAGATATTGACAAATCAAAAGCACTAGAACTTATAATGCAAACACGAATTAAAAATAATGTTGGCGAAAAGTTTGTTTACAACAATGTCGAGCCATATATCTTATCTCTCTTCTTTCAAGAAAATTTTGGGATGAATATTGCCGACTTTATAAATGAAAGAATATTTAAACCATTGGGAATTAAAAACTATACTTGGTCAAACTATGGGAAATATTGTGCAGGTGCGACAGGATTATATATAAATCATAATGATTTTCATAAGATTGGAAAACTTTTAATGAACAATGGTATTTATGAAAATAAGCAAGTTATTCCTACAAGTTGGATAAAAGAAATGATAAAGCCACAAATTAAATGTCCAAACTATTACAAACCAGAAAGAGTTTTGCCTAAATTAAATGCTGGTTATTATACTTGGATATCGAGAAATAATATAGTTTTTAGAGATGGTAGTGATGGACAGTATATCATTTGTGATTTTAACAATAATCGATTAATAACAATAATGGCAACAGAAAAAGAGATGTCAAAAGTTAGTGAATGTTTAAGAAATTTAATTTAAAGAATATACCGAGACCTAAGAACTCTCGGTATATTTTTCGCAAAAAACCAATATGCGATAACATACGATATTGCGCAACATTTACAGGCTTTATTGCAAAAATTTTGAACAAATTCGTGACAAATTCGTAGACATTGCCCATTTTTAAGCATTTTTTAACCTAAAATTAAACAATTTTAATTACAAAAAATCGAACTCATAAGTTAATAATTTATTGATTTGTGGGTTCGATTTTTTTGTTTTCTAAATAAAAAAATCTAGCGACACAAAATCGCTAGAATGCCCTAAAAATAAGGGATTTGTGGTGCTTCCAGAAGGACTCGAACCCTCGATAATCGATCCGAAGTCGATTGTGATATCCATTTCACCATGGAAGCAAATTGTGATAATTTTATTATGGGAATTATCAAACCCCTGACAATCTGTTCCGAAGGAGCTTTTTTAGCAGGTAAAGGACTCGCAGTCAAGTGAAAACTATATCACCAAGCAACGCAAAAAGTCAATAGTGACAATGACTAATTTGGCGATGAGTTTATATTAATCACCCAATACGCCGACAAAAAAATATTGACTTAGCTTTTTATATATTATCGTATTTATCATCTCTAAATTTGTAAGTTTTGGTTAATGAATTGCACATCTTTGAATTTGCGCACATGAATTGTGATGAAATTTCGCGAAAACTTTTTGTGAAGTCAACTGGCATTGATATGTTTCTTCGTTGACAAATCAATATATCGCCATTCGCATCAATTTCAGTATACATATTTCCACAAGCACCATGAGTGCAAACATCGTCACAAAATCTGATTTCAAAATCATCATCAAAATACAAATCCGTCCTTCCTTTGTGTGGATTGTTGATTGTTTTTGTTGCCAAGGTCACATATTTTGTAAAAATATAGTAATACCAACTTGATTCCGCTTGATTGGTTTTGAAATCTTCTGCGATATCCTCTCTAGAATTTAAATTTCTGCTATCAGTATCATTCAACTTGATTATTTTAATTCTTCTAATTCCGCAATCTCTTGTAAACTGAATAAGTTTGTCAATATCTTTGTAATTAAATTTTGTGACTACGGTGTTTAATACAACCCCCATAACACTGCTTGCATATTTTATAGTCTCAAGAATTTGATCCAAACTGGCTTTGTTGGTTAACACATTAGGTTTTGTTTGTTTTGCAAAAATTGAATCAATGCCAATTTTTAAAGAATAAACACCGTGAGCTTTTAGTTCACCAATTTTCTCTTTTGTTAATAATGTTGCGTTTGTATTTAACCTTATTTTGCAATTAAGTTTTCTTAATTCATCAATTATTTTGATTAAGTCCTTATGAAGTGTCGGCTCGCCACCCGTGATATTGATATAATCCACCCTAACATTATTTTTTATGATAAACTCAACCATTTGTTTTGTGTATTGATAACTCAAAAATTGTTTTGCACAACCAATTTTTTGACCCTCGTTATGGCAATAAAAACAGGATAAATTGCAAGCATTTGTCAATGCAATCCTCAATTTGTTTTGATTAAACAATTCCACCTTTTCTGTCATATAAACAACCCCTTTTTTGAAGTTAAGTATATGACCACTTCATTTATAATTCAAATATTAGTTTTTTATAAGAGTTATAATCTGTGCTTATATTGACAAGTCCATTCCCACAATAAAAAATCTCGCTATAAACGAGATTTCTGTTTGATGCGGGTAAAGGGACTCGCAGCCAAGTGAAAACTTGACTCCGCTGACGGACCAGGAGCAGCGGGCTCCAGCCACACTGTGGGGGTTCCAAACGCATTCGCGTTTGCTGGGCAGAGCCCAATGAGTCACTATCCGCAACAAAAAAAACTCGCCAACAAGCGAGATTTTTATTGGTACACCAGCAAGTAATTTGTCCGAATCAATTTATTGTTTAATACAGTCTTTTCCAAATTGTCTTTCTATTATTGCAAAAGCATATTTTATCATATTTTCGTTTTTCGATGATGTTCCACATAAATCTTTAATAAAAAACTGGCTTAATGTTGTTATCAAATAAATTAAATCCGATTGCCAAAATGCAAGCATCAATATCCGTTCCGCAAATTTCAATTTCATTTATATTTAGACTTCTAAATAAATCAATATCATTTTGAGAAATACCATAACAATTTTTTGTTAAAATTTTTGCTTTTCTTGGAACGTTGACAATGAATTTTTGTTCGTCAATTTTTATCATACCATTCCAATTTAAAATTTTAATATAAGGACTTTCATCGTTATTAATACATTGTGTGAAAAATATATTATCAAATTTATTAGATGCTAAATATGTATTTATTTCATCAACTAAATGTTTATTATTGTCATTTATAAAACCTTCTTGCATATCCACAATAATTATATTTTTCATTGCGATCTCCAATTTAATATTTAATCCAAAGTTTTCGTTTGTAAAAAACCCGAACTCACTTTTGTGGTGGTTCGGATTAGTCCTGTGTGGTGCGGGTAAAGGGACTCGAACCCCCACGATCTCTCACTAGATCCTAAGTCTAGCGCGTCTACCAATTCCGCCATACCCGCAAACATATTGTAGAATATATGTTTTGTGGGTTTTTGTCAAGTGTTTGAGTTATGAAAAAAGAGCAGTTCCCTGCCCTTTTGTTTTTTATGTTGATGTCCTTTTGTCGTTTATGTTATCCATGGCAATAACAAGTGCAACAACAAACGGCATATCTTCTTCGCTCGCCTCAACTCGAAATCTATCAAAAACATCAAATTCTCGTTTTATGGTCGCAATTCTTTCACCATTCTTCATGACTTCCAAATTCCAATTCATGAAGTTTCCGTCAATTGAGATTTCGTCTTCAGAATTTTCAACAATAAACTTTTTGCCTTTGACACGAATTTGATTTTTTAGAGTGCAAATTTTGTTTTTGTGTCCGTCAAAAATGAATGCTCGATGCAAGAACCAGTTGAACCATTTGTTTCGGACAACATAAAGAAGTTTTTTGTCCATATCATATATTTTTTTCTTGCGGGTTGGGCTAAAAAGTCTCAACTTTCCTTTAACCCTATAAACATCTTTCCCCGCTTCGTCTTTCACAGTTGAACTCCCCGTGAGAGAAAACACTTTGTTTCTAACAATAACAATCATATCAACCTCCAATAAATTTGCTTATGAGAACACCAGCAAGAGTTGCAACAAAAGCAACAATCATAATGATTCGCAGTGCAAGCATAATTTTTCTGCGTTTTTTGATTTTTGGATTATCTTCAATTTGGTTTGAAATTTCCGCGACCTCGCTGTTGCACTTATACTCCACAGCAACACCTTCATTTTTTGAAGAGAGTTTGCCTTCAAAATTTGTGACATCGTTATCAAGCGGGATATTTGCTTCAAACGATATTGTTTGAGTTGACTTGCTATATCGCGTGTCAAAAATTCCAAACACACTTATAATCAAAAACACAATTCCCATCCAAAGCCAATGTCGACTTCCAAGTTCCAAATATCTTTTTATGACGACATTGACCGAGTCTTTTTCGGTTTGGCAACTATACTCAATATTTCCAAACGCATTTTTTTTGACTTTGACAGGTTTGCCATCAATCAGGATTGAGGGACTTGCGTTTCCCACATTGGTCAGTTTTAGATTAAACTGTTTCATTGCACACCCCCTTTAACAAGAAGTGCGATAAAGACAATCAGCAACAGCCCCAGCACAATGCTTGAAAAAACAATTCGTCCTGTGTGCTTCTTTTGTTTGTCAAATGCAAGCATAACGATTGACACCACAGACAACGCCATGGATATCGGGATAATATATAGTGCCGCATTAAAAAGTTTTGCGACTGGGAACCACTCCAAAACTTTTGTTGCTCTGCCAAACAACGACCAATAGTTTGGAATGATGACAAAAACCGTGCCAAGTGAAACCATAATTCCCATCACCAAAATCAGCACTGTTAGTGCCGAACAAAACACAACCATAATTGATGAAAGTGCAGCCATGCAACCAACAATCAGTCCAACAATTGATATGTTGGAAAATATCACGCCAAAATGACTTAGATATATATTTGCCAGTTCTTTTGGTGGAACATCGCATTGTTTTTGAAATGTTTGTGGAGTTGGTTTTTCTTTCATCTGTCCTCCTTATAAAATATTATATCATAATTTTTGAACTTTTCCAAACAATGAAAGGAAATTTATTTTTAATAAAAAAATTGCAAAACGTCCAAGAATTTCACATGTTTTTCTCGCAATTTTTGCAATTTTTTGTGTTTTTAAGAGTTTTTGATGTTATTTTCGTCATTTAGAGCAAGATGCAAATTATTCCGCCTTTCCCTTCATTGACAATTTTGCCAAGAGTTTTACGAATTTTTCGTTGTGCTTCAACAGGCATTGCATTAACTTTTGTGTTGATGCCCTCATTCACAAGCATATGCAAACTTTTGCCAAACATGTTTGTTTCCCAGATTGATTGAGGATTGTTTTCAAACTCACTCATGAGATATTTGACAAGTTCTTCACTTTGTTGTTCTGTGCCAACAAGTGGATTAATTTCTGTTTCGATATCAACTTTCATGATGTGAAGGCTCGGAGCAGATGCTTTGAGTTTGACTCCAAAACGGCTGCCTTGACGAACAATTTTTGGATCTTCAAGACTCATATCTTCAAGTTTTGGTGTGACAATTCCATAACCTTTTTCTTCAACATCAATGAGAGCTTGTTGAATTTTGTCATACTCTTGTTTTGCATGAGCAAGCGTTTTGACATATGAGATTAGATGGAAGTCATCGCAAATATCTTCGCCGCACTGACGAGAGAGAACTTTGTAGAAGAGTTCTGGCTTTGGTGTGACAGAAATCACAACTTTGCCTTCGCCCATTTTTATTTTTGAAAGTGTGGTTGGCTCAAAGTTTTCACTTGTCACGAAGCACGCACTCGCCTTGTCAATTTGACCAATTTTTGTGACACCTTCGCCAAAAGTTGAAACTTCGTTTGCGACCTCTTTTATGATGTCATCTGAATAGTCAAGAGCACGCATCCATTCCGGCATATCAACTTCAATTGATTTGATTGGAAATTCAAGCAAGATTTTTTCAAAGATTTTGTCAATATCCCCTTCTGTCATTTCAAGAACATTGATTGCAAGCACTGGAACATCATATTTCTTTTCAAGAGATGTAACAAGTTTTTTGGTCGAGTCGTCTTTTGGTTTTGTTGTGTTGACAACAAGAACATGAGGTTTGCCTTTGCCACGAAGTTCTGCCATAACTCTTTCTTCGCTTTCAATGTAGGAACTTCTTTCAATATCTCCAATGCTTCCGTCAGTTGTCATTGCAACTGCGATTGTTGAATGTTCTTCAATAACTTTTTTTGTTCCGAGTTCTGCCGCTTCTTCAAAAGGCATTTCCTCTTCACTCCAAGGTGTTTTGACAAGTCTTTGTTTCTCGCCTTCAATGTGTCCAAGAGCCCCAGAAACAAGATAGCCAACGCAGTCAATCATGCGAACATTGAGTTCTGTGCTGTCGTCGACTTTGATTTCGACCGCCTCATTTGGAACAAAGCGAGGTTGAGTTGTCATGATTGTTTTGCCATCAGCACTTTGTGGGAGTTCATCAACCGCCCTTTGTTGTTCGTTTTTGTCTTTGATGTTTGGGAGCACAAGTGTTTTCATAAATTTTGTTATAAATGTGCTTTTGCCACATCGAACAGGCCCAACAACGCCAACATATATGTCGCCGTTTGTTCGCCTAGAAATATCGTTATATAAATCGAATTTCTCCATACATACCTCCATGTGTAATCAAGGTAATGTATGTTGCTTCCAAAAAAGATATGATAGCAAATTTGATTAACAGTTTTGTTGGCATAAAAAAAAGAAATCGTTTTAACCAATTTCTTTTTCTTTCTGTTCTTTCTTGGTTTCTTTCACCCTGTCTTTTTTGAGAAGCTTTTTAAGTGACTTCTTGAGATTAACTTTGTTTTCTTCTCCAACAAGCAAGCGAAAAATGTTTTTTCTGTGAGCAAATATAATCAAGAAATACATCGCTGCAAGAAGCAAGGATATTGCCAAGTTTCCTTGAAAACTGATTGCCTCAACCGCCGTGCAAATCGTGAGAACAATAAACGAGAACACAGCTCCATAATCAAAAAAATATAAATATAAAATTGATGCACAAAAAACACAGACAAGAAGGATTGGATTTGCAACACAGAAAATTCCAAGTGCACACGCAACGCTTTTCCCGCCTTTAAACTTATATACAACAGGATACATATGCCCAAACACAACCGCAAGTCCTGCAGCATACAAAGCGGTGTTTGCCATAATCACGCCATCTCCTCGAAACAAAAGGTATCCCGCAAGTGCTGGAAGTGCACCTTTGAGGCAGTCAAAAAACAAAGTTAAAAGTCCAGTTCCAACCCCAAAAGTTCGAATCATGTTCATTGTTCCAGGGTTTCCGCTGCCATGCTTTGTTATGTCGTCTTTTTTGATGCGTGAAATAATTCTGGCAACACTAACATTGCCAAGCGCATAAGACAAAATAATCAAAAGAACCCATTTCAAAATTATCATTAAATATCCTTTTCGTCTTTTCCTTTCATAACAAGTTTAATCGGTGTGCCAGAAAAGTCAACTGATGTGCGTATTCTGTTTTCAAGATAGCGAATATAAGAAAAATGTGCAAGCTCTGGATCATTGCAAAAGAAAACAAAGGTTGGAGGATTGGTTGAAGCCTGAGTTGCATAGTTGATTTTGAGTTTTCTTCCATTTCTCATTGGAGGCTCATTCGCCATGATTGCCTCTTGCAAAATCTGATTTATAACGCCAGTTGAAATGCGGTGACTTGCGTGAGCGTAAACTTGTTCGACCATCGGCATCACTTCTCCAACGCGTTTTTTTGTTAGTGCCGAAATGAAAAGCGGTTGATAATAATCCATGAAAGCAAGTTTTTCGTCAAGCATTTTTTTGTATTTGTTTATTGTTTTATCATCTTTGCTTACTGTGTCCCATTTGTTCATAACAATAACACTTGGCTTGCCCTCTTCGTGAACATAACCACAAATTCGAACATCTTGCTCGCTGACAGGCTGCGTTGCATCAATCACAATCAAAACGACATCTGCACGCTTTATTGCTTCCATTGAACGAATCACGCTATAACTTTCAACTGTGCCATAGTCGACGCTTTTGCTCTTTCTCATTCCTGCGGTGTCGATGAGAATATAATTTTTGCCGTCATATCGAAAAGGAGTGTCAATGGCATCTCTTGTTGTTCCCGCAACATCGCTAACAATCACGCGGCTTTCGCCAATAAGCGCATTTGTAAGCGAACTTTTACCAGCGTTTGGACGGCCTACAATGGCGATTTTGAGCGCCTTGCTTGCCTCGTCTTCGTCAACTTTTGGCAAATGCTCAACAATTGCGTCCAAAACTTCGCCAAGACCTTTTGCTTGCTCGCAAGAAATTGGATATGGTTCACCAATTCCAAGTTCATAGAATTCATATGAGTTTTCAACTTCAAATCTATCAAGTTTGTTAACAACAAGAACGCAAGGTTTGTTGCATTTGCGAAGATAATTTGCAACGTCATGGTCTTTTGCACAAAGGCCTTCTCTTCCATCAACCATAAATACAATGACATCTGCAAGATCAACTGCAATTTGTGCTTGGCTCAAAATGTCGCCATTAAAAACATCATCACTTCGAAAATCCATTCCGCCTGTATCGACAATAGAAAAATTATAGCCGCACCATTCTCCCTCGCCATAAATTCGGTCGCGAGTGACCCCAGGTGTGTCTTCAACAATGCTTATTCTCTTTCCACAAATTTTATTAAAAAATGTGCTTTTGCCAACATTTGGGCGACCAACAATGGCAACCAATGGTTTTCTCATAAACTTATCCTTTTATGTTTTTATTAGATATTAACATAATTATAGCACATTTTACAATAAATTTAACTTATAAAATTTTTTGATTTTATTTGCCACAACCAGAGCAATTCTCACAACAAGCACTGCATTTTTTCTTTTTGCTTTTCACCAAAACCACAACAAATGATATTGCAATGAGAATGACGCAAGCGACAGTTATTATTTTCCATTTTGCCACCTTTGTGAACACAAGAAAAAGTGTGTAGAAAACAAAAGCAAAAACATAGGCAGAAACAAGTTGAATGACAAGAGCAAGCCACATCCATTTTCTCCCAATTTCTTTTTTGAGAACAACCATACTTGAAAGGCATGGGCAATATAGAAGACAAAACACCAAGAAACTAAAACAAGATGCAGGTGTGAAATGAACTGGCGAAAGAGGGTCGAGAAGTGTCATCGAAATTGTTTGATTTGAACTTGCCCCACTCATGCCATTGAATATTGCAATTGATGAAACAACAACCTCTTTTGCAACAACTCCAGCAAGAAGTGCAGACACTGCACCCCAGTTGCCAAAACCGAGCGGAATGAACACTGGTGCCAAAACCTTTCCGAGGCTCTCCAAGATGCTTCGCCCACCGTCTGTTGAAACATAGTGAAACGAAAACGAAAAAGATTGCAAAAACCAAACAATAATATTAACAAAAACCAAAACTCCGCCAACACGAGTGACGAATGATGCAAAATTTTTCCAAACAAGTTTAAGAATCTTTTTCATTCTCGGGAAGCGATATTCTGGAAATTCAAGAATAAAACTTTGCCTCTTGCTTTTCAAAGGTTTTGCTTCAAGCAATAGTGCGACCAAAACAGAAACAAAAATGCCAATCAAATAAAGAATGAAAACAACAAATATGTTTTTTGCACCAAAGAACGCCGCCCCCAAAACGAGATAGATTGGAAGTTTTGCCGAACAGCTCATGAAAGGCGCGAGCAAGGCAGTTTTTATTTGCGAGTTTTTGTCTTCCATGTTTCGGGCAGTAAAAATCGCAGATGTCGCACAACCAAATCCCATGATTAGCGTGTAGGCACTTTTGCCAGAAAGTCCCAGTTTTGAAAATATGTCGTCAAACAAAAACGCAACGCGTGACATATAACCCGTTTCTTCCAAAATTGACAAAAACAAAAACAACAATACAATTTGCGGCAGAAAAGAAAGCAGTGTTTCAAGTCCGCCAAGCACTCCGACAAGTGCAAAATCTTTCACCCAAAGTGGACAGTTCGCACAAAGTTTTGTGAGAGCATTTCCAAGCGACAAATCAAGAAGTCTGCAAACAAGGTCACCAAGCCACGCGCCGAGTGAAAAAAATGTCAAATAGAAAACACCAAACATGAGTGCAAAAAACAAAAGCACTCCTGCCACTTTGTTTGTCGCGATTTTATCAAACCAACCAAGTCTTGAATTCGATGTGTTTTTTTTGTAATCGCACTCTTTGAGAATTTGTTTAACTTTTCGAAATCGTCCCCTTGCGACTTGTGAACAACTGAATTTTGGTTTCAAACCATCAATAATTCGTTGTTTTTGTTGTGAAATTTGAAGTTTTTTTGCAATTTTATCATCATTTTCACATAATTTTATCGCGCACCACTTTGAATCAAGCCCCGCGGCCAAACACTCTTCTGCAATGTTTTTTTCAATTTTATCAACACCTAGTCCTTCAAGATAATCAATTTTGAGGGTGCTTTCTTGGTCTTCGATTTGATTTAATAAATTCTTACATTCTTTTTTTTGTGCATTCCCAACAACAACTGACACACCCAATATATTGGACAATTTTTTTATATCAAAAGAGGCATGACACTTTTTTGTGTTTGTGTCATTAACAAACAAAACAAACTTGCGCTTTGCTTCCACAAGTTGCAAAACAAGATATAAGTTTTTTTCAAGATTATTTATGTCGCAAATGTTGACAACAACTTCTTCTTTGTTTTCAAGAAGTGTGTCCACTGTCACTTGTTCTTCAAAACTCAACGTGGTCAGTGAGTATGTCCCCGGAAGGTCAGTCATCACATATTCTTTTGAGTTATATTTAAACTTTTTTGATTTTCCATCAACTGTGACACCATGCCAATTGCCAACATGCTCGTCGCTCTTTGTGATGGTGTTAAAAAAAGTTGTTTTTCCAGTATTCGGATTTCCCACAAGCAACAAGTTTTTCATTACCCCACCTTCTTCACAATAATTTTTGCGGCAAGTGTTGAACGAAGCATCAGTTTTGTTCCATCCAAAGAAATCAACACACTTTTGTTTAGCATTGATTTTTTGAGAAGAACAACATGCGCTTCGGGGAAGAAGCCCAAATCTCCAAGTCTTCTCAAAACAGGAGAGCAATCATCTTCCACCATGGAGATGACATATTCTTCATTTTTTTTTGCATCAACGAGTGACAAAAAAGAGTCCATACATTATTGTATGAACCCTTGTTTTTTATAGAACAATCCTACAAGTTGTTAATGAACTTTTTAAAGTATTCAACATCGGCAAATTTGCGATAAACTGACGCAAAACGAACATAAGCAACTTCATCAATTTCACGGAGTTTGTCCATAACAACTTCGCCAATTTCGCTTGACTTGACTTCGCCAGCGAGTTCGTTTTTGAAGTGATTTTCAACATCTTCGCAAAGATTTTCAATTTGTTGGATTGAAACTGGTCTTTTTTCGCAAGCACGAATAACGCCCTTCTTCACTTTTGAAATATCAAAAGGTTGACGGCTTCCGTCATTTTTCACAACCAAAAGCGGTGTTGTTTCGACTGTTTCGTATGTAGTGTAGCGTTTGCCGCATTTGAGACATTCACGGCGGCGGCGAATTGAATTTGATTCATCTGTTGCGCGAGAATCAACAACTTTACTTTCTGGATAACCACAATATATGCATTTCATAACTTTTTTCTCCTGCTCATATTGTAGTATAGAAAATTTCTAATTGCAAGCAATTTTTATTTTTTATCACCAGAACTTTGAAGACTCGTTGCTGGCATTGATGCGGAATAGGCATTTGTTGTTGGAGTGTTCGCGCCATAGAGTTCAACAAGAATTGTGTCATCGCCGATTTTTCGAATTTGGGAGAGCGGGATAAAGATTTCGGCAGAGCTTTTGAAAACATTCCAAAAGTTTTTGCTTGCTGGAACAACAAATCCAAGAACAACACAAGTCTGCATATTAAAAATTATGTCAGTGACATGACCCAGACATCTTCCATCAACAATATTAACCACTTCTTTGCAGCGGATATCCAAAAAAGAAAAATCCAAGTTCTCTCCTTGGATTTATATATGCTCACACTCCCCAAAATTTGACAAAAAGTTTCAAAATTTTCTGTTTTTATGACATTTCCTTTTTTATGCTTGCAAGTGCATTCTTTTCAAGACGAGATACTTGTGCTTGCGAAATGCCAACCTCTTCACTCACTTCAATTTGTGTTTTCCCATCATAATAACGCATAAGCAAAATTTCTTTTTCGCGCGGACTGAGTCTGACAATCGCACTGGACAAAGCGAACTTTTCAAGCATTGAATCAGAGTCGGTTTTATAATCAGCAATTTGGTCCATAACACGAACAGTTTCACTTCCGTCATTATAAACTGGTTCATTGAGTGAAACAGCATCAGAAATTGCGTCAAGTGCAATCATAACAGATTTTGGCGGCAAATTGAGTTCGTTTGCAATAAAGTCGATTGACGGCTCATCTTGATTGAGTTTGACTTCGCGCTCTTTGATTTGAAGCGCACGATAAGCGATGTCACGCATGCTTCTTGACACACGAACAATGTTGTTGTCGCGAAGATATCTTCGAATTTCGCCAATAATCATTGGAACTGCATATGTCGAAAAACGAACGTTAAGAGATGTGTCAAAATTGTCAATCGCTTTAATCAGCCCCACACAGCCAACTTGAAACATGTCATCGGCCTTGTCTTTCTTGCCACCAAATCTTTGAACAACACTGAGCACCAGACGCATATTTGCAACAACAAATTGGTCACGAGCATACTCGTCACCACTTTTAACTTTTTGCATAAGTTCAACAAGGTCAGCATTTTTAAGTTTTGGAAGAGTTGATGTATCAACACCACAAATCTTAACTTTGTTTGCCATTTTTCACCTCATGACGATATTTTGCCCAAGTGAAAAATTTTATATACAAGAAAAACTTGACTTGTTTTGTCGAAAAAACATCAAAAAGTTCACGCTTTTGCATCAAAAATGATTAATTTTAATTAATTATTTACATAATATTTGTTAAATCTTTTTTCATTCGTCCGAGAATTTTCTTTTCAATTCTTGAAATATAACTTTGCGAAATTCCAAGCAATTCAGCAACCTCTTTTTGCGTTTTTTCTTCATTCCCATCAAGTCCAAATCTCAATTTCATGATGTATTGCTCGCGTGGATTGAGTTTGTTTAGACACCCATACAAAAGTTGACGCTCAACTGA
>ULWL01083899.1_pt1 | contig 63779 bp, 72 predicted proteins | sample 1960171 | NCBI WGS metagenome assembly ULWL01 (sample SAMEA4835807, study PRJEB28245) | human gut metagenome | biome: gut microbiome; material: fecal sample | place: Denmark | collected 2008 | reverse complement strand
ACACTTATTCAAAGAAGATAAGAGTAGTTATAGATAACACAAATATCTCAACACCATCTACAGTAAACTTTCAAGTATATGGTGGATACTCATTTAATTCATATGCAAATATAGAACTAACTGATGGATATGTGTCAGTAAGTGGACCATACACAGAAGTAGCAACTAATATTGGAAATAGACTAGTAGATATAATAGAAAGTGATACAAGTTGTTTAACAAGTAATTCTAACACTTGCTTGTATGGTGGAGAGAACATTAAAAACTATGTTCAATATCCTGAAGACAGTGATAAAACAAAGAACTTATGGAGAATAATAGGAAGTTACCAAATAGACGATCAAACACTACCTAAACTAATAAGTCAAAGTACAACTAGTACAAGTACTTCAACACTAACAACAGACTTAACATCATTTTATAACATATTAGAAGATAAAGAAGTATTAGTACAAGAAACAAATAAGTTTAATTGTTTCACTAGTACTTGTGCAGAAAGCACATATAGTAATATTGGACTTTTAACTGATTATGAATATAATCAAATAGGTGGAGTTAACTCATACTTAGCAACTACTGAAAAGTATTACATAAATACAAGTAATGGAATAAAAGAAGTAACATCAAGTGGAATAACAAACTCAAGTAGTACAAGCGGATTAAAACCAACAATATACTTACAAACTGGAGTACAAGTAACGGGAAGTGGAACAGCAAGTGACCCATACATCATAAGTCCAGCAAGTGATATAAACTTAGTTGCTTATACATTAGACGGTCAAAACACTGATAAGACTTATGAATGGTTAAGTCAAAATAAAGTGGTTGATAGTATAACTTGTCAGAATGGTTCAGCAGCAGAGTGGGACTATTCAAATAATTGGTTAGTATTTAAAACAGTTAAAGCACCAGACTATTGTACTTTAGATTTTAAAGATGGATATACTGTAACGGTAAATGCAACCAATGGAACTGTAACAGCACCAGTTAGTAAATCGGTGGGTAATGGTGGAAGTTTAAGTTTCACTGTTACACCAAATGATGGCTATGTTTACGAAAGTAATACATGCGGTGGGACTTATAGTGGAAACACATATACAGTAAATAATATAACAAATACAAAAACTTGTAATATAACATTTAAGGAAAAAGGCCCAACATTAGCAGATTTAATACAAACAAATGCAGTAAATGAAAATGGATATAGATACGAAGGTGCTGACCCAAACAACTACATCCAAATGCAGAAAACAGATGGAACAACAGAAATGTGGAGAATAATAGGGTTATTCTCAGATGGAGAAAATGGGGAAGACGTAATAAGAGTAAGAGGAGGTTATGTAGAAAGTGCTTATGATACAAGTGGTAAAAATCACTGGCCTAAATCATCTTTGTATACTTCTTTTAAAAACGTCTACTCAACATCAAATTATAAAAACACAGTGAATTATAAAGTGTATTTGGGTGGTACCGGAAATGACAGTAGTAGTTATACTACAAATGATTACTATAATATGGAGAGACTGCTAAATAATAAAGGTAGTGTTGGTTCATCAGCTAAATCTTATTATAATAGTGAAACAGTTTCTGTAGTTAATGTTGGATTAATATATCCAAGTGATTATGGGTATGGTGTCTTAGCATCCGATTGTGCAAGAGAGACCGGATTGTATATGTATTCTGAACCAGATAATAATAAGTGTCATATAAATAATTGGCTTTATCAAGGTTCGAGTAAATACCAATGGCTGATAAGTCCAGATGCCTATAATGATGATTATTCTTTTTGGCTTAGTAATTATGGATATGTTAGCAACAATGCTAAAAATAGCAGTGGTGTTACATCTTCTTATTTAGTAAGCCCAGTCATGGCCTTATCAGCAGATGTAAAAGTAACAGGATCAGGTACTAAAACTGACCCATATGTAATGCAGTAAAATCTAAGGTGCAAGTGTACAATATCTTGCACTTTTGCATTTTATAAATAAATTTGGTATAATTATACGACGGAGGACTTATGAAAATAATTCTAATAGACAATGTAAAAGGAACAGGAAAGAAAGATGAAGTAAAAGAAGTAAAAGATGGATATGGTTCTTTCCTAATTAAAAATAAAAAAGCTGTTCTATATTCTACAAAGAGTAATGAAGTACTAAATACTCAAATAAAAGATAGAAACGATAAAGAAGAACAACTAATTTTAGAATGCACTAATATAAAGAACAAGTTAGAAAAAGATACTTTAGAGTTTTTAGTTAAAACTGGAAACGATGGCAAAGTATTTGGTAGCATAAGTTCTAAGCAAATAAGTGAAGAACTTAAGAAAAAAGGCTACAATATTGATAAAAAACTTATTGATAGAGAAAATCTAAACACATTAGGGTCTCATACAGTAACAATTAACTTACATAAAAAAGTAGTAGCACACCTAAATGTTGTTTTAAAGGCTGGTGGTAAATAATGCCAAGAATAGAACCACAAAGTATAGATGCTGAGATAAATGCTTTAGGCTGTGCCTTTATGAGCAAAGAAGCCCTAGACAAAGTTTGTGAAGAATTAACTAGCGAAATGTTTTATGAAAAAAAACACGCTATTATATTTGAAACACTAAAAGCCTTAAGAAACAAAGATATTGCAGTAGACATTACAACAGTAAGTAACGAAGTATCAAAAACACCAAACGGATTATCAAGTATTGGTGGGTATGAGTACTTAACCGAAATCATAGACGCAGTTGCAACACCAGCAAACTTGTCATACTATTTAGATATTATATACGAAAAGTATATTTTAAGAACGCTAATAAACAAGTCTACTGCCATAATAGACGAATGCTATGAAGAAAAGTCTGACCTAAACACAATCGTTGAAGCAGCAGAAAAAAGCATACTAGAAGTAAACTCAGGTCGTATGGTAAAAGAAATCAAACCAATACAAGAAGTTCTAGATAAAGCTCAACAACAACTAGAATTTCTAGCAAAAAACGGTGGAGATATCACGGGTGTTCCAACAGGCTTTTATGACCTAGACAAAAGAACAACAGGATTTCACGGTAACGAATTAATAATAATTGCCGGTCGTCCAGGTATGGGTAAATCAGCTCTTGCTATCAACATGGCAACAAACATGGCTATTAACTACAAAAAATCAGTGGCTTTATTTAACCTAGAAATGGGTGCCACTCAAATAGTTAACAGAATGTTTTCTTCAGTGGGACAAATAGACTCACAAAAACTAAGAACTGGTAAACTAGACCACATGGACTGGAAAAAATACAACGAAACACTAAGCCTTTTAGCAGACACAAAATTCTTTATAGACGATACACCAGGTATAACAGTATCTGAAATCAGAAGCAAATGTAGAAGACTAAAAAATTCTGACAAAGGCTTAGATTGTATAATAATAGACTACTTGCAGTTAATTAGTAGTTCTAGTAAATACTCAGGACAAAGAACAAACGAAGTCTCTGAAATTTCTAGAGACCTAAAAAAACTAGCAATGGAATTAGAAGTCCCAGTAATCGCACTTGCTCAACTATCTCGTGGAGTAGAACAAAGAGAAGACAAGCGCCCATTAATGAGTGACTTAAAAGAAAGTGGTTCTATCGAACAAGACGCCGACATCGTAATGTTCTTATATTGCGAAGATTACTACAAATTCAAAAGTAAAGATAGACCAACTCTTTCACCAACAGAACTAATAATATCAAAACATAGGAGTGGTGGAACAGGAACAATAGACTTAATTTTTGAAAGAACATACACAAACTTCAAAAATGTCTTAAAAAGTGAGGAAAATGATAATGAATAATAGGATTTTTTATAGGCTGATAGTATTTGGGGTTATATTATCAAGCTTAGTATTCATATTAGGTACAGGAAGAAAAGACTTAAGTGATCAACCAATGACAGTATATGAAGTATATTTAAACGGTGAATCTTTAGGTATTATAGAAAACGAAAACAAACTATATGACTTAATAGACAAAGAACAAGATTTACTAAAAAAGAAATATGGTGTAGACAAAATCTATGCACCACTTAGTCTTGAAACAACAAAGTTAGTAACCTATACAGGAGAAGTGGAAACACCTTCAAGTATATACGACAAAATAAAAGACACAGAACCATTTACATTAAAAGGCTACGAAATAACTATAAACTATAGTGAAGACAAACAAGAAGTACTTAAAGTACTAAACAAAAAAGACTTTGATGTAGCCTTAGAAAACACAATAAAAGCTTTCGTTAATGAAGAAGACTATCAAAAATATCTTGAAGGAAAACAAAGTAAAATAACTAAAACAGGCTCTACTATCAAAGACATAAACATAAGAGAAAATATAACAATTAAAGAAAGTTACTTAAGTACAGAAGACAATATCTTCACAAATAGTACTGACCTATCTAAATATTTACTTTTTGGTACAACACAAACACAAGGAACACACATAGTAATAGGCGGACAAACTGTTAAAGAAATAGCAGAAGAATACGAACTTAATACAAAAGAATTCTTAATAGTAAACCCAAGTATTCTAAGTGAAAACACACTACTTTATAGTGGACAAGAAGTAAATGTTGGTCTAATAAAACCAATAGTAAGTGTTGTTGTTGAAAATAATCTTATTGAGGATAAAGAAGTATCTTATAAAAGAGATATTAAATACGATAACAAACTTGTAGTAGGAACAACTTACACAGAACAGCAAGGACAAAATGGTGTAAGCAGAGTGGAATACTACACAGAAACAATTAATGGTACAATAACAAAAGTAATACCAATTAATAATGAAGTAATAACACCAGTAGTTAATGAAGTTGTAGTAAAAGGTGGACTTGCTATAAACTACTATGGAGAAACAGGAGACTGGGCTTGGCCTACACTTACTCCATGTGTAATGACTTCATACTTTGGTTGGCGTACAGACCCAATTGATGGCTCACGTTCATACCACCCAGCACTAGACATATCAGGTACTGGACATGGTTCGCCTATCTATGCTGCACAATCTGGTACAGTATGGAAGATGGGTAGAGCATCTGATATGGGTAACTACATATACATAGACCATGGAAAAGGCTACAAGACATTATATATGCACTTAAGCGGATTTAATGACGAAATGAGAGTTGGATATGCTGTAAGTAAAGGACAAGTAATTGCATATATGGGTACAACAGGAAGAAGTACAGGTACACACTTAGACTTCAGACTTATCTATGAAGGAACATATATAGACCCATGTACGATGTATAAAAATGCGTATTGTGGTACTAGGTAGTGGCTCAAAAGGAAACTCTACATTTATAGATTTAGGAGACAAAAAAATCTTAATAGATGTAGGGTTTTCCTATAAACAAATTAAAGAAAAATTATCTTTAATTAACGTTGACCCACATGAAATAGATGCACTTTTAATAACACATGATCATATAGACCATACATATGGTTTAAAAGTGTTTCTTAATAAAGTAAAACCAACTCTATTTATAACTCCAGAAGTAGAAAATTTCTGTCTTGGTACAAAATATGAAAACTCAGAATACCTTACAGATGAAATGATTTACTATGGAACTCTAATCAAGCCAATTCCACTAAGCCATGATGCTCTTACTATTAACGGTTACTTAATAGAAAAAGATAATGATAGCTTAGTCTACATAACAGATACTGGTTACATCAACCAAAAAAACTTTATATATCTAAAAAATAAAAACTACTACATATTAGAAAGTAACCATGATACGGAAATGCTTATAAAAGGACCTTATCCAGAATATTTACAAAGAAGAATAATTAGCGATAAAGGCCACTTATCAAACGAGTTATGTGCAGGCTACTTAAGTAGACTAATCGGACCAAACACAAAAAAAGTGGTATTAGCTCACCTATCTGAGTCAAACAACACAAAAGAACTAGCTTTATCAACTAACAAAAAAGTATTAGAAGAAAATGATATAATTTTTGATACACTTGAATGTGCAGACCAAAATATTCTAACTGAGGTAAGTATATGATAAAAACAATATGTATAGGAAAAATAAAAGAAAAATATTTAATGGATGCTATTAATGATTACATGAAAAGATTATCTAAATATCATAAAGTAGATTTAATAGAACTAAAAGATAGTAACATAACAGAAGAAAAGAAACTAATACTTTCTCACTTAAACAAAAGTGACTATATAATAAGTATGTGTATTGAGGGTGTAGAGTATTCCACAATTGAACTAAAAGACAAAATAGATAACTTACTTACAAGTGGACAGTCAAATATTACCTTCATAATAGGTGGAAGTGATGGACTAGATAACGAAATAAAGTCTATCTCAAACGAACTAATCTCTTTTTCAAAATTAACATATCCACATGGTTTATTTAGACTAATACTTTTAGAACAAATCTATAGAGTATTCAAAATAATGAATAACGAAACCTACCACAAGTAGGTTTTTATTGTAAAAAAGTGTCCAATATAATGGACAAAATAATCAAAATTGTAAAAACTGTCTAGTACACTGGACAAAATCATAAAGTAAAACTCGGAGAAAAACATTAACAAACTCCGAGTTTTGTCATAAATATTTATAAAATTCATATAATATTAACAAAATCGCAGATTTTAAGAGGGACATCCTCTTAAAATGCTTGATTTTTAAAAGATATAGTGTTAAAATATAGCCATTGAAGAGGAGGAATAATATGTTATTACAATTTAAATGTAAAAATCATTCCGTTTTTTATAACGAAACAATACTAGATTTAACAGCAACTCAAGAAAAAAACTACACTGATACACTATTTGACATAAAGAATACTAAAGTATTACCAATTATAGAAATTCATGGAGCAAACGCAAGTGGAAAAACTTCTATTCTAGACGCATTAGCATATATGTTTTATATGATTAAGTTTTCTAATAAAATGGATGTCAATGATGCATTACCAACAGTTCCATTTGCTTTTAGTGAAAAAGCAAAAAAAGAAAATAGTGAGTATGAAATTTCTATTATAATTGAAGAAACAGAATATAGATACGGTTTTTCATTAAATGCAAATTCATTTGTTGAAGAATGGCTTTACAAGAAAAAAATTTCTTCAGGTAATGATACGAAACAGAAAACAATTTTTGAAAGATACAAAGATAAAGTAACCTTTGCACCATCATATAATAAGTATAAAGGGATTTGGAACTTTTTAGAAAACAGCATTAACTTGAATATTAATAAATCACTTGTGCTTAGTAATATTGCTATTAAAGAAGAAAAAGGAGAACTAAGAAGTATTTATGACTACATAACAAAATCTTCTTTTAAAATTGATAATAATTTAAATCAAAAAATAAGCATAAATATTTTAAAGAATAATACGTCAGTATATGTATTATTTGAAAAACTTTTAAAAGAATTTGACCCATGTCTAATCAGACTTGATATAAAAGAAGATGTTAAAACTACAGGAGAAAAAACATACAATATAAGTGGAGTACACCGTGACATAAAAACAAAAAAAGAAAAAATGATACCACTTTCTTTAGAGTCATCTGGTACTATCAAAATGTTTGACGTTTTACCTTCAATTTTAATAAATTTAGAAGTAGGCGGAATTTTATGTTTTGACGAATTAGATACCAAATTACATCCACTTTTATTTAGAAGAATTGTCAACATGTATAAAGATAAAAATATTAACAAGAATAATGCTCAAATTATATACACATCACATTCTACAGTGCTTTTAAATAGCAAAGAATTGAGAAGAGATGAAATTTATTTTGTAGAAAAAAACAATTTAGGAATTTCTACTTTATACTCATTATCTGAATTTAGAAATATCAGAATTGACTCAGATTATGAAAAAAGATACCTAACTGGAGAATTTGGCGCAATTCCATTTATAGAAGAGTAGGTGTCTTATGGGAAGTGATGAATTATTTAAAAGGAGAAAAGAAGAAAGAAGAAAAAGGAAAGAAAACCTGCAAACAATTAAATCTACAAAATGGTTGGTTGTTTGTGAAGGAGTAGAAACAGAAGTTAACTATTTTAATAGTATGATAGAAGAAGTAAATAAAAAACTCATAGCATCAAACAAACTTAAAGTAAACATAATTGGAGCCGGTAAAAACACTTTATCACTTGTAAATTCTGTTGAAAATTTCATTGGGAAAGTAGACTTTCTAAGTCAAGAAAAGATACCATATAGTAAAATATTTGTTGTATTTGATAAAGACGATTTTGCCCCAGAAATATTTGATGAGGCAATAAGACTTTGCGAAAGAAAAGGATATATTCCTTTATGGTCTAATCAAGCATTTGAATATTGGTTCTTACTTCATTTTAATTATGTTGAAGGAAAAATACATAGGACACAATACGCTAGCAAACTTAATGAGTATTTTAAATCTTCAGGATTAAATTACAAATACAAGAAAAACGATAAAGAAATCTTTAATAAACTCTGTAAATATGGTTCGCTTGAAAATGCAATAAAACGTGCTAAAAAAATACATACAAGCTTTGGCGATACACATCCATCAGAACAAGAAAGTGCAACAACAGTATATAAATTTTTTAACTGTGTAGAAGAAAAAATACAAGAATTTAATTAAAATCTTAAAGTGAAACTCGGAGAAATGTTACAAACCCCGAGTTTTACTATAACCTAAATTGTACACATTCTATATTTTTTCTTTGTAGTTATAGAAAAATATAGAATAATATGTTATAATTTAGTAGAAAAGGATAAATAGATATGGGAAAAATAAAGAAAAAAATAATGATAAATGCAATGCTTTTAATACTAGGATGCTTACTTATTTCACTAACATTCAATATCTTTTGTGTCCCTAATAAAATTGTTCCTGGTGGCTTAAGTGGCGTAGGTATAATCTTTGACCACTTGTTTGGAATAAAAACATCGTATGTATTACTAATAGGAAACATAGTTTTAGTAACTATAGGTATAATCTGCCTAGGCTTAAAAGACACAATTCCATCAATAATCGGTGCTGTTGTGTACACCCTAGTCATGTATTTAACTGAACTACTAAATGTCACTATTACACTAAGTAGTCCATTTTTGAACATAATCACAATAGGAGTACTTTTTGGTATTGGCTGTACAATGGTATACTTGTCAGGTTGCAGTTTAGGTGGTTTAGACATAATGGGCGTAATCTTTAATGAAAAATTTGGTCTAACTCTAGGAACAGCCCTATTCATAGTAAACGGCACAGTCTTAATTGTCGGCACATTTATATTCGGTGTAGAAATGCTTATAACTTCACTAATTATAAGATTTATTGAAAGCAAAATAATAGATAACTTCCTAATAGGAATAAGTGACTCAAAAATAGTATTCATAAACACTGACAAAAAAGAAGAAATAATATCATACATCATAACAGAAATAGAAGGTGGAATAAGCGAAATTCCAGTAAAAACAGGATACAAAAAAGAAAACTCTAGCATTATCATGTGTGTAGTACCAACAGAAAAATATCTAATACTAAAAGAAAAAATAATAGAAGTTGATAACGACGCATTCCTAACAGTACTAGACTCATATGAAGTATACGGTGGCACAAATAGGTATAAACTACCACTTCATGATTTAAGAATATAATGATATAATTAATTAGGAGGTACAAATGAATTTAATAGAAGTAAAAAATGTATATAAACAATACAAAAACGGTGTAACAGCCCTAAGCGACATAACACTTTCTATTCCAAAAGGCGACTTTGTCTTTGTAATAGGCTCAACTGCTTCAGGGAAAAGCACACTAATAAAACTACTTTATAGACAAGAAAAACCATCTCGTGGAGAAGTCTATGTAGGAGGAATAAACGTAAGTAAATTAAGAAACAGAAAAGTGTATAAATTAAGAAGAAAACTAGGAATAGTATTCCAAGACTATAAATTATTGCAAAACCTAACTGTATTTGAAAATGTTGCATTTGCTCTAGAAATATACGGTTTACCTGAAAACGAAGTAAGAAAAAAAGTAATGAATGCAATAGAAAAAGTAGGACTAAAAGAAAAATTTAGAAGTTATCCAGATCAACTATCAGGTGGAGAACAACAGCGTGTTTCAATAGCGCGTGCTATAGTAAATAATCCTAAAATACTAATATGTGACGAACCTACTGGTAACCTAGACCCAACAACATCAATGGGAATAATGGAAATAATAAACAAAATCAACGAAGACGGTACAACTGTAATAATGGCAACACACGACAAAGACATAGTAAATTACTACAAAAAAAGAGTTATCAAACTAGAAAAAGGAATACTAGTAGGCGATACAGTTAAAGGAGGTTATGGTAAATAATGAAATACTTAAGAATAATAAGAAACAACATCAAAGACTCACTAAAAAGTGTCTTCCGTAACTTCTCACTTAGCATAGCTAGTATATCTTGTATAACAATAACACTAATACTAGTGGCAGTAGCTGTTTTACTAAGCGAAAACGTAAGTAAGTTCACTTCTGACATAGAAAAAGACGTAACAATTGTAGTCTATATTAACAAAGATGCAACAGACACAGACATAGAAGCCCTTAAAACAAAAATAGAACTTTTATCAAACATAGACAGCATTACATTTATGTCAAAAGAAAGTATTAGAAAAGACATGGCTAAAGAAAGTGATGGACTTGGTACAATACTAAGCGAATACGACGAAACAAATAACCCTCTTCTAAACGAATACTTAGTCAAAGTAAAAGACACAGAAAGTATTGGCGTGACTGCAAAATTAATAAAAGAATTATCAGGAGTTTACCAAGTAAAATACGGCGAAGGCATGGTAGAAGAATTAGTAAAAATATTTGACATAGTTAAAAAAATAATGGTAGTAATAGTAATTGGACTTATCATAGTAACAGCATTCCTAATAAGTAACACAATAAAAATAACTATCAACAACAGAAAAAGACAAATAGAAATCATGCGTTTAGTAGGTGCTTCAAACACATATATAAAAACACCTTTCTTCTTTGAAGGTATTATACTAGGTTTCATAGGTAGCATAATTCCAGTGCTATTAACTGCTTTTGGCTACACTTACCTATATGACAAAATGAACGGCATCTTGTTTACTGAAGTAATAAGCCTAGTTAACCCAAATGATTTAATGTTAAAAACAATACTAATAATAGTATCAATAGGTGTAGTAGTTGGCGCAATAGGTTCATCTCGTGCTGTAAGGAGGTACCTAAAAATATAATGAAAAAAATTCTAATAATTATAGTTTCGCTTCTTATATTATTGTTACCACTTAAAACAAATGCAGCTGCAAGAACCTACGGAGACTTACTAGATGAATTAGATAGACTAGAAAGACAAAAACAAAAACAAGACACAGAAAAACAAATAAGCGAAGCTGAATATAACAAAGTTGTCGGAGAAATGCAAGCTATTGAAGCAAAAGTAGCTGACTTAAATAATCAAATAATAACAGCTTCTAACAAAATAGAAGAACTAGAAAAAACAATACAAGAAAAGAAAGAAGAAACAGATAACATTTTAGTATTCTTGCAACTTTCTAATGGAGAAAAATCTTACTTAGAATACATTTTTAAAGCAACGTCATTTACAGACTTTATCCATAGAATATCTGTTGTAGAACAACTATCTAAATACAATAAAGAACAAATAAACGAAATGAAAAGTCTTATAAAGCAAAACAACGAACTAAAAGACAAACTAGCAAAAGACATAGAAAGTGAACAAAAAAATAGAGATACACTTCAAGAAAAAATGTTTGAGCTAGGTTCAAGAATAGACGAACTTGAAGAAGATTCAGTTTCAATAGAAGATTTAATCAAATCTCAAAAACAATTAATAGAATTCTATAGACAAAAAGGATGTTCAAATTCGTATGACTTACTATCTACTTGTATGGCTATTCCAACTTCAACAGGTTTTAAAAGGCCTACTGAAACAGGAATAATCACAAGTACATATGGATATAGAAAAAACCCACTTTACCCATCAAGTATATCTTTCCATAACGGAGTAGATATAGGTAACAAAAGTCCGGCTGAAGGGACACCAATTTATCCAGTAGCATCAGGTACAGTTGCGCTTCAAACACAATGGGGATGTGGTGGTAAAGTAATGTTTATATACCATAACATCAATGGAGTTAAATATACATCAGTAATGATGCACTTACTAGACTATAACGGCTTAGAAGAAGGAGACGTAGTATCTGAAGGAGAAGTAGTTGCACATATGGGTGGATACTCAACTGCAAGAAAAAATGGTGGATACGATTCATGTACAACAGGCGCACACTTACACTTGACAATTAGCCGTGGACACGTTACAATAGCTAACTATAAAGCTTCAGTAATCGACCCAGGAAGCGTAATATATTTCCCAGGCGGATGGTGGTCTTCAAGAGTCTGGTAAGGAGGAACCTATGTCATATACAACAAATATAAAAAACGAAATACTAAATAACGAATACAATAAAACTGAACAAATAAGTGAATTATCAGCAATAATTAACATAAACGGAGAAATAGAAAACAACTCTATTTCTCTTTATACTGAAAACATAGGTGTATCAAGAAGAATATATAAACTATTAAAAGACATCTTCAATATAGAAATAAACATAACAAAAGAAGAAATAAATAGACTTAACAAAAACTTTATAATACACATGACTATAAAAGAAGATGTAGAAAAAATTCTAAAAACACTAGACTTATATGACTACACAAATAATACTAGAAAATATAAACCATCTGATTACATATGTGGAAACATTGAAGAAAAAAAATCTTACTTAAGAGGCGCATTCTTAATATGTGGAAGTGTAAATGACCCAAAAACAAGTAGATACCATTTAGAATTCATAATAGAAAATAAAATAACTGCAAATTATATAAATGACTTATTACAAGAACTAAACTTTAACTCTAAAATATTAAAAAGAGAAAAACACTACATGGTCTATTTAAAAGAAAGCGAAAGAATAAGCGATTTTATAAAACTACTAAATGCCTACAATTCACTATTCTATTATGAAGACATAAGAATATATAGAGACCACAAAAACATGACAAACAGACTAAATAACTGTGAACAAGCTAACATTGATAAAATAGTATTTTCTTCAAATGAACAACTAGAAAACATACAAAAATTAAAACAAAGAGAAGACTTTGACTTAATAGACGACAAAATAAAAGAAGTCTGTATCTACAAAGAAAAATATCCAGAAAGTTCAATGCAAGAACTAGCGGACATTATTTCATTAGAAACAAATACTAAAATAACAAAAAGTGGAATAAATCACAGATTTAGAAAAATAAAAGAAATGGTCTCACAAAAACATTAACTGTGAATAACTTAAAACTTATTAACAATTAGATAAAGTATGACAGCAAAAACGAGCAAGCCCTTATATTTACTGGAATTGCTCGTTTTTATAATGTTGTGATTTTATTATCAATCACACTTTTTAAGTATTGTTTCATCCACCTAATTCAGTCGCTATTCCAACTAATACTTAAATATTTACACAAAATTCCGGCCATTTTGCCACTAAATTACACAAAATTCCGACTATTTTTAGCCCATTTCACACATTTTTCCAGAAAATAAACCTCTTGAGCATTTTGTGAAAACATTATATAATATAAATATAGGAAGTATTCAGTAACTGAATGTCTACCTAGTTTAACTAGTGACATTGCCCTAAGCGATGTCATTTCTTTATTTCTATCACTAATAACAGCAATAAAAACAAAGCAATATTCACTGCATTTTTTAAAATCAGCAATAATTGTGAATAACTTAAAACTTATTAACAAATTTATGAAAAATAATTGATTTAAAACGTTATTTATGGTATGATTTATGATAGAAAGTAGGGTGCAAAACTTTATGAATGAAGAAGAAAAGAAAATAATAGAAGAAGAAGGACTTTATTTCGTAGAGCCAGATAAGAAAGAAAAAAGAAAAAAAATACTAATAATTATATTTGTATTTACTCTTTTTACTGCGGCTACAGTAAGTACAACATACTCTGTAATAAACTTTATAAATAACTACAAAATGAGACTAAATATAGACACAGATGGAGACGGCTTACCTGATTTAAACATAGACACAGACGGAGATGGCAAGTGTGACGTTAACTGTGATACAAACGGTGATGGCTCACCAGATGTTAACATTGGTTACAAAAATATACAAAAACCTTTCTTTAACATTGACACAGACGGTGATGGAAAACCAGACAAAAACTTAACAAATGTAAAAGACAAAAATGGAATGTGTATTAAAAACTGTGACACAAATAACGATGGATATCCAGATACTAACATAGATTTTGACGATGACGGAATATGCAATTTAAACTGTGATACTGACAAAGATGGCAAGTGTGATATTAACTGCGACATCAATAACGATGGCAAGTGTGATTTAAATTGTGACACTGATAAAGATGGAAAAGAAGACACTAACATTGACGAAGACAAAGATGGAATTTGTGATAAAGCTTGTACTGGGAAAGAAAATGACTCATGCAAAATCAATTGTGATATAGACGGCGATGGTAAATGTGACAGAAACTGTGATACAAATAATGACGGTGTATGTGACAAAAACTGTGATGTTAATGGTGATGGCGTTTGTGACTTAAACTGCGACACTGATAACGACGGCACATGTGATAAAAATTGTGACACAAACGGCGATGGAATATGTGATAAATTCTGCGGAAACAAAGGAAGTGACGTCTGCCTTATTAACTGTGATACAGACAAAGACGGTATATGCGACAAGAATTGCGATGTAAACGGCGATGGCAAATGTGACATAAATTGTGACACTAACAATGATGGAAAATGTAACAAAAACTGTGATACTGATAATGACGGCATTTGTGACAAAAATTGCGATGGAAAAGAAAACGACTCATGTAAAATAAATTGTGACACAAATGCTGACGGTAAATGCGATATTAACTGCGACACTGATAATGACGGAAGATGCGACAAGAACTGTGACGTTAACGGAGATGGTAAATGCGATTATAACTGTACAGAAAATAATGATGTATGTGTTAAAAATTGTGATACCAACAATGACGGCAAATGTGATTTAAACTGCGATACAAATAATGATGGAAAATGTGATAAAAACTGCGATACTGATAGCGACGGAATTTGTGATAAATTCTGTGAAGGAAAAGAAAATGACTCATGTAAGCTAAACTGTGATACAAACGGAGATGGCTTATGTGACAAGAACTGTGACACAAACGCTGACGGCAAGTGCGATAAAAATTGCGATGCTAACGGAGATGGCAAGTGTGACTATAATTGTGACTCAGACAGTGATAAATGTAAAAGAAATTGTGATACAGATGGCGACGGAAACTGCGAATTAAACTGTGATACAAACAATGATGGCGTTTGTGATAAGAACTGTGATACAAATGGCGATGGCATCTGTGACAAAAATTGTGATGGAAAAGAAAACGACTCATGTAAACTAAATTGCGACACTGATAACGACGGCATTTGCGATAGAAATTGCGATACAAATAAAGATGGCTTATGTGACTACAACTGCGACACAAATGGAGACGGAAAGTGTGACAAGAATTGTGACATAGACAAAGATGGCGTATGCGATAAGAACTGTGATACAGATGGAGACGGCATTTGTGACAAATTCTGTGGAGCACCTATAGATATTGGAAAAGACGAAGAACACACAATAACATTTAAAGATTTAACAAATATGCAAAACATAAATATCTATCCAGGTTGGAGTAGTGCTAAATCTTTTGAAATAACTAACTCAAGTACAATAGACTTAGTATACACAATAAAATTCACAAATGTAGAAAATACATTCACTACAAAAAACAACCTTAACTATGGTTTAATAAGAGATGGAGAAGTATTAATAGACATAGACAAAGCAAAAGCGCCTTACCAAGATGGCGATATGCTAAAAAGTGTAGTAATCAAACCTGGCGAAACACACACGTACCTATTTAAATTAATGTTTAAAGACACAAACGAAAATCAAGATACAGAAAAAGGTAAGAAATTTACAACAAAAATTCAAATTGAAAATGTACACTAAGTGCATTTTCTTTTATTATATCTAGAGTTTTTTAAAAAAATATGGTAATATTATAAATAGAATAAGAGGAGGACATTATGAACGAAAAAGAAAAAAGAAAAATAATAGAAGAAGAAAAAATATATTTTGAACAGGAGGAACCTGTTAAGAAAAGAAAATCAAAGACTGTTTTAATAGTATTAGTGTTTATATTATTTATTGGTGTAACTTGTGTAACATCATATATAGTAATGAATTACATAATGCTTAAATCAAGAAATCTAAACGTTGACACAGATGGAGATGGTTGGCCCGATTTAAATGTAGACACCGATGGTGATAAAATTTGTAACGTAAACTGTGATAACAATAAAGATAATAAGCCTGATTATAATATAGGGTATGAAAATTTAATTGTTTCATACTTTAATGTTGACACAGATGGAGATGGCAGACCTGATACAAATCTAATTAATCAAAAAGATGAAAATGGTATATGCAGTATAAACTGTGATACAGATGGGGATAATAAACCTGACACGAATATAGATTTTGATGGAGATGGGAAACTAGATTTAAATATAGACTTAGATAATGATGGAAAATGTGACATTAATTGCGATTTTTTAGGAAACAGATATGCAACAGTAAATTTAGATCAAAATCAAGATAACAAGGCTGACATAAACGTTGATACAGATGGCGACGGGGTTCCTGACATTAATATAAATTATGGAAGTGATTATGTAACTCCAATATTTAACGTTGATACAAATAATGATGGTGTAGCAGATTTTAATTTGATTGATCAATACGACAAAAATGGTAAATGTTCACTAAATTGTGACATAGACAATAATGGATGGCCAGAAACAAATCTAGATTTAAATGCAGATGGAGTAGCAGACATTAACTTATATGTAGATGATTACAAAGTTCCAAAGCTAAATATAGACACTACAGGAAATGGACAAGCCAACTTAAATGTTGATACAAATGGTGATTTAAAAGCAGATATTAATGTAGATATAGATAATGATGGAAAACCCGATATAAATATTGATGTTAACGGTGATTTAAAAGCAGATATTAATGTAGACACAGATAATGATGGGATAGCAGATTTGAATTTAACAAATCAATTGGATAATAACGGAAATTGTAAGTTGAATTGCTATATAAATAACAACGGTAAGGGATTACCAGAATACAATATTGATATAGATGGTGATGGTAAATATGACATTAATATTGATTTAGACGGGGATAAAATTCCAGACGCAAATATTGATACAGATTTAGACGGTATCATAGATTCTTCAAAAATAGACACAAGTATATTGTTTAAGACAGCTGAAGAAAATACTAAAGTAAAATTAAGCATGCAAAATATAAAAATATCTTATTTAGATAATGTTGATTTTTCTAAAGACAAGATCGTAATCGGTTGGACAAAAACAAAAAAGTTTACAATTACTAATGACAGTAATCAAGATATGACATACGATATCAATTGGAATGACATAATTAATAATTTTGGATGGGGTAACAGACCTAATTATGAATTATCAATAGATGGAAATAAATTAGTGAATTTGACTAGTCAACTTCCTTATGCAGTTAATAATGGTGAAAAAATAGTAAAAAATATCCAAATAAAAGCAAATACAGAACAAGAAGTGATTTTAAACTATGCATATACGCCAGAAAATAACTATGATGATGGTAAATTATTCTACGCAATATTAGAAATAAAACCAAACGAAAACTAGCCTCAAATGTTGCTTTTTAAAAATTTTTGTAAAAAAATTGAAAAATATATAAAAAGCACTTGATTTTATATTAAAAAATTGGTAGAATTTTTATTGTAAAGGAGGTAAAGAACTATGGGAGAAAACAAAGGACAAACTATTTTCTTATCAGTAATTGGAATTGCAACATTATTAGTAGCTATTATTGGTGCTACATTCGCATACTTTACAACTAGTATGGGTGGTACTCAAGGAACTGTTAAAGCTACAACTGCTAAATTAGGTTCATCTTCATTTACTGCTGAAAGCGTTAATGCTACAGCTGTATTACCTGGATGGACAAGTGAGGCAAAAAATGTTACAGTTACTTTAGGAGAGTCAGACGTTGACGTTAGTTACACTTGTGTATTAACTATGACTGCTAACCCACTTACTGACTTAAAATTAGCTGTAGCTGGTGACAATGCTGTTGCTGCTGCTACTAAAACTTTAGCTACAGGTGAATCTGAAACTAAAATTGCTGAAGGTACTTTAAAGTCTGGTGAAAGTAAAACTATGACTTATACTTTAACTTTTGCTGAAACTGGTACTGTTCAAGATAGTCAACAAGGAGCTACTATTGATGGTGTAGTTAAATGTTCTACTGCTGCTGGTACAGTATATTATAATGCTGCTAATCCAGGCGGAACAACAGAAAAACCTAATGCTCAATAGTTTGAATTAACATAGTTAATTTACGATTATTAACAAAAAATAACTTCAATTTTCATTAATTGAAGTTTTTTGTTAAAATATTTTAAAATATTATCTTTAGACCATTGATTTATTAAAAATTATTTGATACAATTTCATTGTAGAGGAGGATAGATATAGAATGAATGAAAATAAAGGACAAACTATTTTCTTATCAGTAATAGGAATTGCAACATTATTAGTGGCAATCATAGGTGCTACATTTGCATACTTTACAACTAGTATGGGTGGTACTCAAGGAACTGTTAAAGCAACAACTGCTAAAATCGGTGCTGCTAGTTTTACTGCTCAAAGTGTTAGTGGTACAGCTGTATTACCTGGATGGACTAGCGAAGCTAAAACAGTTACAGTTACTTTAGGGCCATCAGACTATGATGTAAAATACACTTGTACATTAGATATGACTGCAAATCCACTTACAGATTTAACATTAACTGTAGCTGGAACTAATGCTCAAACTACTGTAAATGGTAAGTTAAAAACTGGCGCAACTAAAACTGTTATAGCAAGTGGTACTTTAGCTAAAAGTGCAACTGAACAAACAGCATCTATGACTTATACATTAGATTTTCCAGAAACTGGTGCTGATCAAAACGCTCAACAAGGTGCTACTATTGATGGTACAGTATCTTGTGCTACTGAAGGCAAAACAGTTTACTACAATGCTGCTAATCCAAGTGGTACTACAACTGCACCTACTGGAAACTAGTAAAATAGATAAATTAAGTTAGATTTTCTAACTTTTTTTATTTTATCTGTTGTATTTTCTTTTAAAATTTGGTATTATATTATTGTAGAATATGGTGATAGTTATGAAAGAAAAAAATATTAAAACATATATTTATTCAATAATAGTCGTGTTATCATTTGTATTAGTTGCTGTTGGAACATCTTTGGCAATTGTCTATTACAAGGTTAATGGAAATGATAATAACGGGAATATTGATGTAAAAACCTCATATGTAAACGCAATGTTTGAAAACGGAAACGATATAAATGATGAAAATATATTGCCGGGTTGGAGTAACAGGTTAGAATTTTCTATAACAAACATAAGTGAAGAATTAAATGCTGTTGGTAGATATACATTGATAATGAATGTAGAAAAAAACGAGCTAGATAGTAACAATTTTGTATACAACATAGTTGGCACAAGTACTTTGGACGGAGTTGAATTAGAAGAAGCACAATATACAAATATTGTTGTAAACAGACCAAGTTTTGAACCAGTACCAACAATAAGTACAACATTAGGAAATGGTGTAATAAACACTGGAGTTAAACACAATTATGTGTTAACATTTAAGTTCAACGAAAATGGAGAAAACCAAGATGAATTTCAAGGAAAAACATTTAAAGCAAATGTTGTAGCAAAGGGAGAGTAGGTGTTAGAATGAAGAAAAAGAATCAAGAAATATTAATATCTGTTGTAAGCATTCTAACAATTATAGTCGCAGTTGTTGGTGTAACATTTTCTTACTTTACTACAAGAATGACAGGAACTGCCGGAACGACAGCACTAACAACAGCAAAAGTTGGAAACATTACATTTGATGGAGGTAACGATTTAACAAATGCAAGTGATATTGAGCCAGGCGATACATTTGATAAAACATTCAGTATAAGTGTTCCAGCTACAGATGTATCAAACACTGTATATATAAGAATGGATTATACAAATGAATTTCAAGACTTACAGTGGAGTATAAAAGGCACAGGTGCTAATACAGATGTTATAACTGGCGCAATACCAAAAACATCTACAAAAACAACAGTAACACTTGTAACTAACAAAATAACTAAGAACTCAGTAGCTCAAACATTTAATTATACTTTAACAATAACACTACCTAATTTAGATAAAAATCAAGATTATGACCAAGGAAAAAGATTCAGCGGTACATTATATGCAGACCTAGGCGATGGCGTTGATATGATTTATTATAACAACACATATCCTAAGGGAATAACTACAAAACCACAGTAGCAGAAATGCTACTTTTTATATGCCATTTAAGTTGCCAAATACTTCATTATATATTACATATCATAATTATTTATTCTTTACTTTTTACTTAAAATAAAGTAAAATACATTTAACAGGTGGTTTTATGAATAAAGAAGATTTTAAAAATGTAGAAGATATGATTAAAGACATTGAAGATGTATCATATGAAAAAATTGGTTACTTAAAAGAACTAATAAGCCTAGAGTACACTTCTCATAAAAATACTGATGAATTTAATAAAATTATATCTCTCTATATAGGCGCTACTAAAAAAGAAAAAACACTATACGGAAAATTATTTAAAAACAAAAACTATCTATCTATTGCAGACAAAATAATAACTAACGATATAGGAAAACTTAATGCAAATATAATGAGCGTTCAAAATGATTACAATTACATACTAATAAGAATGTTTAAAATTATAGATAAAACTTTAGATAATATGAATTCTAATAAAGTAGACAAATTAAATAATTTAATAACAGACTTACAAATGTATGAACTAGAGTTGTCTTCTTTATATTACTTAGACAAAATAATTAAAGAAGGAAAAACTAGCATCGTACTAGATAAACTTATTAGAAACAAATACATGCTTGCATTCACAAGTCCTTCTATCGAAAAGTTCATGATAGAAAGTAACTTTACGGCACCAAATATATTAATTAAATTTACAGATTACTATATAGAAAAATTTAACTTACCACTTAGTTTATACAAGTCTAGACAAGAAGAAATATTTATAGACACATTAATAGACTATATAATATATTTAGATAACATAAGCCTATTTGATATGTTAAACTTAGAAGTAAAAGCAGAAATTCATACAAGACTAACTTACATAAAAGGAATGTCTTTAGATATCCCAAACGATGTAATAAATAGCATTATCTATCATCAAACATACCAAAATGACTTAATGAGAAAAATCGTAATATCTAACTTGTTGCAAGCTATGGAAGAAAAAGAAAAAACTGCAAAATTAATAAGAGTTCAAGAATAAAACCTGAACTCTTTTATAATACCTTATCAACTAATCCATACTCTAAAGCTTCTTCACTATCTAAATAATAATCTCTTTCAGTATCTCTTTCTATTTTCTTAATATCTTTACCTGTATTACTAGCAAGTATCTTATTTAACTTTTCCTTTAACTTGATAATCCTTTCAGCATGTATCTTTATCTCAGTAGCTTGTCCTTGCACTCCACCAAGTGGCTGATGTATCATAACTTCTCCATTCTTAAGGCACACCCTTTTTCCTTTAGCCCCACTACTTAGAAGAAATGCAGCCATAGATGCACACATCCCCACACAAATAGTACTAACATCACACTTAATAAAATTCATCGTGTCATAAATAGCCATACCAGCTGTAACACTTCCCCCAGGACTATTAATATAAAGATAAATATCTTCATTATTTAGACTATTCAAGTAAAGTAACTCACTTACTATTAAATTAGCTACTTCATCATTAATCTCTCCACTTAAAAAAACAATTCTATCCTTAAGTAACCTACTATAAATATCAAAACTCTTTTCTAATCCTTCCTCTTTATCAATTATCATTGGAATAACCATTTTATCTTCACCTATATATATATTTACGAAAATATAAAAAAAATATACAAAAATCACAAAAAAAATGATAGAATATATATAGAATAAAGGGTGATTAAAGTGGAAGATAAAATAATAGTAGAAATAGAAGGCGTTGGTAATGTTGTAACAAGTGTAGACAAAACAATATACGACCTTATGAAAGAACAAAATTTAGAAAATGAAGTAATAGCTGTAATAATTGATAACGACATAACCGAGCTTAGTACAAAATTAAAAGAAGACACTAAAATGAAACTAATCAAAATAAAGGACAGAATGGGTGCCAAAATATATAGAAGTGGCTTAAAATTCCTATACATCACTGCAGTCAAAGAACTATTTGGAAGAAACACAAATGTAGAATTGCTTCACAGCCTAGATAAAGGAATATATACAAGAATTAATCTTGAGTTAAATAACACTATGGTTGATGAAATAAAAGCAAAAATGCATGAGCTTGTAAAAGAAGACATTAGAATAACTAGAGTAGTAACAAGTAGAAAAGAAGCAATTTCCTATTTTAACAGTGTAAAAGAATACGAAAAATCTCTAACATATAAACAAATGACTGGAGAAATGCTAACTCTTTATAGTATGCTTGACTATTATAACTACTTCTATACGAAAATGCCATACTCAACTAAAATACTTACAAGTTTTGATTTAACTTTAACTACAGACAAAGGTGTGATGCTGGAGTATCCTAGCACTTTTGATATGAAAATACCTGAGTACACACATATGCCACAAGTACTAAACGTATTTGATAACTATGCCGTATGGGCAGAAAAACTAGGTGTAAAATACGTAAGTGAAGTAAATAACGTAGTAATAAATGGTAAAATAAAAGAGTTTATAGAACTAAATGAAATAAAACAAAACAATGACTTACTAGAAATAGCAAACAAAATACAAAACAACATAAATGATATAAAAATAGTCCTAATTGCAGGTCCGTCTTCTTCAGGTAAAACAACAACTTGTAAAAAACTAGCTTTATATTTAAAAAGTAAAGGACTAAACCCATTCACTTTATCAACTGACGACTTCTTTAAAGATAGAAAAGACACTCCTAAAAATGAAAAAGGAGAATACGAGTATGACATTCCAGAGGCAATTGATATAGATTTATTTAATAAAAAACTAGACGCTTTATTAAAAGGAGAAGAAACTACTCTTCCAACATACAATTTTCTAACTGGAGAAAAAGAATATAAGCACCCACCAGTATCCTTAAAAAATAGAGACCTTCTAATAGTAGAAGGAATACACACACTAAATGAACTATTAACAAGCAAAATTCCAAGAGAAAACAAACTTAAAATATACATAAGCCCATTTACACCTCTTGGACTAGACAGACACAACCATGTTTCAACTGTTGATTTAAGACTTATTAGAAGAATAGTAAGAGATGCTAGGACAAGAGGATATAACGCAGTAGACACACTAAAAAGTTGGAGAAATGTTAGAATAAGTGAAGAAAAATATATATTCCCATATCAAAAAGAAGCAGACATAGTACTAAACACAGCATTAATTTATGAACTAGGAATACTTAAAACATTTGCTGTCCCACTACTTTATAACATAAACTATAAAAGTGAATACTACACAGAAGCAAAAAGAATAATAAATTTCTTAAAAATATTTTTAAACATACCAGAAAGTGCATTACCTGAAACAGCTCTTTTAAGAGAGTTTGTAGGTGGCGGATACTTTGAATAGGAGGAAAATAAAATGATTAGAATAGCAATAAACGGTTTTGGTAGAATTGGAAGAATTGCCTTAAGACAAATAAGTAAGAAAAAAGATATGGAAGTAGTCGCTATAAACGATTTAACTGACCCATTACAACTAGCTTATCTTTATAAATATGACTCAGTACATAGAACTTTAGACGAGAAAGTAGCATATGACGATGATTACATTGAAGTAGACGGTAAAAAGATAAAAGTATTTAAAGAAAGTGACCCATCAAAACTTCCTTGGAAAGACTTAAAAGTTGACTTAGTTTTGGAATGCACTGGTGCTTTCACTTCAAAAGAAAAGAGTTACTCCCATATAACTGCAGGTGCTAAAAAAGTAATAATAAGTGCTCCAGCAAAGGATGACTGCAAAACCGTAGTTTATGGAGTAAACGAAAGTATCTTAACTAAAAAAGACGAAGTAATCTCTTCTGCATCTTGCACAACCAACTGCTTAGCTCCAGTCCTAGATTTACTAAATAAGTGCTTTATAGTAGAAAATGGTTTCATGTCTACAGTTCACGCAATGACAAACGACCAAGAAACTTTAGATATTCCACACAAAAAAGGTATAGAAAGCCGTCGTGGAAGAGCAGCTTCACTAAATATCGTACCAACTTCAACCGGCGCAGCAAAGGCTATAGGAAAAATAATACCAGAGTTAGATGGTAAACTAAGCGGTTCAGCTTATAGAGTTCCAGTAGGTGATGGCTCTTTAATAGACTTAGTAGTAAACGTTAAAAAAACAGTTACGGCTGAGGTAGTAAACGATATGTTTAAAAATAACAAAAGTGATATTATCAAAATAGTAAACGTCCCACTTGTAAGTAGTGACATCATTGGTTGCACAGAAGGCGCTGTAGTAGACTCACTCTTAACAAGCGTAATACCTACTAATACTGGTTCAATGATAAAAGTATCAGCTTGGTATGACAACGAATGGGGTTATACTGCACAAATGTTAAGAGTTGCTGAATACTGGTGTAAGAAACGATAAAATTGCACAGAAAACCTGTGCTTTTTGTCTACGTTTTAGTATTTAGGTGTGAAAACAGACTCAAAAAAGTCCAAAACAGGTGTAAAATAAGCCTTAAAAAATACCAAATTAGGTGTAAAATTGCATGTAAAAAACACCAAATCACGTGCAAAACATTGATTTTTCTCCGAAAATAAGGCAAAAAAAGAGTCAAAGTTTTTTCAATTTAAAATCTATAATTTTTTCTTTACAAAAAATTACTAAAGTTGTATAATATAAAACCAAACAAGGAGGAAAAAATATGTTAGAAACATTAAAAGCAATTAAAAGAACACTTTTAACTGAAAACATCTATCAAGGGGATATATTCTTTTTACAAGACAAAAATGAAAATAGCTTTGAAAAAGCGTATATTGCTAGTTACGCAATGCTAGAACCAAAATATGAAAGAAGAAGAGTATTATTTAAAACAGGTGATTCACCATATTATGTTAAAGAATTACTTACTGGCAAGAAAATACCAGTATTGTATTTAGAACGTCTAGACTATGATTTAGCAAAACCTAGACATTGTTTTAAATTCAATATATCAAAAGACAAACTACCTGAATATTGTATAATTTTTGATAAAAGCTATGCCAATTTTCAAGCGTGTACTAACTTAGCTAAACGTGATTTAGATTATGTTAGAAAAACACTAGCGTCTTACGAAAATGAAGATAAACTTTTAAATGAGAAGCATAATACCCACTTAATAGACGAAATTTTGAGTGAATGCTTAAAATACGTTAATATAGTGAGTGAAAAAAGATATCAAAATGAACAACGCGAAAATGAGGATGAAACAGCAAAAAGAATTTTAATTGAAAAATATCTTAATAGAAAATAAATAATCTTAAGCACAAGTGACAGCTAGATGTCCTGTGCTTTTTTGCTTTTTCGTAAACAAGTCTGTATATTTATAAATTTTTTAATAAACTTTCCCAAAACTAGTGTATAATAAATATAAGGTGGTAATATGTTAACATTAAAAAATATTGATGTAAAAAATAAAAAAGTAATACTAAGGGTAGACTATAACGTTCCAATAAAGGATGGCAAAATCTTAGACACTAACAAAATAGTCGCATCACTTGATACAATAAACTATCTCCTTGATAATAATGCAAAAATAATAATAATGTCTCACTTAGGAAAAGTTAAAACAGAAGAAGATATAGAAACTAACACACTTTTACCTGTAAAAGAAGTACTTAGTAAACTATTAAACAAAGAAATACTATTTAGTAAAGAACTAGAAGGCAAACACTTAGAAGAATTAGTATCAAACCTAAAATCAAAAGATATCCTACTTTTAGAAAATACAAGAGTTATGGACTATCCAAACAAATTAGAAAGTAACTGTGACGAAGCACTATCTCTATACTGGTCAAGCTTAGGAGAAGTATATATTCTTGACGCTTTTGCTTCTTCTCACCGTGCTCATGCATCAACCACAGGAATTCCTAAGTACTTACCTCATGCAGTAGGTTTCCTTGTAGAAAAAGAAATAGCTGAACTAGATAAAATCAAAAACGAAACCAAAACACTTTTACTAGGTGGGGCTAAAGTATCAGATAAAATCGCTATGATTAAAAACTTGCTTCCAACAACAGACAAAGTTCTAGTAGGCGGCGCTATGTGTGCAACATTCTTAAAAAGTGAAGGATACCAAACTGGTAAAACTTTTGTAGATGATGACTTAATTAACGAATGTAAAACTCTTATAAAAACAGAAAAAATAGTATTCCCAGTAGATGTTGTAACTAATTTTGGGTCAAAAGAAATAGACAAGTTAACAGAAGATGACACTATTCTAGACATTGGCCCACTTACTATAGAAATGTTTAAAAAACAACTAAAAAACAAACCATTAATTATTGTTAATGGTACAATGGGAAAGTATGAAGATAAATTATACGAAAATGGTACAAAAGAAATATTAAACTATTTAAATGGTAAAACTAGCAAAGTAATTGTACTAGGTGGAGACGCTGCCTCAGCCGCTACAAAATATAATTTACAAGCTTACTATAAATCAACAGGTGGTGGAGCATCCCTTGAATACCTAAGTGGCGAAGTTTTACCAGCCCTAAAAATAATGGAGGACTAATGAAAAAAATAATACTAAATCATAAAAGTTACTTATCTTATGAAGAAATTACAAAATATATAAAAGATATGAATAACATAAAAACAAAAGAAGAACTAATCATTTTTCCAAGCTTAAACTATTTAGCTTTATTCGCTTTATCAAAATACAAAGTAGGTGCTCAAAACTTCTATAGTTACAACTATGGCTCATACACAGGCGAAGTTTGTTTGGAAAGCTTAAAAAGCATGAATGTAAACTACACAATTGTATCTCACCCAGAAAGAATACTACTTAGACTTGACTCATACGAAGAAATGAAAGACAAACTATTTAGAAGTCTTAACATGGGTTTCAAAACAATACTTTGTGTAGGACATGATAACTCATTAAAAACTATAAAGAAAGAATTAAAATTCTACTTAAAAGGCGTAGAATACGATAGCTTAAAAAATTTACTAATAGCTTACGAACCAGCTAGCCAGATAGACTCATCTAATGTAAACTTAAATGAAATTGCATATGTGACTGACTTCATAAAAAAACACATGCAAAAACACTATGAAATAGACACTCCTATACTTTATGGCGGTGGTATATCCAAAGATAACATATCAGATGTTCTAAAACTAACAGATGGAGTACTAATTGGAAAAACAAGCACCAACATTCAATATCTTAAAGAAATCTTAAAATCTATAGAATAGATTTTTTCTTTTTAGACAATTCACGCAACTTTTCATACATTTAAGACATAATTAGACAAATCCTGCATTATTATGTAGTATAATGAACTCATAAAATAAAAAGGGAGATATATATGAAAAAGAAAATTTTAGTAGTAGATGACAACATTAGCATAGTAAACATGATTAAAGAATACTTTGCTAGCAGTAAGGAAGTAGAAGTATTAGATGAAGCATATGATGGAATTTCTGCATGGGAAAAGATAGAAAAGAACAAATACGACTGTATTTTACTTGACCTAATCATGCCAAAAAAAGATGGAATATACGTATTAGAAAAAATAAAAGAAAAAAATTTAACACCTAATATAATAGTACTAACTAGCTATAATGAACAAGAAACAATAAGAAATGTAAGTGAGTTTGGCGTAAAATACTTTATCCTAAAACCATTTGACTTTATTGATTTAGAAAAAAGAATACTAGACGCTACTAAAGAAAGAAAACACTTAACTGCTGTAAACTTACTTGAAAAATCACTTGATACTTCAATTACAAAAGTCTTACATGACCTAGGAATACCTTCACACATAAAAGGCTATCAATACATAAGAGACGCAATAAAATTTGTATATAACGAACCTAAATTAATTGGTGGAATAACTAAAGAATTATATCCATTAGTCGGAGAAAAATACTCAGTAAGTAACTCAAGAGTAGAAAGAAGTATTCGCCATGCAATAGAAGTATCATGGAACCGTGGAGACTGGGAACTAATGGAAGAAATATTCGGCCACTCAGTAGACATAGACAAAGCAAAACCAACAAATAGCGAATTCATTGTAACAATTGCAGACAAACTAAGACTAGACACACTTAAAGTATCAAACTAAGCATTCAAACGAGTGCTTTTTTCTCTTTTTAACCTAAATTACTTTAAAAATAACTAAACTTGTGCTAAAATATCTTTAGTAGGTGAAATATGAAAAAGATAATTTTATTAATATTAGATGGCTACGGAATAAATAAAAGTGACTTCGGTAACGCTATAAAAGAAGCAAAAACTCCAGTAATGGATAAACTTCTAATGATGTATCCAAATTCAGAACTAGAAGCAAGTGGTACTTTTGTGGGATTACCTAAAGGACAAATGGGTAATTCAGAAGTAGGTCACATGACTATCGGTAGTGGTAGAGTTACTCCTCAGCCTTTAACATACATAAATGAAAAAATAAAAAATAAGGAGTTTTTTGATAACGAACTATTAAATAACACAATAGACTACGTACTAGAAAACAACTCAAACCTTCATTTAATAGGTTTGCTTTCAAACGGTGGAGTTCATTCAAGCATAAACCATTTCTATGCAGTTCTTGCTCTAGCTAAAATGAAAGGTCTAAAAAATATTGTATTAGACATAATCACAGATGGAAGAGACACACCAGTTAAAAGTGGAATAAACTTTGTTTCAGAATTCATGGACAAAGCAGATAAACTAGGTATAGGCTGTATAAGTACAATAAGTGGTAGATACTATGCAATGGATAGAGATAACCGTTGGGAAAGAATAAAAAAATCCTATAATGCAATAGTATACGAGTCTGGTAATAACTTTCCTAATTACAACGTATGCTTTAACGAACACTATAAAAGAAATATAACAGACGAATTTATTAATCCAAGCGTAATCACACCAGGTAAATCTATAAAAGAAAAAGATGCAGTATTGTTTATGAACTATCGTCCTGAAAGAATGAAAGAATTAATAAGTGCGCTAACAGACAAAAACTTCAAAATGTTTAGAACAAAACATTTTGAAAACGTTAAATTTGTTTCACTATTTAATATACACAAAAATATACCTTTTGCTTTTGAAACAACTAAACCAAATAACACTTTAGGAGAATACTTAATGGAGTTAGACTACACTCAAGCAAGAATAGCAGAAACTGAAAAATACGCACACGTAACATACTTCTTTGATGGCACAAAAGACTTAAATAGTCCTAACATAGAGAAATTCCTAATACCTTCTCCAGACGTTCCAACATATGACATGAAACCTGAAATGAGTGTAGGAGAAGTAACAAGCACAGTTTTAAAAGAAATAGAAAACGACTATGATTTCATACTTGTTAACTTTGCAAACCCAGATATGGTCGGGCACACAGGAAACTATAAAGCAGTTGTAGACGCAATAGAAATATGTGATTTCTGCTTAGGAAAAATATACGAAAAAGCTAAAGAACACTTTTATGAACTAATAATAACAGCTGACCATGGTAATGCAGAAAAAATGCTAAATAGAGACAAAACCCCAATAACAAGCCACACAACTAGCAAAGTTCCATTCATAATTTGTAATGATGAAATAAAACTAAAACCAGAAGGTACTCTAATAGATATCGCACCAACTATAATAGACTTATACGAAATAAAAAAACCAGACGTAATGACTGGAGAAAGTCTAATAATAAAAGAAACTGAATAACCAAATTCAGTTTTTTCTATTTTCTAAGTATATCCATCACATGACTACTTGTCCCTAAAAACTCATACTTTTCACAAATAATAAAGTGATATTTTAGGTATAATTTAAACTCCTCTTCATCTAAACTATTAATCTCTTTTCTAAAATAATCAGTAAGCCCATCTTGACTAATAATCTTTTCTCTAACTAACTTGCACTCATTCTTTAACTTATCTATCTCTTCCATTGTAACAAAACTATATAAATCATTTTCCTTACTTACAACGTGAAACTGTTGATTAACATTTCCCTTTTCAAAAGCAGCTTTTATATTCTTATCAATAAACCCATGTTTCATAATAGCATAATCATTGATATAATAACTAATAAAAATATAACCATTATCTTTAACTACTCTTTTAGCTTCATTTAAAGCTTTCACTTTATCTTCAAAACTAATTAAATGATACATTGGCCCAAATAAAATAACCACATCAAAACTATTACTTTTGAAACTACTTAAATCTATTGCATTGCCTAAATAACTCTTAACACTAGGACAATTTTTTTCTATCACTCTTAAATTATGTTTAACTAGCTCAACTGCTGTCACGTCATATCCCAAATTACTAAAGAACATACTATACCTTCCAGTACCTGCTCCCACATCTAGTATCTTCGCATCTTTAAAATTACTTAAATACATATTAATATACTTTATAGCAGTTTCAAACTCAACTACCCCATGTCTTCTACTAAGCCTTTTATCTTCATTAAATTTATTATAATAATTAACTAGTTCTCTTTCATTCATTCTTCTTCACCTACACACTATAATAGCAAATTTCTTAAAAATATTGAAGAAAAAAGTTGAAATTTCAAAAAAAAGTAGTAAAATTATATACAGTTAAATGTTTTGATTAGGACACGACTAATAATAATTATTTACAAAAGCGAATTGTGTATGGTGTAAGACAATTAAATAACTTATTAGTTACTACCTATGAACAGGACTCGAAAGATGTTCCCGGGGTAAAAACTCGTTATTTAAATAAAGTTAAAAATGGATGGTACCGTGTCAAGCACTCCTTTAAAGGGGTGTTTTTTCATTTAACAAAAAGAAAGGAAGATAAAAATGATAAACATTAAAGAAAACGAAAAACTAAGTGTAATGAACCACTCATGCGCCCATTTATTAGCGCAAGCGGTACAGCATTTATACCCAAATGCTAAGTTCTGGGTAGGACCAGTTATAGAAGAAGGTTTTTACTATGACATTGATTTAGGTGACACAGTAATAAAAGAAGAAGATCTAGAAAAAATAGAAAAGGAAATGAAGAAAATTGCTAAAGACGGAAAACGTATAGTAAGACATGAACTTACAAAAGAAGAAGCTTTAGAAAGATTTAAGAATGATCCATACAAGATAGACTTAATTAATAGAATGGATGAAAATAGTACCGTAATAAGTTGCTATACACAAGGAGACTTCACTGACCTTTGTAGGGGCCCTCACGTTGAAACAGTAAAAGAACTAAAATACTTTAAACTTTTAAAAGTAAGCGGAGCATACTGGAAGGGTGACGCTAAAAACAAAATGCTTCAAAGAATTTACGGAGTATGCTTTGATAACGAAGAAGATTTAAATAACTACCTTACAGAACTAGCTGAAGCTAAAGAAAGAGACCACAGAAAAATAGGCAAAGATTTATCAATATTCATGACTAGTGACTTAGTTGGTAAAGGAATGCCTTTGTGGCTTCCAAATGGCGCTATAATAAGAAAACAACTAGAAAATTATATCTATGAAAAAGAAAGAAAAATGGGATACTTACATGTGTATACACCATGTGTTGGTACAACTGAACTATATAAAACAAGTGGACACTGGGATCACTATAAAGAAAATATGTTCCCAATGATGAAAGTAGACGATGAAGAATTTGTACTTCGTCCAATGAACTGCCCACATCATATGCTAATTTATGCAAATGACTTACACTCATATAGAGACTTACCAATAAGAATAGGCGAATTTGCAACAGACTTTAGATATGAAGCTTCTGGTGCAGTAAAAGGCTTAGAAAGAGTAAGATGTATGTGTCAAAATGATGCTCACTTATTTGTAACTCCTGAACAAATAAAAGAAGAATTTAAAAAAGTAGTATCACTAATACTTGATGTATACAAAGACTTTGGTTTCAAAAACTATAGTTTCAGACTTTCATTAAGAGACCCAGAAGACAAAGAAAAATACTTTGACGATGACGAGATGTGGAATACTGCAGAAGACAAATTAAGAGAAGTATTAAATGAATATGGCTGTCCATACAAGGAAGCAATTGGAGAAGCTGCATTTTATGGCCCTAAACTAGATGTTGAAGTAAAGCCAGCAGTTGGACCAGAAGTAACACTTTCTACTTGTCAATTAGACTTCTTACTTCCTAAAAGATTTGACTTATCATATATAGACAAAGATGGTTCAAAGAAAACTCCAGTAGTTATTCACCGCGCTATATTTGGAACATTTGATAGATTCACTGCATTCCTAATGGAAGAAACAAAAGGTGCTTTCCCATTATGGCTATGCCCAACTGAAGTTAACATAATTCCAGTAAACAATGACTACCACTTAGAATATGCAAAAGAAGTATATAAAGAATTAGATGATATGAATGTAAGAGTTAACCTAGATGATAGAAACGAAAAACTATCATACAAAATGAGAGAAAGTCAAACAAAGAAAAATCCTATAACTTTAATTTTAGGAGACAAAGAAGTAGAAAGTAGTACTATTAGTTATAGAAAATTTGGTAGTACTGAAACATATACTCTACCAAAAGAAATATTTATAAAAACATTAAAAGCAGCTATTAGTGAAAGAAAACAAAACATATAAGGTGGAATATTTCCATCTTTTTTAGAAAGTAGGAACTTATGACAAGATTAGATATAGAATTAGTAAATAGACAAATTTGTCAGACAAGAAGTAAAGCACAAATGGAAATAAAAAACTCAAACATTTTAGTAAATAGAAAAACAATTACAAAGCCTGCCTTTAATGTAGAAAGTACTGATGTTATTACTCTAAATCATGAAGTACTTGAGTATGTTTCAAGAGGCGGACTAAAATTAGAAAAAGCATTAAATGACTTCAATATAGATTTAACTGACAAAACAATGCTAGATATTGGTTCTTCTACTGGAGGATTTACTGACTGTGCATTAAAACACAATATAAAAGAAGTAATATGTGTTGATGTAGGAAGTAACCAATTAGACAGAAGGCTTAGAAAGAACGAAAAAGTACACGTATTTGAAAATACTGATATAAGAAAATTTGATAACCCTCTTTTATCAAATGTAGATATAGTGACAATAGATATTTCATTTATCAGTGTAACAAAAATAGTAGATAGATTAAATATTATAAATGCAAAAGAAATAATTTGTCTAATAAAACCTCAATTTGAATGTGGGAAAAATATTGCTGATAAATATAAAGGAATAGTACTTGATAAAGAAGTTCATGAAAAGGTAATAAAAAATATTGTTAACTCCTTTAAAGAAATAAACTACAACTTAAAAAACATAACATTTAGTCCAGTAAAAGGTGGTAACGGAAATATAGAATATTTGGCATATTTTACAAAGGAAGAAATTAATAGCACTATTAATTTTAAAGATTTAGTTAGTACTACATTTAAAATAATGAAATAATTAACAAGATTTAATTAAAAAAGAGTCTCGACAAGAGACTTTTTAATTATCTAGCAAATCTTCTATATTACATCCTAATACTTTTGCTAATTTATATAAGTTTTTTTCTTGTGCTTTATTTATATCATTTCTCCTTTGCTCATACATCTGAATCGAACGAAGTTTTACATCAGCTAATTTAGCTAGTTTACTTTGAGATAAACCACTTGCTTGTCTTACTATTTTTAAATTTGAAACCTCTTTGTTATAAAAATATGTATTTGCAATATCAAAAAATTTAGTTATATCTGCTTCATGCAAAGGTGAATACAAGTTTAATACTTCTTCAATTGGTAAGTACTTATTAATTTTATAAAAAGAATACCCCTTTGCTTGCTGATAATGTTTAAGTACAATAAAACCAAAACCATAATCATTATGAGCTTTACTACTATGATAATAATAATATCTTTTAAACCATGATATATAATTATCTTTGACATATTATCCTCATTCCATTAATACAATCATATCGTTGTGATGATATAAAGTCGAGACGTTTCTGTATTAAATAATAATATTTATAGATAAATCTACTGCACTATAGTATAATATAAGAAAAGAGGAGGGTTAACAATGGAATATTTAGATGTTTATGATGAAAACAAAAAGAAAACAGGAAAAATTATAGTAAGGGGAGAAAAGCCAAAAGAAAACGAACATATTTTATTATCAATAATTTTTATTAAAAATAGTGAAGGAAAATACTTAATTCAAAAAACATCAAAAGAAAAAGGCGGACATTATAGTTCTACTGGAGGACATGTCGAAAGTAATGAAGACTCTAAAACAACAATACTAAGAGAATTAAAAGAAGAATTAGGCCTAATAGTTAATAGAGATGAAATCAAATATATAGGAGACATTTTTTTAGAAATTCCCATTGCAGACGTCTACTATTTAGAAAAAGACATTAATTTAAAAGATTTAAAACTACAAAAAGAAGAAGTTAGTGAAGTTTCATATATGACTAAAGATGAAATTCTAAATTTAATTGACAATGAAAACTTTACTAAGTCACATGGTAAAATACTAAAAAAATTTTTTTAAAACTATCATTAAGGAGAATACTATGAAATATTTAGGAAGTCAAATATTAGAAACTGAAAGAACTTTATTAAGACCAACTATAGAAACAGACTTATATATTTTATGGAAAATATTAGGTAATAAAGAAGTATCAAAATACTATTTAGTAGGTAAATATAACACAAATTGGTTAGATGAAAAGAAGTGGCAATATAAAAAACTAGAACGAGCCCTTAATAAAGATGTATTTCAGTGAACAATATTATTAAAAGAAACTAATGAACCTATTGGACAAATATGTTGTCAAAGCATTTTAGAAAAGCCAGACTACATAAGAGATTTAGGTTGGTTTATAGATAAACCTTTCCAAGGAAAGGGTATAGGTACAGAAGTATCTAAAAAAGTAGTAGACTACATGTTTAAAGAAGTAGGAATTGACAAAATAGAAACATGTGCAGCCATAACAAACCCTGCTTCATGGCGTCTTATGGAAAAGATGAATTTTAATAAAACAGATAAAACAGTTAAAATAAAATATACATTTTTAGAAAATGAAGAAGAATGTATTTGTTATGAAATCACTAGAGACGAATATTTAGAATATTCAAAGTCAATTTATAAAAATAAGAAAATTAAAGAAATTTAATAAATCTCAACTTTTTCCAAAAAACCACTTGATTTTCATTTAAAGTAGTAGTAAAATCTATATTAATTTATTTTTTGAGGAGAAAGTATGAAGAAGCTAAAAACTATTGAAAATATTAAATTTGAAATAATTAATTACAAACATACTGTTTGCTGTGATTTTTCATGCTGCCGCTTCAACAGATTAGGTACGACTAACGACGACTAAGGCTTACGCCGGTCGCCGTTTTTGTTTACCTAAAATTAGGAGGTGTATTATGGAAGTAAAAGATTTGTTAAAAAAATTTAATGAGTATAGTCTAGAAGGTTCAAAAGAAATTTTAACTGCATACAGATATGCTGAAAAATTACATGAAGGTCAATTTAGGCAAAGTGGGGAACCATATATTATGCATCCACTAAATGTTGCATATATACTCGCAGAAATGCACGCAGACAAAGATACAATATGTGCTGGACTCTTACACGATACTTTAGAAGACACAAATACTACTAAAGAAGACATTGCACACTACTTTAATCAAGATGTTGCAAACCTAGTAGATGGTGTAACTAAAATATCTAAAATGAATTTTTCATCAAAGCAAGCACAAAACTATGCAAACACTAGAAAAATAATAACAGGTATCACAGAAGATGTAAGAATTATTATTATCAAACTTGCAGACAGACTTCACAACATGAGAACACTTGAATATAAAAGTGAATTCAAGCAAAAAGAAAATTCACTAGAAACAATGGAAATATTTGTCCCTCTTGCATACTACATTGGAGCATACAGAATAAAAAGTGAATTAGAAGACATTAGTCTAAAATATTTAAAACCAGATATGTATGAAAAAATATTAGAAAAAAAGTTAAAAGTAGAAATTAACAGTAAAGACATAATAAATGAAATGCTACACAAAATTGAAACAATATTAAAAGACAAAAACATTTCAAATGAAATAAAAGTCAGAACCAAAAACATATATGGAATATATAAAAAAATGAATGAAGGACAAAAACTAGTCGACATACATGACTTAATTGCTTTTAAAATAATGGTAGAAGAAGTAGAAAAATGTTATTTAACTTTATACTTAATTCACAAAGAATATCCACCAATGAATGAAAAATTTAAAGACTATATAGCAAATCCAAAAACAAATATGTATAGAAGCCTACATACAACAGTATTTGAACGTCATGGTAGATTAATTCAAACACAAATAAGAACCTTTGAAATGGATAAAATCGCTTCATTTGGACTAACAGCATATTGGGATATTGAAAAAAATAAAGCAAGAGATGTAATGCAAAATGACTTAAAAGAAAAATATCAATTCTTTAAATCCCTGACAGAAATAAATTCAATGTTTGGAGATAATCAAGAATTTGTAAGTCAAGTGAAAAAAGAATTATTTGCTGATAAAGTTTATTGTTACACTACTAAAGGAGACATAATAGAACTTCCAAAAGGTTCAACAGTAGTAGACTTTGCTTACAAAATACACACAGATATAGGTAACACTATGGTTGGAGCATTTGTTAATGAAGAATATGTACCAATTAGTTACGTATTAAAAAATAAAGATAGAGTTAGAATTGTAACAGATGAATTATCTTTTGGCCCTAGAGAAGAATGGGAAAGCTTTGCAAAAACATGCTCTGCAAAAAAGAAAATAAGGGAATTTAATAGAAACAATTGAGTTTATAGGGAACTCATAAAAAAACTAAGAAGGAGGAAAAATGAAACAGATTTTAAATAAGGAAAATGAAAAATACGCAAGAAAATGCTTTGAAGAAGCAATTGATATGGGGGTTAACTTTAAATTAGAAAACAAGGTTAGAGAAAAAATATTTTCTAAAGAAAGTATGGAAGAATTATTGAAGTTACCAATTTCTGAAAGTACACCAGAAGATGTGCTAAATGATTTTAATGAAAATATTTTACCATACTGCACAAACTTTTCTAATACAAAATTTATGGGATTTCCAGATGCAGGAAATAGTATTTCTGGAATAACTGGGTCGATTATCAGCGATTTTATGCAACAAAACATTATTAATTCTACTTTCTGTGCACCAATTGCAACTTACATGGAAATTGCTGTGATTAAATGGTTAAGAGAAGTAATAGGATATAAAATTAACCCAATAAATAATATTTGGGATGTAGGAGGAATCATTACATATGGAGGAACAGGTAGTAATACTACAGCAATGTTATTAGCAAGAGAAAATTTTAGAAAGAATACTATGGAATACGGTGTTAGAAATCCAGAAGAATACAAGATATTAATACCCAAAGGAATTGGACATTATAGTATAAAAAGTGCATCAATGTGGATAGGCTGTGGTAACAATGTAATAGAAGTAGAAACAAATGATTATAAATATAATTTAATCGAGTTAAAAAGAACCTTAGAAGAAAATTATGGAAAAATAATGTGTGTGGTGGTTTATGCTGGTGATAGTAGAACAATGACTATTGACAACTTAAAAGAAGTTTATAATTTAGTTAAATCAGTTGATGAACGAATATGGCTGCACGTTGATGCTTGTCATGGATTTTCCCTAGCATTTTCTAAAAAATTAAAAACCAAAATAGAAGGAATAGAACTTTATGATAGTATTTCTACAGATCCACATAAAGTTTTAGCTGTTCCATATTGTATTAGTGCATTGTTAGTTAAAAATCCCGAAAAAATGAAATTAATAACATCAACTTCAGATTTAATAATGCAAGAAGACTTTGCCTTTGGGCAAATAACACCATTTATTGGCTCAAAAAGTTGGATATCACTTAAATTGTGGTTTTCAATTAAAAGTTTAGGGATTGAAGGATATGGAAAATTAATTGAAAAAAGATGTGAAATGGCACAATATTTAAAAAATAAAATAAATTCAAGTAAAGAGTTTGTGTTATTAAATGATGTTAATATTAATTCAGTGGTCTTTATGTATGTAGAGAACAAAAATAATATAAAGCTAAATTCAAGAGAATTAAATGAACTCCATGTTAAAATATATGATAAATTATTGAATTATGGAAATTACTATTTGCATAAATTTACAATAAATGACGACAATGGTATAATTGAAAAAAACTCCACATTAATTCCACTAAGATACATGTCAGGGAACGATAATTTATCAAAAAAAGATATAGATGAAATGTTAAAAAATATTTCTATGATAGCACAGGAGGTAAAAAATAATGATAAATAAACTTTGTAAAAATTATTATGATATGATAAGTCGTGAGTATGGCACTATAGTTCAAAGCACTATCATATATGGTTCAAACATCTATAATTGTAGTTCAAGCGATTTGGATGTATGTTTAATTGTGAACAACTATGATAAAGCATTACAAGATGAAATTATAAAAAAAACAAAAAGCTTTCATTTACTTAACAAATTAAAAGTAGATGAAGAAATTCCATTTGAAAATAAATTAATTTATTCAGAAAAAGAAGTTTTAGATACTCTAGAACATTCTCCATTTGAATTTAATGGAAATATTATAATTAAAGATATTGTGAAAACAAAAGAATTTTTGAGTTCTGTAGAAATGAAAAAAAGGCTATTATTAAATATCTTAACAACAGATCATTTGACTATTGGAAAAAGTACAGAAAATTATGAAAGAATTGCTTGGAAAATTATTCTTACCGCACTAAAAGAATATTACTTATTGCAAAACATGGATGTTGAAAACATTTTGACATATTTATACAAAAATCCATATACAGGTGCAGAAGGCGAAATGTATTTAGGATACAAAAAGAATAGAGTCGAAAAAGAAATGTACTTGAAAAGGAAATTAGGTGAAATGTTATGATAGATTTATCAAAAAATCAAAATCCATATTATCCAACAAAAAAAATATATAGAAAATTGAAAAAGGAAGTTAAAAGTATTAAATTTTATGCAGAGGATTACGTCAAGATATCATTACCCAAAACTTCTGGTAATAGAAGAATAACTGAAAGAAATTTTCTTATTACCAATGGTACAATGGAAGCAATGGATTTAATATTGTTTGCGAAAAAGAAAAAAAAGATTGGTTTTATGCAGCCTACCTTCTGGGGAATTAAAACTGCAGCAAATAGAAATTCTTATGAAATAATAGAAGAACACTTTGAAGAAAACATGGAATATAATGCTATGAAAATTGATGAATTAGCAAAAAAAGTAGACTTAGTATATTTATGTAATGATAACAATCCAACACTTAGTTATTTAGATAATAAAGAATTATACAAGTTAATTAAAGACAATAAAAATTGTTCATTTATAGTAGATGAAACTGTATTAACTTTTGATTTAAACTACGATAATTTAACAATGATTAATTATATAACTGAATTGAAGAATTTAAATGTCATAGTATCGCTATCAAAAATATTGAGCATACCTGGACTAAGATGTGGATTAATTGTAAGTGATGAAAACAATATTGAAAATTATAAAATAAATCAAACACCATATTCAACTAACATTTTCATCGCAAAAAATATAAACATGTTTTTAAACGAACGTAATAGAATAAAAAAGTCAAAAATAAAAATAAAGAACAATTTTATTTACCTAAAAAAAAGTTTAGAAAAAGAAAATTTTAAAAAATTAATTAATAATGTAAAATATAAATATACAGGTTTTATGTTGGTAGAATTATGTGATAAAGTTAATTATAATGATTTGATTGAATTTTTGAATCAGAATAAAATATTCTTATCAACGACTAATAAGTATTATGGAAATTTAAGACATAATTACTTACGAATAAGTGCTGGAAAGAAAAAAGAGTTTAGGGCTTTAATTAAAACATTGAAAAAATATTTGAATAAAATATAAAAATATAGTATAATATGTTAAAATTATTTATGTTGAGGAGGAAAAAAGTATGAATAAAAGAGACATTTTTATAGGTGGAGCGTGGCCATATGCTAATTATTTTTTACATGTTGGTCATTTAGCTGCATTATTACCAGGAGATTTATTAGCAAAATATTATAGGGGCAAAGGAGATAATGTTATATACGTATCAGGTTCCGACTGCCATGGCACACCAATAACAGAACGTGCAAAAAAAGAAGGTGTAGAGCCAAATCAAATAGCAGAATACTATCACACAGAGTTTGCAAAAACATTCGATAGATTAGGTTTTGAATATGATGAATATTCCACAACCATGAGTGAACACCATAAAGAATATGTTAAAGAAAAATTTAAAAAAATGATAGAAAACGGCTACATTTATGAAAAAGAAGTAGAACAAGATTATTGTGATGAATGTAAGACATTCTTATCAGATAGAGAAATAGAAGGTATTTGCCCACACTGTGGTGGAAAAAGTACAGGAGATCAATGTGATAAATGTGGTGCTTCATTAGATAGCACTGAAGTATTAGACAAGCATTGTAAAAAATGTCACAGTAAAACAATATTAAAAAATAATAAACATTTATATTTTAAACTAACAGAATTTGAAAACGGATTACAAGAATTAATAAATAAAAACAAGCTAACATGGAGAAAAAATGCATTGGGTGAAGCACAAAAATACATAGATATGGGTTTGGTAGACCGTGCAGCAACAAGACAACTTGACTGGGGAGTAGAAGTTCCGGTTGAAGGTTATGAAGATAAAAGAATTTATGTATGGATTGAAGCGGTATTAGGATATTTATCAGTTGGAGAAGAAGTAGCAAAAAGTCGTGGTATTGATTTTGATAAATTCTTATCTGACGATAATGCAAACTTAAAGACATATTATGTTCATGGAAAAGATAATATTCCATTCCATACAACTATATATCCAGCCTTATTACTTTCATTAAAAGAAAATTATAGACTTCCAGATTACATTGTATCTTCTGCCTATGTTAATTTAAATAATGAGAAAATGAGTAAATCAAAAGGAAATTTAATAACTGCCAATGAATTATTAGATATGTTTGAAAGCGATACTTTAAGATTTTATTTCTCATTTAAAGGGCCAGAAACAAATGACATGAATTGCTCGATAGACGATATCATTCAAACTCACAATAAATTCTTAGTAGGTATGTTAGGCAACTTTGTAAATCGTAATTTATCCTTCATTAAGAAGAAATTTGATGGAAACATTACAGAAGGTACAATAGATGAAAAGATAAAAGAAGCAACAAACAAAACTTATCACTTAGCTGGAGAATACTTTGAAAAAGGTGAAATCAAAAATGCTGTAACATCTATAATGGAATATGTTAATTTAGCAAATAAGTACTATGATAGTAGAGAGCCATGGAAACAAGTTAAAGAAAATATTAGTGATTTTAACGATACAACATATACTTGCTTATACATGATTGCAAATCTATCAAACTTAATAGAGCCAGTTTTACCAAATGCTTCAACTAAGATAAAAAGAATGTTAAATTTAAATCCATACAAATGGGAAGAAGAAATGATTTCAGGAGATTATAAACTTACTGATGTTGAAATACTTTATAATCGTTTAGAAGAAAAAAAAACTGAACTAGTTAGCGATAATAGTAAAAAAAGATAAATAATAGTTTAATAATGATTATAAAAGAACGAAATTTGCATAATTCCTAAAAGTGTGCTATAATAAGCACACTTTTATTAAAGGGGGAAAATTATGGAAGACTATTTAAACGATTATAAAGAAAGCTTAAAAGATTTAACTGAAGAACAAACAAATGAAAGAAACTTATATCTAAAAGGACTTCAAACAGGGCTTTATTATGGTCCAACAACAGGACTATCAAGTATAGATAAACCGTGGTTAAAGTATTTTAAAAACGAAAACATATTAAAAACTATGCCCAGAATTACAATATATAATTATCTATATGAATCTAACAAAAACAGCCAATTAAGTATTGCTTTAGAATATTTTGGAAGAAAAATAACTTACTTTGAACTATTTAGAAAAATAGAAAAAACAGCCAAAAACTTTAGTGCATTGGGAGTAAAAAAAGGAGACATTGTGACAATATGCATGCCATCAACTCCAGAAACAATTTACTCAATATATGCTCTTAACAAAATAGGCGCAATACCTAATTTAATCGATCCTCGTTACAGCGAAGATATGATAAAAGATTTAATTGTTGAAGCAAATTCAAAATATTTATTAACAATAGACCTATGTAATGAAAAAATAAAAAAAATAGAAAGCGAAACAAACTTAGAAAAAATAATATCAGTATCTGCCACTAACTCTGTACCCATAATTAGACACATAAAGAAAAATAATGTTGTAGAAAATGAAAAATGGATGAACTGGACAACATTTACAAAAAAAGAAAGTACTTACGAGGAAAATGAATATGTACAAGGTAAGTTTTCTGTATTAGTACACACTGGTGGAACAACAGGAAAACCAAAAGGTATAATGCTAACAGATGACAACATAAACTCAATAGTTTTCCAATATAAAAACGGTGATATAGCCTTATCAAAAAAACAAACTTTCTTAGATATTATCCCACCTTTCGCAGCATACGGAATATGTTCGTCTATACACATGCCATTATCTTTAGGAATGAAAACAATACTTATACCTAAATTTAATCCAAACGAATTTGATAAACTAATTCTAAAACATAAACCAACACATGTTTTAGGAGTGCCAAGTTTTTGGGAAAACCTATCAAAAAATCCTGCTATGGCTAATGTAGACTTATCATTCTTACGAAGTCCAGGTTCAGGTGGAGATGGCATATTAGCCTCAAGTGAAGAAAAAGTAAATGAGTTTTTTAAAAGTCATAACTCAAGTTCAAAATTAATAAAAGGTTATGGAATGAGTGAAGTAAGTTCTAGTGCTTGTACATGTACCACTAGTGCAAATGAATTAACAAGTGTAGGAATACCACTAATCAAAACAACAATAGGAATATTTGAACCAAATACAACAAATGAACTAGGTTACAATTCATCAGGTGAAATATGCATAACTGGTCCTTCGGTAATGAACGGATACTTTAATAACGAAAGCTTAACTAATAAAACAATAAAAACACATTCTGATGGATTAAAGTGGGTTCACACAGGAGATTTAGGTTACATAACAGAAAATGGTATACTATACGTTACTGGAAGAATAAAAAGAATGATAGTAAGATATGATGGCTTTAAAATGTATCCAACAGCAATAGAAGAAGTAATTTCAAGAACTCCTGGAATAGAATCAGTTGCAGTAGTAAAGTCATATAATGAATTAGGAAATATTGTAAAAGCATTTATGGTAGCGAATAAAAATGTTAAGGACTTAGATTTATTAGAGAGTGAAGTATTAGAAAATTGTAAACTCCATCTTGCAGAAAGATCAATTCCAGAAAAGTTTGAATTCATAGATGAATTACCTTTAACAAATCTAGGCAAAATAAATTATAATGAATTAGAAAACAGAGAATTTTCTAATAAAAAAGTGTTAAAAAATAGTTAAAACATCATACTTAACTATTTTTTTTATTTACTTTGTGATAAAATTTATATATAAAGGTAGTGATAATATGAGTTTTGGAGTATCATTTTCAAGTCTAAGTCTCTTTTATAGTATATTACTAACTATAACTTATTTCAAAAAGAGAAGAGCTAAAAACTATGAAACAAAATTATATGGATGGTTAATAATAACAAATTTAATAGGACTCGTCCTCGCCATTGCGTGTTATTTCTTTGTATTAAATAAAGAAACATACGAAATAGCAAACTTTATAATCTCACGATTTTATTTAATATATCTAACAACATGGATAATGATACTTACAATGTATGTAATCATGATATCAGTTAAACAAGAAAGCTTAGAAAAAACATGGGACAAATTACTAAAATATATGATAATCATATGGTTTATAGCAAGTTTTATCACTTTTATCTTACCATTAAATTATGTAAACACAAATAATTTGGTATATTCATATGGAACATCTGCAAACTTTACTTTCTTAATAGGCTTCCTATTTGAAATAGTATGCTTTATATTCATGTTAAAAAATATAAAGAGCATAAAAAATAAAAAATATTTGCCAATAATCTTATACATGATAGGCGGCACAATTGTAATGGCTATTCAAAAACTAAATCCGGGATTACTACTAATGACATCTACTGAAACTTTTGTAACATTCTTAATGTATTTCACAATAGAAAACCCAGACATGAAACTTATTAACGAACTAGAACTTGCTAAAAGCTCAGCCGAAAAAGCAAATCGTGCTAAAACAGAATTTTTAAGTAGTATGTCTCACGAAATAAGAACACCTCTAAATGCAATTGTAGGTTTATCAGAAATAATAAATAAAACTGACGATGTAAAAGAAATACATGAAGACTCAAAAGATGTAGTAAATGCAAGTTACACACTTCTTGAAATAGTAAACAGTATTCTAGACATAAGTAAAATTGAAGCAGGAAAAATGGAAATAGTAAAAGTTAACTATAATCCAAGAGATGAAATACAAAAACTTGCAAAACTACTAGAAACTAGAATAGGTTCAAAAGACTTGAAATTATACGTTGAAATAGATAACAATTTACCTAACGTTTTATATGGAGACTTAAACAAGGTAAAACAAATAATATCAAATTTACTATCAAATGCAATCAAGTACACTGAAAGTGGTCGTGTAGATTTAAAAGTTGTGGTAGAAAACACAGACAAAATATGTAACTTAGAAATAATGGTAAAAGATACAGGTCGTGGTATCAAGGAAGAACAACTTTCCCACTTGTTCACAAAGTTTGATAGACTTGAAGCAGACAAAAACACATCAATTGAAGGAACAGGACTAGGGCTTGCAATAACTAAAAGCTTAGTAGAAATGCTTGGTGGTACTATAAATGTAGAAAGCACATATGGCGTAGGAAGTGTGTTTTCTGTAACAATTCCTGAAGAAATATCAGACGTTGTCTTAGAAACTACAGAAACAGAAAGTATTACTAAATATAATGGAGTAACTTCTCTTATTGTAGACGACTCAAAACTAAACCTTAAAGTAGCAGAAAAAATACTATCTGAATATGGTTTAACTACAGAAACAGTACTAAGTGGAGATGAGTGTATAGACAAAATAAAAAGAGGTAACATTTACGATATAATATTTATGGACATAATGATGCCTAACAAGGGTGGTGTAGAAACTCTTAAAGAACTTAAGTCACTTCCTAACTTTAATACACCAGTAGTCGCATTAACCGCAGATGCAATGGAAGGCCAAAAAGAAGCATATTTATCTGCAGGATTCATTGCATACTTATCAAAACCAATTGACCGTCAAGAACTAGAGTCTTTCTTAAAAAAAGAATTAAAAGACAAAGTAACACTAGAAAATATTAAAAGTTCTGTCAAAGAAGAAATCAAGCCTGCCAAAAAAGAAAATAATAAAGAAGAATTACTTACTAGTGTTGGACTAGATCTAAAAAAAGCATATGAGTTCTTTATGGACATAGACACTCTTATCCCACAACTAAAAGAATACCTTACTGAAAGTACAGAAAATAAGCGTGTTATAAAAGAGTCTTATAATAAGAAAGACGACATCAACTATGAAATAGTAGTTCACAAACTAAAAAGTGAAAGTAGAATGCTTGGACTTACTAGCTTAGGTGAAATGTTCTATAATCATGAACTAGCTGCTAAAAGAAAAGACTGGGACTATATAAATAAGGAATACACTTCATTAATAAACGAATATGATAAAGTATTAAATGTACTAGAAAAGCTATAGAAAATGCATATTAAAAAATGTAAACAAATCAAAGTTTTAAACTGTAAACAGAAGAGACTAAATTCTTTTCTGTTTATTTAATTTATCTATAAAAAACAACTTGTAAACTTTACAAAAAAAATTAATCAAAAAACACTTGATTTTTACACAATTTTATCATATAATGATATACGTATGACTGCGGAGAAGCACAAGGTTGCTGATACACCCGGTTAAGTTGTAAATATTTAATTTAGTATCAGGTAATTTGTGTGGAGCGAGTCTATTTGAAATAGGCGAAGGAGGGTAATTTATGGCAAAAGAAAAAGTTCGTATCAGATTAAAAGCGTATGATCACAGAGTACTTGATCAAGCAGCTAGCAAAATTGTTGATACAGTAAAACGTACAGGTGGTGTTGTTTCTGGACCAGTTCCACTACCAACAGACATCGAAAAAATCACAATTCTAAGAGCTGTTCACAAATACAAAGATTCACGTGAACAATTTGAAATGAGAACACACAAAAGATTAATTGATATCGATAGTCCAAGTAAAGAAACAGTAGATGCATTATCTCACTTAGATTTACCAAGCGGAGTAGATATTCAAATTAAATTATAAGATTTAGTAGGGAGGAAAAACAATGAAAGGAATCTTAGGACGTAAAGTTGGAATGACACAAGTATTCACAACTAACGGATTACTTATACCTGTAACTGTAGTAGAAGTTGAACCAAACGTTATAACTCAAATCAAAACAGTAGAAAAAGATGGGTATAATAGTATTCAATTAGGTGCTTTTACAAAAAGAGAAAAAGTATCTAATAAACCAGAAATGGGACATGTTAAGAAAGCAAATACTACACCTAAGCGCTTCTTAAAAGAAATTAAAGGATTAGATGTAACTAACTATGAAGTTGGTCAAATAATCGGTGTAGACACATTCGAAGTAGGAGAACTAGTAGACGTAACAGGAACTTCTAAAGGTAAAGGTTTCCAAGGAACAATTAAGAGACATAACTTTAGTAGAGGACCTATGGGACACGGTTCACACTATCATAGAGCTGTTGGTTCTCGTGGACCAATGAGACCAATGAGAGTCTTAAAAGGTAAGAAATTACCAGGACATATGGGTAATGAAACAGTAACAATTCAAAACCTAGAAATCATAGCAGTTGATGTAGAAAATAATTGCTTACTAATAAGTGGTAATATACCAGGACCTAAAAAAGGTTATGTAATAGTAAGAACTGCTATTAAAAACGGTGGAAAAGTTGAAGCTAAAGAATTAGTTTCATACGTAGTAGAAGAAGTTATAGAAAATAACGAAGTAGTAACTGAAGAACTAACTGAAACAGTTGAAACTCCAGTTGCTGAAGAAGTAACAGAAGAAACTGCTACAGAAACTCCAGAAAAGGAGGATGCTGAATAATGGCTAAATTAGATGTAATAAAACTAAACGGAGAAAAAGCTAGCACTGTTGAATTAAACGATGCTATCTGGAATATCGAAGTAAACGAAATAGTATTAAGTGAAGCAGTAAGATTGCAAATGGCTTCATTAAGACAAGGTACACATGATACTAAAGGAAGAAGTGAAGTATCAGGTGGCGGAAGAAAGCCTTGGAGACAAAAAGGAACTGGACGTGCTCGTCAAGGTTCAATTAGAGCCCCTCACTGGGTAGGTGGAGGAATCGTTTTTGGACCAACACCAAGAAGTCATAGTTTCAAAATGAATAAAAAAGAAAGAAGACTTGCAATTAAAAGTGCTCTTTCAGATAAATTACAAAATAAAGAAATATGCGTAGTTGATAGTTTAGAATTAACTTCACCTAAAACAAAAGAATTTAATAACACATTAAATACTTTAAACTTAAATGGTAAAACATTAATAGTAACTGATGGAGAAAATGGTAATGTTGTATTAGCTTCAAGAAACATGGCTAACTTACATGTTATTGAACCATCAAGTATTAACGTTTTAGACCTAGTAGGTGCAGATAACTTACTTATCGATGTAGCAAGCGTTAATAAAATAGAGGAGGTGCTTAAATAATGAATATAGAAATAATAAAAGCACCAGTAATAACTGAAAAAACAAATAACTTAGCTAGTGCTAACGTATACGTTTTCAAAGTTGACAAATCTGCTAACAAAACAGAAATTAAACAAGCTATTGAAAACAAATGGAACGTTAAAGTTTTAAGCGTTAACACTACTAATACACAAGCTAGAAAAAGAAGAGTTGGAAAGTACACAGGTTACACAACTCCTTACAAAAAAGCTTATGTAAAACTTAAGGAAGGCTCTACAATAGAGTTTTAGTAGGTGATTATAATGGCAATAAAGAAATTTAAACCAATAACTAACGGAACTAGAAACATGAGTACTTTAGTAAATGAAGAAATCACATCAAGTACTCCTGAAAAAAGTTTATTAAGAAAAACTAAAAGCAACGCTGGAAGAAACAATCAAGGTAAAATCACTGTAAGACATAGAGGTGGCGGAGTTAAAAGAAAATATCGTGTAATAGATTTCAAAAGAAATAAAGACGGTGTTATCGGAACTGTTACAAGTATCGAATATGATCCAAACAGAAGTGCAAACATTGCATTAATAACTTATGCTGATGGAGAAAAAAGATACATTATCGCACCTTTAAACTTAAAAGTTGGTGATAAAATAGAAAGTGGAGAAAATGTTGATATCAAAGTTGGTAATGCTCTTCCACTTATGAACATTCCAGTTGGTACAGTAGTACACAATGTTGAATTAAATCCTGGTAAAGGTGGACAACTAGCACGTGGTGCTGGTTCAAGTGCACAAATATTAGGTAGAGAAGGAAAATATGTTTTATTAAGACTTAAGTCTGGTGAAACAAGAAAAGTTATGGGAGTATGTCGTGCAACTATAGGAACAGTTGGTAACTTAGATTACGAATTAGTTCATTTAGGAAAAGCAGGAAGAAAAAGACACATGGGATGGAGACCTACTGTACGTGGTAGCGTTATGAACCCTAACGATCACCCTCATGGTGGTGGTGAAGGTAAAGCACCAGTTGGTAGAAAAGGACCTATGACTCCATGGGGTAAACCAGCTCTTGGACTTAAAACTCGTAAAACAAAGAAAGCTAGCGAGAAATTAATAGTATCTCGCAGAAATAAATAGAAAGGATTTGTGCGTATGTCAAGAAGTTTAAAAAAAGGACCTTTCGTTTTTGACAGATTGCTTAAGAAAGTACAAGCTCTAAACGAAAGTGGAAAAAAAGAAGTAATTAAAACTTGGTCACGTCGTTCAACTATATATCCAGATTTCGTTGGACACACATTTGCAGTTCATAATGGAAAAGATTTCATTCCAGTATATGTAACTGAAGACATGGTTGGACATAAACTTGGTGAGTTTGCATTAACTCGTAAGTTTGGTGGACATGCTGGCGAAAACAAATAGGAGGGTAAATTATGGAAACTTATGCAATACATAAAGGTGCCATGATCGCACCTAGAAAAGCTAGAATGACACTTGACCTTGTAAGAGGTAAAAAGGTTATTGAAGCAAGAATGATTTTATTAACAACTAACACTAAAGCTAGTCGTTTAATAAAGAAAGTATTAGATAGTGCTGTTGCAAATGCAGTAAATAATCTAGGATTAAAAGAAGAAGACTTATACGTTGTTGAAACTTACATCAACGAAGGAGTTACATTAAAAAGAAGTAAAATCGCGTCACGTGGAAGCGTTGACAAACGTGATAAAAGAACAAGTCACATCTTTGTAAAAGTTAGTGACAAGAAGGAGGACTAAGCTATGGGGCAAAAGGTAAGTCCAGTCGGACTAAGAATAGGAATCAATAAAGACTGGGAAAGTAAATGGTATGCACCAAATAAAGATTTCGCTAAATACTTAAACACTGATATTAAAATTCGTGAATATTTAGAAAAAAATCTTAAAGGTAGCTCAGTCGCTAGTATAGTTATTGAAAGAAATAACAAAAGAACAAATATAATAATTAATACTTCAAAACCAGGTGTAGTAATCGGCCGTGGTGGAGAAGAAATAGAAAAACACAAAAAAGCACTTGCAAAATTAACTGGCGAAGATATTTACATTTCAATAGTAGAAATCAAACAACCAGACTTAAATGCAGCATTAGTTGCAGAACAAATCGCAATGCAAATTGAAAACCGTGTATCATTTAGAGTTGCTCAAAAGAAAGCAATCAGAAACACAATGAAAGCAGGAGCAAAAGGTATCAAGACTTTAATATCTGGACGTTTAAATGGTGCTGAAATAGCAAGAAGCGAAGGATATAACGAAGGAACTGTACCACTTCATACATTAAGAGCTGACATCGATTATGCTCATAAAGAAGCTGACACTATCTACGGAAAAATCGGCGTAAAAGTATGGATCTATAAAGGAGAAATCCTTCCTGCCAAAGGAAACAAGGGAGGTAAAGAAAATGCTAATACCAAAGAGAACTAAGTATAGAAAACCTCACAGAATTAGTTACGAAGGCAAAAGTAAAGGTAAAAACGTATTATCATTCGGTGAATACGGTCTAGTTGCTAAAGAAGGCGCTTACATCACTGCAAGACAAATAGAAGCAGCCCGTGTAGCTATGACAAGAGAAATGAAAAAGTCTAAAAGAGGTAAAGTATTTATTAACATATTCCCTCATTTAGCGAGAACTAAAAAACCACTAGAAGTTCGTATGGGAAGTGGTAAAGGTAATGTTGAAGAATGGGTTGCTGTTGTAAAAGAAGGTAAAATCATGTTTGAAATGACTGATGTTACTGAAGAGACAGCTAGAGAAGCATTTCGTTTAGCTGGACATAAGTTACCTATCAAGACTAAATTCATAAAGAAAGAAGAGGTGCAAACTAATGAAAACTAGTGAAATAAGAAAAATGACTACTGAAGAGATTAACTCAAAAATAGTTGAACTTAAAGCTGAGTTATGGAATTTGCGTTTCAGTGGTGCTACTGGTTCTTTAGAAAAACCTCACAAAATCAGAGAGTTACGTCATGACGTTGCAAGATTAAAAACTGTACTTAACGAACGTAAGGAAGATAAGTAGGAGGATTTATGGAAAAGACTAAAGAAACAAAAGTTGGAAAAGTTGTAAGCACAAGCATGGACAAAACAATCGTAGTATTAACAGAAACTTACAAAAAACACCCACTATACAAGAAAAGAGTTAAATACTCTAAAAAATATAAAGTACATGATGAAGAAAACAAAGCAAAAGTAGGAGACACTGTTAGAATAGCAGCATGTCGTCCACTTTCAAAAACAAAAAGATATGTATTAGATAGCATTATTGAAGAAGCTATCGTACTTTAAGAAAGGAACGTGAGTATTAATGGTACAACCAGAAAGCCGTTTAAAAGTTGCCGATAACTCAGGCGCAAGAGAAATCTTAGTTATAAGAGTACTTGGTGGCTCATTCGTAAGAAGCGGAAATATTGGAGACGTTGTAGTAGGAACTGTTAAAAAAGCAATACCTAACTCTAACGTTAAAAAGGGAAAAGTCGTAAAGGCTGTAATAGTTAGAACAGTTAAAGGCGTAGAAAGACCAGATGGTTCACACATCAAATTTGATGACAATGCTTGTGTTCTAATTAAAGATGATAAGAGTCCTGTAGGAACACGTGTTCTAGGACCAGTTGCTAGAGAACTTCGTGATAAAGATTTCATGAAAATCGTGTCTCTTGCACCAGAAGTATTATAGGAGGGGTACTAGATGAAAATTAAAGTTGGAGATAAAGTAAGAGTAATTACTGGTTCAAACAAAGGTAAAGAAGGAAAAGTATCAAAGGTTTTAAGAAACGAATCTAGAGTTATTGTTGAAGGTGTAAATATTGTTAAAAAACACGTTAAACCTAACAGAACTAACGAAACAGGTGGAATTCTTGAAATTGAAGCTCCTATTCATATTTCAAATGTATTTGTTCTTTCTGAAGAAAAGAAAGAAAACAAAAAATCTAAGAAAGAATCTAAATAGGAGGAAATAATATGGAAACATTAAAGAAGAAATATAATGAAGAAATAACTCCTGCTCTTATAGAAAAATTTGGATACACTTCTAAAATGGAAGTTCCAAAACTAGAAAAAATAGTTCTAAACATGGGTGTAGGAGATGCAACTACTGATTCTAAATACTTAGATGCTGCTGTTAAAGAATTAACTGTAATAGCTGGACAAAAACCAGTTGTAACAAAAGCTAAAAAATCAATTGCAGGATTTAAATTAAGAGAAGGAAACAAAATTGGTTGCAAAGTTACACTTCGTGGAGAAAGAATGTATATATTCTTAGAAAAATTAATAAACATCGCACTACCTCGTGTACGTGACTTTAGAGGAATCTCAAAAGGAAGTTTTGATGGAAGAGGAAACTATACTTTAGGAATTAAAGAACAACTTATATTCCCAGAAGTAGACTATGATCAAGTAATTAAAACTAGAGGCTTAGATATAGTTATAGTAACAACTGCTAAAACTAATGAAGAAGCTTTAGAATTACTAAGTAGTTTTGGTTTACCTTTCAAGAAATAGGAGGTCTAAGTAATGGCAAAAACAAGTAAAAAAGTTAGTCAAAAAAGAGGAAGCAAGTTTGAAGTAAGAAATTACACTAGATGTGAAAGATGCGGAAGACCTCACAGTGTATTAAGAAAGTTTGGACTATGCCGTATTTGCTTTAGAGAACTAGCTTACAAAGGTCAAATACCTGGCGTTAAAAAGTCTAGTTGGTAAGAAGGGAGGACTTATTATGAATGATTTAATATCAGATATGCTTACAAGAATGCGTAATGCGCTTGCTATGAAATATACAAGTGTAGAAGTAATTGGTTCAAAAATGACAAAAGAAATCGCTACAATATTAACAAATGAAGGATACATTGAAGGATTTGAAGTTGTAAAAGATGGTGCAGCTGAAAAATTACTAATAAACCTAAAATATGGTGCAAAAAAAGAAAGAGTTATAACAGGACTTAAAAGAATCAGTAAACCTGGTTTAAGAGTATATGTTAAAGCTAACGAAGTACCTAAAGTATTAAATGGTTTAGGAATAGCTATAGTATCTACTTCTAAAGGAGTAATGACAGATAAGGAAGCAAGAAAAGAAAACCTTGGTGGAGAAATTCTTGCATACATCTGGTAAGGAGAAATTATGAGTAGAATAGGTAAAAGAGTATTAGTTATACCTGAAGGTGTAACAGTTGAAGTTAATAATAGTGATGTCAAAGTATCAGGAAAACTAGGAAGTTTAGAACTAACAGTTAAACCTGGAATCAACGTAACAGTTGAAGATAAGAACGTAACAGTTACAAGAGATAATGATTCTAAAGAATTAAGAAGCTTACACGGAACAACAAATGCAAACATCAAAAACATGATTGAAGGAGTAAGCACAGGATTTAAAAAAGAATTAGAAATAAATGGTGTTGGTTACAAATTCCAAGTAGCCGGTAACACTCTAACAATAAGTGCAGGATATAGTCATCCAGTTAAAATGGAAGCTCCAAAAGGAATAACTTTAGAGAGTCCTAGTCAAACTGAACTAAACATAAGTGGTTTTGACAAACAAGTTGTAGGAGAATTTGCTGCACAAGTTCGTAAAGTACGTGGACCAGAGCCATATAAAGGTAAAGGAATTAAGTACAAAGGCGAATTTATAAGACGTAAGGAAGGAAAGAAAGCTGCATAGGAGGTAAGAAAGTATGATTAAAAAAGAAAGTAAAAACGTAAATCGTTTAAAAAGACATGCTCGTATAAGAAAAAATTTATCTGGTACAAGCACAACACCAAGATTAAACATATTTAGAAGTAATACTAACATTTATGCACAAATTATAGATGATGAAAAAGGTGTTACTTTAGTAAGTGCCTCAAGCTTAGACATGAAACTAAATGGTTCAAAAATTGAAAATGCTAAAAAAGTAGGAACTGAAATTGCTAAAAGAGCATTAGAAAAAGGAATTACAGAAGTAGTATTCGATCGTGGTGGATACCAATATCACGGAAAAGTTGAATCATTAGCTGATGCAGCAAGAGAAGCTGGACTTAAATTCTAAGGGAGGGACTATAAGAAATGGATAATATTAGAGAAAAAAATAACAAAGAAAGAACAAATAAAAGAGAATTTGTTAAGAAAAGTCCTTACGAAGAAAAAGTAATATCAATTGGACGTGTATCAAAAACAACTAAAGGTGGACGTACAATGAGATTTACTGCAACAGTTGCTGTTGGAGACAGAAAAGGTAAAGTAGGTTTAGGAACAGGAAAAGCTAACGAAGTACCAAATGCAATTTCAAAAGCTATTAAAGCTGCTGAAAAAAATGTGATAACAGTTAACCTAGTTGAAGGTAGAACACTAAGTCATGAAGTAATTGGTAAATGCGGAGCTGCTAAAGTTTTAGTAAAACCTGCAAAAGCCGGTAGTGGAATCATTGCTGGTGGACCAGTTCGTAACGTACTTGAACTTGCTGGGGTTAAAGATATTGTATCAAAAAGCCTAGGAAGTAATACACAAATAAACACTGCAAAAGCTGCTATGGATGCATTAAAACAACAAAAAAGCATAAGCCATATTGCAAGCTTACGTGGTAAAAAAGTAGAGGAGATTATAGGATAATGAAATTAAATGAATTAAAAATGAATCCTGGGTCTACTCAAAAGAGAAAAATTGTTGGTAGAGGACCAGGAAGTGGATTAGGAAAAACATCTGGTCGTGGTGAAAAAGGTCAAAAAGCTCGTTCAGGAGCAAGTATCAAGCCATGGTTTGAAGGTGGACAAAATCCATTATACAAAAGAATTCCAAGAAGAGGATTCAATAATGCAAGATTTACTATTAGATATGCAATAGTAAACGTAAGCGATCTTAACAGATTTGAAGACGGTTCAACTGTAACACCAGAAATGCTAAAAGAAGCTGGATTAGTGAAAAAAGAATTAAACGGTATCAAAATTTTAGGAAGTGGAGAACTTACTAAAAAGTTAACTGTTAAAGCTAATATATTCACAAACGGTGCTATAAACAAAATAGAAAGTAACGGTGGAAAAGTTGAGGTGATTTAGATGTTTGCAACATTCAAGCAAATATTTAAGAAAACTAACAAAGACTTAAAAAGTAGAGTACTATATACACTTGGTGCATTATTCATTTTCGCATTAGGAAATGCAATAACTGTACCAGGTATGAGTGCTATAACAGAAAACTTGGGTTTTCTAGAATTATTAAATGCAATGAGTGGTGGAGGACTAAAACAATTTAGTATATTCGCTCTAGGTGTAATGCCATACATTACTGCTTCAATACTACTTCAAGTACTTCAAATGGACTTAATGGGAATAACATATTTCCAAGAGTTAAAAGAAATGGGAGAAGAAGGTAGACGTAAAATTAATCAAATAAATAGATACCTTGGTATAGGATTTGCTCTTATAGAAGGTTACATTTATTCAATTATGTTTATGGGAAAAACTGCTACTCCTCTTGAATATGTAGAAATAAGTTTAATCTTAACAGCAGGTACAGCATTCTTATTATACCTAGGAGATCAAATAACTAATAAAGGTTTAGGAAACGGTATTAGCCTAATTATCATGGCTGGTATCGTAAACACAATGCCTAGAATGATGATAGAAGCATTTAATGCACTAGCAATAAATGGCTCAAACACATTCTTAGGAATACTATCATTTGTAATATTTATATTACTATATATAGGAATAATAGTTGGAGTAATATATGTACAAGAAGCTGAAAGAAGAATACCTATACAATATTCAAACAGAAGTGCAGGTACTTATAAAGCAAATACATCATTCTTACCATTAAGAATAAACTCTGCTGGAGTTATGCCAGTAATATTTGCCTCAGCCGTACTAGCAATACCAACTACACTAACATATATCATAAAAAATGAAAGTTTTAAATTATTCGTTGATAAATACTTATCAACACAAACTCCTGTTGGATTTATAGTATATATCTTATTAATAATAGCATTTACTTATGGCTATACATACTTGGCTGCAGTAAATCCAGAAGATATATCAAAAAATCTAAACAAACAAAATGGATACATTCCAGGAATAAGACCTGGTACAGAAACAACAAAATACGTATCAAAAGTATTATCAAGAATTACATTCATGGGAGCAATATTTATAGCAATAATCGCTGCAATACCAATTATATTTAGTTGGATTTCAGATATGCCAAGCATAGTAACTCTTGGTGGTACAAGTATCCTAATCGTCGTAGGAGTATTATTAGAAACATATAAACAACTTGAAAGTTCAGTAGCATCTCGTGCTTATAGGAGGTAATAAAAATGAACATCATTTGGATTGCTCCACCTGCCGCTGGCAAGGGAACATTTAGTAGTTTATTAAAAGAAAAATATGGTTTCAACCATATAAGTGCTGGAGACGTACTTCGTGAACAAGTCTCTCTTGGTAGTGATATTGGTAAAGAAGTAGAAAGTATTATTTCTAAAGGTGAAATGGTTAACGACAATTTAATGAAGCGTCTTATAGAAACTAAATTAAAAAGTCTAGACCTTACTATCCCATTCATGATGGATGGTTACCCTAGAAAAATAAACCAAGCACACGACTACGAAGAAATACTAAGTAGTCTAAACTTAAGTGTTGATAAAGTAATATTTATTAACATTGATAAAGAGACAGGCCTTAAAAGAATACTAGGACGTGCAACTTGTCCACAATGTAAAAGAACATATAACTTATTAACAGGTTACAACACACCTAAAAATGCAAATCTTTGTGATGAGTGTAACGTAGAATTAATAACACGTACAGATGATACAAAAGAGGCGTACGAAAAAAGATATGACATTTACATGACAGAAACAGCCCCAGTAATTGAGTACTACCGTTCTTTAGGTAAACTAATAACTATAGACGGAACAAAAGAGCCTGAAATTACACTAAGTAATTTAGAAACTCTTCTAGGAGTTAAAAATGGTTAGTACTAAAACTGAAAGTGAATTAAGTCTTATGCGTTACGCTGGAAAAGTAGCTTACGAAACATTAAATCTAATGGAAACTTTGATACATGAAGGCGTAACAACTAAGCATCTTGATATAGAAGCAGAAAAATTTATTAGAAGCAAAAACTGCACACCTTCTTGTCTTGGATACGAAGGATTTCCTAGTAGTATATGCGCTTCAATAAATGACGAAGTAGTTCATGCTATCCCAAGTAACAGGAAACTCAAGTCTGGTGACATAATCACTATTGACCTAGTAGTAACTTATAAAGGATACATGGCAGATACTGCAAGAACTTACAAAGTAGGGCATGTTAGTAAAGAAAAAAGTGATTTACTTAAATACACTGAAGAAGCCCTATATAAAGGCTTAAGTGTAATAAAGCCCGGAATAATACTAAACGACGTTTGCACTGCTATAGAAAGTGTGGCAAAAGAGCATAATTACGGTGTAATTCGTGAACTTACTGGTCATGGTATCGGTAAGTATATGCACGAAGACCCAGACATACCAAACTATAGCAATAGTGAATCTAACCTAGTTCTAAAACAAGGTATGACACTAGCAATCGAGCCAATGTTTAGTTTACATAGTAGAAAAGTATGGATGCTTGAAGATGGTTGGACAATAACCACACAAGATGGTAATCCTGCCGCACACTTTGAGCACACAATAGTAGTAACTGATAATGGTTACGAAATACTAACAGGAGAGTGAAAAATGGCTAAAGATGGATACATTGAAACAGAAGGAAAAGTACTAGAAATAATCCCAGGAGGGGACTTTAAAGTAAAATTAGAAAACGGTCATATTGTAGAAGCTCGCGTTTCTGGAAAAATGCGTCAAAACCTAATTCGTATCTTTCCAGGTGATACAGTATTACTAGAAATTCCAATTTGTGATTTAACACGTGGGCGTATAATTTATAGAAAATAATGGAGGTATTAAAATGAAAGTAAGACCATCAGTAAAACCAATATGCGATAAATGCAAAGTAATTAAAAGAAAAGGAAAAGTCATGGTAATTTGTGAAAATCCAAAACACAAACAAAGACAAGGTTAGGAGGTAATTATGGCACGTATTAAAAATATTGATTTACCAAAAGACAAAAGAATAGTTGTAGGTTTAACTTATATCTACGGAATTGGTCCTTCAAGAGCAAAAAAAATCTGTGAAGTGGCTAATGTTAGCGAAGACATCAGAGTAAAAGACTTAACAAATGATCAAGTTAACGACTTAAGAAAAGCATGTGATGCTTACATATTAGTTGGTGACTTAAAACGTGAAGTTGAAATGAACATTAAAACAAAAATGGAAATCAACTCATATCAAGGAACTAGACACAAAAAAGGTCTTCCAGTAAGAGGACAAAGAACTAGTAGAAATGCTAGAACTCGTAAAGGTAAAGCTAAAACAATAGCAAATAAGAAGAAATAGGAGGTTAAATAATGGCATATAATAGAAGAAAAAGAAAAGTCAAGAAGGATATAACTAGTGGTGTATGTCACATCCATGCTACATATAATAACACTATTGTAACAATAACTGACGAAGACGGTGGAGTAATAAGCTGGGCTTCAAGTGGTTCTATCGGATACAAAGGAAGCAAAAAGAAAACTCCATTCGCTGCAGGACAATCAGCAGAAGCTGCTGGTAAAGCTGCATATGATATGGGACTAAGAAAAGTTGCCGTATACGTAAAAGGTATAGGTGGAGGAAGAGAAACAGCTATCCGTTCTTTAGGAACAGCTGGACTTGAAGTAACATCAATTACAGATGTAACACCAATACCACATAACGGTTGCAGACCACCTAAGAGAAGACGTGTTTAGGAAAGGGGAATATATATGTTAAGATTTGAAAAACCAGATTATAAAGTTGTTGAATATGACGAAACAAACTTTTATGGAAAATTCGTACTTGAACCACTAGAAAGAGGTTTTGGTACAACAATTGGAAACGCATTAAGAAGAGTAATGCTATCTAGTCTTCCAGGAAGTGCTATTAAATCAATCAAAATTGATGGAGTACTTCACGAATTCCAAAAAATAGACGGAGTTAGAGAAGACGTAACAGAAATTATTCTAAACTTAAAAAAACTAGTATTAAAAAAATTTACTGAAACAGACAAAAAGCTTTACTTAAAAGCTTCAAAAGAAGGAATAGTAACAGCTGCTGACATCACACCTGATGCTGACGTTGAAATAATTAACAAAGACTTAGTTATTTGTGAACTATCAAAAGGTGCAAGCATAAACATGGAAATACTAGTATCTAATGGACGTGGGTATGTTGATGCAAAAATAAACAGAAAAGAAATGAAAGACTTAGAAGTTGGAGTAATTCCAGTAGACTCTTTATTTAGTCCAATTGAAAGAATCAGTTATGAAGTAGAACCAGCTCGTGTTGGTCAAAGTGAAAATTATGACAAACTAATTATGGAAGTATACACAAATGGTGCTATAACTCCACAAGAAGCAATAGCCCTAGCTAGTAGAATTCTAATCGAGCACTTTGAAATATTAACAAAACTTAACAAAATATCAGATATGACAGGCCTTCTTGCAGATAAAGAAGAAGACCCAATACAAAAAACATTAGAAACACCTATTGAAGAATTAGACCTATCTGTAAGAGCTTACAACTGCTTAAAAAGAGCAGGACATCATACATTACAAGATTTAACTTCAATGAGTGAATCTGAAATGATGAAAATAAGAAACTTAGGTAAAAAATCATTAAAAGAAGTAATTGATAAAATTAAAGATATGGGACTTAAGTTCCGTGATGAAGATTAGGAGGTAAAAATGGCTTTATATAGAAAACTAAACAGAGATACTAAACAAAGAAGAAGTATCCTTTCTGGTTTAACAAAAACAGTTTTAACTAATGGTAAAGTTGAAACAACACAAGAAAGAGCTAAAGAAGCAAGAAAATACGTTGATAAAATGATTACTTATGCTAAAAAAGGAGATTTAGTTTCAAGAAGAAAAGCACTTGCTTTCTTAGAAAATGATACTGAAACAGTTAAATATTTATTTGACACATTAGCTCCTAAATACGCAGAAAGAAATGGCGGATACACAAGAATTATCAAACTAGCTGAAAGAAGAGGAGACGACGCTTTAATAGTTAGTTTAGAACTAGTTTAATATTGAACTCTCAAGTAGAGTTCTTTTCTTTTGCAATAAAATGTTAATAACTATAAACTTATTAACAGCAAAACAAAAAGTAAAAACTTTATGAAAATTAAACATAACCACTTTAACAAAAGCAAAATTTGTGATAAACTTATTACGATAGGTGATAATATGAAAGAAGAAATAAAAAAGAAAAAGAAAAAAAATAACAAAGCAACATTTAATTTACTTGAAGTAATAGTAATAATAGTAATGACTAGTCTAATAGTAGGTGTATCAACTGGAATAGTAGTATACAACAATTACTATGAAATAGATAAAAAGAACAATAAAGGTAACACGAACTACATAAAAGAAATAGAAGCAGCATATAACAACATATTAAATAGCTATGTAGAAAAAGTAGATGAGTCAGAACTTACTAACGCTGCCATAAAAGGCATGTATAGCTATCTAGGAGACCCATATACTAGTTATTTAGATAAAGACTCAACAACAAACCTAATGGATCGTTTAAACGGAGAATATAAAGGAATAGGCGTTGAAATAACAAGCACAGAGAGTGGCACAATGGTAATGACGGTGTTTGATGGTAGTCCAGCTTCAAAAGCAGGTATAATGGTAGGAGACATAATAACAAAAGTTGCTGACAATGACGTACAAAATAGCACACCTAGTGTAGTATCAAATCTTATCAAAAGCACAAACGGCACAACAACTATAGAAGTACTAAGAGGTGGAGTATACAAAACTCTTGAAATAAACGTAGAAAAGGTTAGCATTCCATCAGTATCAAGTAACAACTTTGATGGAGTAGGATATATAAAAATAACAACATTCTCAAATAACACTTACGAACAGTTCAAAACAGCTCTTTCTAGCCTTGAAAAAGAAAATGTTGATAGTTTAGTCATAGACGTTAGAAATAACGGTGGTGGCTTCTTAAATGCAGCCGTAGACATCGCAGAACTATTTATAGAAAAAGGTAAAAACGTATATGGCCTTGAAACAAAAGAAAAAACAGAATACTATAAAGACTCAACAAAAGAAAGTAGAAAATACAAAGTAGGAATACTTCTTAATAGTGCTTCAGCTTCAGCTTCAGAAATACTAGCAGCCGCGTTAAAAGAAAGCTACGGCGCCACATTACTTGGTCTAACTAGCTATGGAAAAGGCACAGTTCAAGAAACATCAGAATTAGAAACAGGTGGGATGATTAAATACACAACGGCTTACTGGCTAACACCTAATGGTAACAAAATTAACAATGTCGGACTAAAACCAGACGTTGAAATCACTGGAGACTATAATGACGACATGGACTACGAAAGTGACACACAATTACTTACTGCTATTAAAAATATGAAATAGCAGTTTTTCTTTACACTATAAAAAATTAAAATTTGCATGAAGTCCACAATGTATGGTATAATATTACCAGTGAGAGAAGGTTACCTATGAAATTAGAAATCGGTGACGTAATCAAGATTCACTGTTACAAGCATAACGGCATGATATATAAAACATGGGACAAAGCCATTGTACTTGATATCAAGAAAGACTTTATAGTATTGGGAAACGACAAAGTCTTAGTAACAAAAAAAGATGGAAGAAGTTGGCATACAAAAGAGCCAGCAATTATGTTCTTTTACAAAAACAGGTGGTTTAACATAATAGCGCAACTAAAAAGAAATGGACTATTTTACTATTGCAATATAGCTAGTCCTTATGTAATTGATAACGGTGTAATCAAATATATTGATTACGACTTAGACTTAAGAGTATTTCCAGACGGCGCTTTCAAAGTATTAGATAGGAACGAATATAACTATCATAGAAAACTTATGAAGTATCCTAAAGAAATAAACGAAATTATTAAATACGAGTTAACTTCACTAATAGAAATGAAAAGAAATGGAGTTAACCCATTTAATAAAGAAACAGTAGATTACTATTATAAGATTTATCAAAAAATCAATTAAAAATAGTAATCTTTTTCTTTGCCAAACATATACTAAAATATGAAAAAATAAAAAAATGTAAAAATTTAAATTTTTTTCAAAAAAAGTGTTGCATTATTTAAAAGTACGTGGTATTATATTACCCGTTGGTTGTGAAAGACCACGGAAAATATCTACAAAATACAACATTTCAAACAAATTTATAAAAAAATAAAAAAAATTGAAAAAAAGTGTTGCATTTAATAAAAGTTAGTGGTATGATATAACCCGTTGGTTGCAAAAGCACTCAACAAAAACCTAGAAAAAACATCAACAAAATTGATAAATGTTGAATGATGTAAAAAAATAAAAAAAAGTTAAAAAAAAGTGTTGACTTTTGGTTCTGGGTTATGATATATTATATAAGCAACTGCAAATAGTAGTTGCGAAAATGATCTTTGAAAACTAAGTAAAATGAATGAGTTTTGTTAGGATAAAATAATCAATTCCAAAATCGAATAGATTTTTATTGAGAGTTTGATCCTGGCTCAGGATTAACGCTGGCGGCATGCCTAAGACATGCAAGTCGAACGGAACACCCCACTGAAACTTGAATGAAGTTGGAGAGCTTGCTCGAAGACGGAATGACGGTGGACGTGGATTCTGTGTTCAGTGGCGAACGGGTGAGTAACACGTGGGTTACCTGCCTCTAAGTTGGGGACAACAGTTGGAAACGACTGCTAATACCGAATGTGATAGTAATGTTAAAGGAGCCTTTAAAGCTTCGCTTAGAGATGGGCCTGCGGCGTATTAGCTAGTTGGTGGGGTAACGGCCTACCAAGGCGACGATGCGTAGCCGGACTGAGAGGTTGATCGGCCACACTGGGACTGAGACACGGCCCAGACTCCTACGGGAGACAGCAGTTAGGAATATTCGGCAATGGGGGAAACCCTGACCGAGCAATGCCGCGTGTGAGATGAAGGTCCTCTGGATTGTAAATCACTTTTATTTGGGAAGAATTGTAAGTAGAGGAAATGATACTTACTTGACGGTACCTTTTGAATAAGCCCCGGCTAACTACGTGCCAGCAGCCGCGGTAATACGTAGGGGGCGAGCGTTATCCGGATTTATTGGGCGTAAAGCGTGCGTAGACGGTTTATTAAGTCCAGAATTAAAGCCCGAGGCTTAACCTCGGTTCGTTCTGGATACTGGTAGACTAGAGTATGGTAGAGGCAAATGGAATTCCTAGTGTAGCGGTGGAATGCGTAGATATTAGG
>ULWL01005005.1_pt1 | contig 64076 bp, 56 predicted proteins | sample 1960171 | NCBI WGS metagenome assembly ULWL01 (sample SAMEA4835807, study PRJEB28245) | human gut metagenome | biome: gut microbiome; material: fecal sample | place: Denmark | collected 2008 | reverse complement strand
CGTCAGTGTTCGTGTACACAATCTAGTGTACACGAACAATAAAAAATGCATAATAATAAAAATAGTATTGATTTTTGTGAATAAAAAGAGTATAATTATATTATAAAAAAGAGGAAGGAGATTATTAAAATGAAAAAAGTATTTAGATTATCATCAATTTTATTAGTTGTGGCATTTTTATTTACATTAGTTTCATGTGCACCTAAAGATGCTGCAGCTGGAAGAAAAAAAATGGAAGGTAAAGGCTATACTGTTGCTACAGATGGCACTGGTATTCCTGCTGCTTTGAAAATACTAAGAGTAGAAGGTGTTGAAACATTTTTAACATGTTCAAAATCTAAAGATGACAAAACTGTTGAATCACTAGTAGCTATATTATTTGCTGAAAAATCACAAGCAAAAAAAGCAAGTTCTAAGGTGGAAGAATATGTCAAAAATAATGGTTACGAATCAGGTGTTGTAGTAGCTGGTAAGTGGGTAATTTACGGTTCTGATCAAGCAGTTAAAGATTTTAAGTAATAAGAGTATAAGTCAGTTTTAAACTGACTTTTTTCCTTGCTCTTTTTCCCATAATTTGGTATAATCATAGCGCAAATTATTGTTTTGAGGTATGAAAATGAAAAAATTAATGACTTTAATAAGTTTATGTGTGCTCTTTTTGTTTTAACATCATGTAATATTACTTTAACTAAACATGAAGTTAAAATAACAGGAGATGTTATAACTAAAGAATATAAAGATATAAAAGGAACTATTTTAAAAATAAAAGATGTATATTTAAAGAATGATAATTCAATAAAAACTACTTTAAATATTATTCCATCAGAAAAAGAACTTATCACAATCACTGCTCAAGAAAGATTATTTGATTACGTAAATGTTACAAGTGATAATGATAAAATTGAAATAATTGGTGGAAAAACTGAAAAATATGCAACAAACGAAGTCACAATTAATGTGTATGGATATAATCTTGAAAGTTATTTCTTATATTATATTAATGCAATAATTAATGTAGAAGAGGATATCGAAACATTAACAATAGATATGCATGATGCAAGTAATGTTGCTATATTAGGAAATGGAAAAATTAATAGTTTAGATGCTACCCTTTCAGGTGCCTCAACGATTGAAGGAAATAATGCAAAGATGGAAAACTTTAAGTTAGTTTTATCAGAAGCCTCAAATGGAGTATTTAAAGATGTTGAAGGCGAAACTATGAATGTGACACTTTTAGGTGCCTCAAGATTGGAAGTAACAGGTAAGGCAGAAAGATTAAGTGCTAATTTATCGGGTGCATCTAAATTAATGGATCATTTATTTATTATAAATGAAGCAAAAGTAGACGCGAGTGGTGCATCATATTTAGAAATTACTGTTAATAATAAATTAAGTGTCGAATTATCTGGCTCAAGTAATATGTATTATTCAGGTAATCCTACTATTGAGAACAAAAAATTATCGGGTGGTTCAAAATTAACAAGAAATTAATTTTGTCTGATTTAACAAGGCTAGGAGACTAGTCTTTTCTTTTGTTAATAAAATTTAGTGCGTATTTCGTGAAAACGTTATCATTTAAAAAAATAATTACAATATTTGAAAAAAAAGAAAAATGATGATATAATATAATTGGAAGAAAAGTTGCAATTTTTGTAACTTAATAGGAGGAATACATGAAAAATATAGATTTATCAAAATATGGTATTAATGGCGTAAAAGAAATCGTCTATAATCCATCTTATGAAATGCTTTTTGAAGAAGAAACTAAACCAACTCTTGAAGGTTATGAAAAAGGTCAAGTAAGTGAACTTGGTGCTGTAAATGTAATGACAGGCATTTATACTGGTCGTTCTCCTAAGGACAAATACATTGTAGTGGATGAAAACTCTAAAGGCACAGTTTGGTGGACTTCAGATGAATACAAAAATGATAACCATCCTGCAAGTGAGGCTACTTGGGCAGAAGTTAAAAAATTAGCTTTAAGGGAACTTTCAAATAAACGTTTATTTGTAGTTGATGCTTTCTGTGGTGCTAATAAAGACACTCGTATGGCTGTACGTTTTATCGTTGAAGTTGCTTGGCAAGCTCATTTTATTAGAAATATGTTTATTAAACCAACTGATGAAGAATTAGAAAACTTTGAGCCTGACTTCATCGTTTATAATGCATCTAAAGCAAGAGTTGAAAATTATAAAGAATTAGGTTTAAATTCAGAAACTTGTGTAATGTTTAATATTACTAGTCGTGAACAAGTTATTATCAATACTTGGTATGGTGGCGAAATGAAAAAAGGCATGTTCTCAATGATGAACTACTATTTACCACTAAAAGGTATTGCATCAATGCATTGTTCAGCTAATACTGATATGGAAGGTAAAAATACTGCTATTTTCTTCGGTCTATCAGGAACTGGTAAAACAACTTTATCAACTGATCCTAAACGTTTATTAATCGGCGATGATGAACACGGATGGGATGACAATGGTGTCTTCAATTTTGAAGGTGGATGCTATGCGAAAGTTATTAACCTTGACAAAGAATCTGAACCTGATATCTACAATGCAATTAAACGTAATGCATTACTTGAAAATGTTACATTAGATAAAGACGGAAAAATTGATTTCGCTGATAAGAGCGTAACTGAAAATACACGCGTATCATATCCAATTGATCACATTAAGAATATCGTTCGTCCAATATCATCAGCTCCAGCAGCAAAGAACGTTATCTTCCTTTCTGCTGATGCATTTGGAGTACTTCCTCCAGTATCAATTTTAACACCTGAACAAACTCAATATTATTTCTTATCTGGTTTTACTGCAAAACTTGCTGGTACTGAACGTGGTATTACTGAACCTACTCCAACTTTCTCAGCATGTTTCGGACAAGCATTCCTAGAATTACATCCTACTAAATATGCAGAAGAATTAGTAAAGAAGATGCAAATGAGTGGAGCGAAAGCATATCTTGTTAACACTGGTTGGAATGGAACTGGCAAACGTATTTCTATTCGTGATACTCGTGGAATTATTGATGCAATCCTTAATGGTGACATTCTAAATGCTCCTACTAAGATGATTCCTCATTTCAATTTTGAAGTACCTACAGCTCTTCCAGGTGTTGATCCTAAGATTTTGGATCCACGTGATACTTATGCTGATCCATCTAAATGGGAAGAAAAAGCTCAAGATTTAGCAAGCAGATTCGTTAAGAATTTCGCTAAATATGAAGGTAACCCAGCTGGTAAAGCTTTAGTTAAAGCAGGTCCAACTGTTAAATAATAAAATTTAATATTATAGGAAATGATGTGCTTCCTTGTATTTATAGTTAAATACAAAACCGCATAATAATGCTAATGACATCTGGTGAATAAGCTAGTGGTGTCATTAGCTTTTTCAACTTTTAGGAGGTTTTATGTTACTTAGTATTGTGGTAACAATGTTATCATGCATTATTATAAATTATTTGTTTAAAAAGGATAAGAATTCCATCATTAATTGGGATTAGTAATATTAATCAAGATTATGCAAGTTTAGTACTTACAATATCAGTAATTGCTATTATAATGTTCGCACCTATGGGAGCAATCCTTATGAATTTAAGGGCTAATAAATTATTACAATCAACAAACTAAATAAGTATTAATAATATTATTCATATTTGTTGCTGAATTTCTAATAATATTGTAAAATGGTAATACTATAAATATTAACTTAAGGAGATGCTTATGAGTATTGATAAAAAAAGATTAGAGTATTATACTAAAACTATGTATTTTGCTCTTGCATCCGCAAAACATGTTGACGAACTTGCTTTAAATGAAACAAAGGCCTATATTAATTACACTAGTAATTCATTTAAGAAAGCAACTCTAGAACTGGGAGAAGCATTACACACATATTTACATATAACAATTCCCCTACTTAAATGGACACTAAAAGATATCAATATGCAAAGTCATGAATTTGATGATTTAGCAAAAGCAATAGACGACATAGAAATTGAAATTAATTTTATGTTAGATTGGACAAAAAATCCTGAAGAAGATACCGACAGAAATCGGAAATGGTATTTTTCAAGTAGAGAGAATGTCAAAAAAACTTGTGATTTATGCAAAAAAATATCTGGTTGCTATTGTAAAATAATAAAAAAATATATTGCTAAAGAAAGTAACACAAGTGATTTTAATATAGCTATAGATAATGCTTGTAAGATGTATTTAGATAGTGAAGGAATAAATGCAACTGGTTCAACCCTAGAATCTAAGATTACCTCTTTATGGTATTATTTGGATATGGATGCAAGATATAATAAATTCACTAAACTAGAATTGAATGATGATGTTACTAAATTTAAAAACGAACCAAAGAAAAAATTACTATGGGATAGTAGTAGTTTAACAATGAAACAAATCCAAGGCTTCATTACTTCATATGGTACAATCATTAGAAGACATGAGAATGCCTTGAATTATTATAATAAAAAACAAAACTATTATAATAAATATTTAAGTTATGAAAGTACACTTAATGAATATCTTCTTCATGAATTTTGCTCTACGGGATTAGATTATGGAACTGCTTGTAAAATGACTAACATGATGACAGGTAGTATTAACCCACCTCAAAATAAATCATATATACGACCTGAAAAATACCCTAAATTAAAAGAGCATTTAGAAAACTTCAAAAAAATACATGACAATTATAATAAAGCAATTGATTTTAGTTTATACTATTACTCATATCTTATCGAAAATGATGTAAAAAGTATACGCACATCTTATATTGTTAATGAACAATTAAATATCAAAAGAGATATGTTAACTACTTTTTTGATAAATAATGAGGAGTTTATTAAAAATACATATAATGATAAAGATTTAGAATTGCATGAATATAGTAAACAAATTGAAGTTAATCGTACTATAAATAATGATAGATATCGTAAGCCGTTTGATGATAGACTATATACTATCGCTAATTTTTGTATATTTTTAGTAAACGATTACTTTGTTTCAAGATATGAAAAGTTTAATCGAAATGGTTGGAATAGTGAATTTAATCTAATTATGGATAATGCGATGAAAGAATATGAAGAAGATCTTACCGAAAAAGATTTAGATTTACTATGGAAAAAATTAGATTTACCTACTCGCACACATAAATTTAAACAATTTGTTTATGTTGAGGTGCCAAATGAAAGTACACCATCAAAAGTTACAAAAACAGAAACTAAAACAAAAAATACCGTCAAAACCAAAGTAGAAGAACCAAAAGATCAAAAAGAAGACCCTAATAAAGTGTATAACATTCTTGATATATGTGAAAAAAATAAGCTTGGCAAGGGCTATTTAGTTACTAAAGTTCCTGATGTTTGTACTAAACTTTTAATAGATGATAAAGTAATTGAAATTAGTCCTAATGCTTTAATGAACTGTAGTAAATTAAAAGAAATAACCTTAGGTAAAAACTTAAAAGTGATACCTAAAGAATTATTTAATATGTTAAGAAATCTTGAAGTAGTTAATTTTGTAGAAGGGCTTGAGGTAATTGAAACTAATGCTTTTTATGAAACTGGTATTACAGGAAACATTACATTACCTAATTCTTTAAAAGAGATAAAACCTCACGCTTTTGATGTGAAACTTCCGACTTTATTGAAAGTTACTGTTTCAAAAGATACGATATACTATGATGATAGTTTTCATAGTCTAATTGAAGTAAATGGTGAAACCGGAAAACAACGAGCTCTAAGAAAAGAAAAAGATAAAAATGTTTCTAAAACCAATAATTTTGAAAGTAAAAAAGCACCAGTTAAACTATCACAAATTACAGAAGTCATCGAGAAAAATGGAAAACGCATAGCTAAAAACTTAATAGAATGTGCAGAAAATGTTATTGTAGATGATGATATCGATGAGATCAATGATGCAATGTTTACTTGGTATGAAAATTTAGAACAAATAACTTTAGGCAAAAACTTAAAAGTAATTGAGTTTGGTACATTTGTCTTTAAAGAAAGTTTAAAAACCGTAAAATTTGTGGAAGGATTAGAAGAAATTAGATACGCTGCTTTTCAACAGTCAGGTTTATGTGGCGAAATTGTTTTGCCTAAATCGCTTAAATGCATTGGTTCACAAGCTTTTATGGTAAAAAAACCAGAAAATTTAAAAGTATATGTTTATGAAAAAACGGAATATGAAACTGATACTTTTAGTGAAAAAACCATAATAGAAAAATATAAATAATAACTTTGAAAATAGCCTCCATTTGATATGGAGGTTATTTTTTCTTAATAATTGCAATTCATTTAATAATATGGTAAAATATATAAGTTAGGAGATAAAGCAAAAATATGAAATGGTTAATTGCATCAGATATTCACGGATCCCTTTATTATGGAAAAAAATTAATAGAACAAATAAAAAAAGAAGAACCAGATAAGGTTATTTTTTTAGGGGATATCCTATATCATGGCCCTCGTAATGATTTACCGAATGATTATAACCCAAAAGAATTAATTAAATTACTTAATGAATATAAAGATAAAATTATTAGTGTAAGAGGAAACTGTGACAGTGAAGTAGACCAAATGGTTTTAGAATTTCCAATAATGGCAGATTATATGATTTTAACAATTAACGATTTAACGATTTTTGCCACACACGGACACTTATATGATGTAGAAAACATTCCTTTTAAAGGAATTGATGTTGTACTTTCAGGTCATACGCATGTTCAAAAATGTGATAAGTATGATAATTATGTACACATGAATCCAGGTTCTGTCTCAATTCCTAAAGAGAATAGTTATCATGGTTACATGGTAGCTGTTGATAAAGTCTTTTATTGGAAGGATTTAGAAGGAAATATTATCAATAAATTTGAATGTTAGGAGATTACACATATGAATATTTTACACTTAAAGTATGCAATTGCTGTTTCAGAAACAGGTTCAATCAGTAAAGCTGCCGAGCGACTTTATGTTGCTCAACCCAATGTTTCTAGAGCCATAAAAGACTTGGAAAGTGATCTTGGTATTACAATTTTTGAACGTACAAAAAAAGGAATTGCCCTAACCCCTGATGGTGAACGTTTAGTTGAATATAGTAAAAGACTATTAAATCAGTTTGATGAAATGGAAAAAATATTTAAAGGTCAACAAAAGAAAAACGTTTTTTCAATTGCCGTACCAAGAGCCAGTTATGTTTCTGATGCTTTTATGGAATTTTCTAAAACGTTAAATAATATTGATAATATTGAAGCTTTTTATAAAGAAACAAATGCTTATCGGGTAATTCATAATATTATGGAAGAGAATTATAAATTAGGTATAGTTAGGTACTATGCTGAACACGATAAATATTTTAAGGAATTATTTGATAAAAAAGAATTAAATTATGAACTAATTAATGAATTTAATTATGTTTTAGTATTCAATAATAATAGCCCTTTAGCAAAACTAACTGAGATTACGCAACAAGACTTAAAAGACTTGATGGAAATTGCTCATGGCGATCCATATGTTCCTTCTCTTCCTGTTACTGAAGTATCTAAGAGTGCCTTTAGTGAAGGTATTAATAAAAGAATCTTTGTTTTTGAACGAGCTAGCCAGTTTGAACTTCTAGCAAATAATGCTAATACTTTTATGTGGGTATCACCAATACCAGAAATTACACTTAAACGATATGGATTAATTCAAAAAGCATGTGCTGATAATGTTAAAAAATATAAAGATGTTTTAATATACCGAAAATCATATGTGTTAAGTAGCCTAGATAATGAATTTATAACCAAACTTTGTGAGAGTAAACGTAAAAACAGTTATAAATAAATACTAATATATCGATAACGATATATCGATATACTTTTTTAGTATTTTACAAATGTTATGTTTTTTGGTATAATATTTGTAGAAAGGATGCTTTTTATATGTGTAATAAGAAAATACCAAGGTCAGTGGTTGAAAGAATTCCACTATATCTTAATTATTTAAATCAACTTGTAAACCTTGATGTAAAAATGGTATCTTCCAAAATGATGGCAACCGATTTAAATCTTGGTGAAGTACAAGTTAGAAAAGACTTAAACTTAATTTCCGGTAATGGCAAACCTAAAATAGGGTATGTAACTGAAGAATTAAAAACCGATTTAGAACGCTTGGTTCGAACTGACGACGTAACAAATGTGATTGTAGTTGGAGCAGGAAAAATTGGCGAAGCATTAGTCAAGTATCAAGGCTTTAAAGACCAAGGCTTTAAGATAATAGGTATCTTTGATAATGATAAAAATAAAATTGGCAAAGCTTTTGGGGATCTTCAAGTACAGTCCATCGGCAATGTTCAAAAATTTTGTATGGAAAATAATGTCAAAATTGGAGTACTAGCTGTTTCATCAGATAGTGCAAAAGAAGTATGCCAATTAATTGCTGGTAGTGGAATTAAAGGCATTCTAAATTTTACAAATCAAAAATTAGATGTAGATGAAAAAATAAATGTGAAAAATGTTGATATAACATCGTTATTAACAATGCTTGCAGTTGAAATAAATAATAATTAAAAAGGAGAACAAAGGTTATGAAAAAAGATTATTTAGTAGTTGATAGTTTAGAAACACTATCACAAAGACTTGCTGAAATTAGAAATGCTCAAAAGAAGTATGCAACTTACACACAAGAACAAGTTGATAAAATCTTTTTAGCAGCTTCTCTTGCTGCAAATAAGGCACGTATTGAACTTGCTAAAATGGCAGTAGAGGAAACAGGGATGGGTGTTGTAGAGGATAAAGTTATTAAAAACCATTATGCTTCAGAGTATATTTACAATAAATATCGCTATGAAAAAACTTGTGGTGTTATTGAAGAAGACAAAGCTTATGGTATTAAAAAAGTAGCAGAACCAATCGGAGTTATTGCTGCAGTTATTCCAACAACAAATCCAACTTCAACTGCAATCTTCAAATCATTACTTGCATTAAAGACTAGAAATGGTATTATTATTAGCCCACATCCAAGAGCTAAAAAATCAACAATTGCTGCCGCAAAGATAGTTCTAGAAGCTGCTGTTGCTGCTGGTGCCCCTGAAGGAATCATTGGATGGATTGATGTTCCAAGTCTTGAACTTACAAATACAGTTATGAAAGAAGCCGATATTATTCTTGCTACTGGTGGACCTGGTATGGTTAGAGCTGCTTATTCATCTGGTAAACCTGCCGTTGGTGTTGGTGCAGGTAACACTCCTGCTATCATTGATGACAGTGCAGACATCGTACTTGCAGTTAACTCAATCATTCATTCAAAAACTTTTGATAATGGTATGATTTGTGCATCTGAACAATCAGTAATCGTTTTAGATGGCGTTTACGAAGCTGTTAAAGATGAATTTATGAATCGTGGTTGCTATTTCTTAAATGAAGAAGAACTAAATAAAGTACGTAAGACAATTATTATTAATGGTGCTTTAAATGCTAAAATCGTAGGTCAATCAGCCGCAACAATTGCTAGTTTGGCTCATGTTAATGTTCCAGAAGGTACTAAGATTTTAATTGGTGAAGTTGAATCAGTTGATTTATCAGAAGAATTTGCTCATGAAAAACTATCACCAGTTCTAGCAATGTATCATGCGAAAGACATTGAAGATGCCTTCCAAAAAGCTGAAAGATTAATTGCTGATGGTGGATATGGTCACACTTCTTCAATTTATTTAAATACAATAACTGAACAAGAAAAACTTAAAGAATTCTCAGAAAGAATGAAAACTTGTCGTATTCTTGTTAATACTCCTTCATCTCAAGGCGGTATTGGTGACATTTATAACTTTAAACTTGCACCATCACTAACTTTAGGTTGTGGTTCATGGGGTGGAAACAGTGTTTCAGAAAACGTTGGTGTAAAACACTTAATCAATATTAAAACTATTGCCGAAAGAAGGGAAAATATGCTTTGGTTTAGAGCTCCAGAAAAAGTCTATATTAAGAAAGGCTGCTTACCAGTTGCCTTAGATGAATTAAAACATGTAATGAATAAAAAACGTGCATTTATCGTAACTGATAAATTCCTATATACTAATGGTAATGCAAACCCAATTATTGAAAAATTAAAAGAAATGGATATGGAATATGCTGTATTCTTTGATGTAGAACCTGACCCAACACTTGCATGTGCAAAACGTGGTGCTGAACAAATGACATCATTCAAGCCTGACTGCATTATTGCTTTAGGTGGCGGTTCTGCTATGGATGCTGCAAAGATTATGTGGGTATTATATGAACATCCAGAAGTAGACTTCTTAGATATGGCAATGCGTTTCATGGATATTCGTAAACGTATTTATACATTCCCTAAGATGGGTGAAAAAGCATACTTTATCGCTATCCCAACATCAGCTGGTACTGGCTCAGAAGTAACTCCATTTGCGGTTATTACTGATGAGGCAACAGGTGTTAAATATCCACTTGCTGATTATGAATTATTACCTAAGATGGCAATCGTTGATGCTGACTTCCATATGACAGCTCCTAAAGGTTTGACATCTGCATCTGGTATTGATGCTGTTACACACTGTCTTGAAGCTTATGCATCACTTATGGCAACTGACTATACTGATGGTTTAGCTATTCAATCATTAAAAGTAATATTTGAATATCTACCTAGAGCATACAATGATGGTCCACATGATCCTGAAGCACGTGAAAAAATGGCTAATGCTGCAACAATGGCAGGTATGGCTTTCGCAAATGCATTTCTAGGGGTTTGTCACTCTATGGCTCATAAACTTGGTGCCTTCCATCATTTACCTCACGGTATTGCAAATGCACTAATGATTGATGAAGTAATTAGATTTAATTCAGCCGAAGTTCCTGCTAAGATGGGTACTTTCCCTCAATATGATCATCCACATACATTAAGGCGTTATGCCGAAGTTAGTGAAGCTTTAGGCTTCGGTGGAAAAACTGATCAAGAAAAAGTTGAAAATTTAATTAAAGCTATTGATGAATTAAAAGTTAAAATTGGTATCAAACCAACAATCAAAGATTATGTACCTGATGAAAAAGATTTCTTAGACCGTCTAGATGCAATGGTTGAACAAGCATTTGATGACCAATGCACAGGTGCTAACCCTCGATATCCTCTAATGAGTGAAATTAAACAAATGTATCTAAATGCATATTATGGTAAAACATTTGTTGAAAAAGCTGTTCCAACTCAAGATGAGAATGATTTTATCCCAGAAGATAAAAACGATTTTAAAAAACTTTATAAAAAAGATAAGAGAATAGTTAAATAGAAAGCGAGGAAGAAAGTATGAATCTAGAAAAAATTATAGCTGTTAGAAATGCAAAAACTATCTATAAAGATGGCGATAAATGTGTTAAAGTGTTCAATGAAAACTACTCAAAAGCTGATATTTTAAACGAAGCTTTAAACCAAGCAAGAGTTGAAGAATTAGATATTAACGTTCCAAAAATCGAAGAAATATCTATGGTTGATGGTAAATGGGCTATCGTTACTGAATTCATAAAAGGTAATACATTAGCACAATTAATGGAAAAATTCCCTAAGAAAAAAGATGAGTATATGGCTAAATTTGTTGAATTACAACTAATGGTTCAAGCTAATACTTGCCCACTTCTTACTAAACTTAAAGATAAAATGAATCGCAAAATTAATTTAGCTGATATTAACGCTACTACTAAATATGATTTACACACACGTCTAGAAAGTATGCCTAAAGGTAATGCTTTATGTCATGGTGATTTCAACCCATCTAATGTTATTATCGCAGATGATGGTGAAGCTTACATCATTGACTGGTCACATGCAACACAAGGAAATCCTTGTGCCGATGCCGCAAGAACATATCTTTTATTCTGGTTATCAGGTGATTTAACTGGTGCTGAAAAATATTTAGAAGTTTACTGCAACAAGAGCAATGTATCAAAGAAAGATATCCAAAGATGGCTTCCAATTGTTGCGGCTTCACAATCAGTTAAAGGTAACGAGAAAGAAAGAGAATTCTTACTTTCTTGGGTTAATGTAGTAGATTACGAATAATATTAGGAGGAAATTAAAATGATTAAAGTAACTGTATGTATCGGTAGTTCATGCCATATTAAAGGATCAAGACAAGTAGTTGAACAATTACAATATTTAATTGCAAAAAATAACTTAGGCGATGAAGTAGAATTGAATGGTACTTTCTGTATGGGGAAGTGTCAATGTGGAGTATGTGTAACTGTAAATGATGAATTATATTCTGTATCTCCTGAAACTGTAAATGAGTTTTTTGAAAAAGAAGTATTAGGAAGATTAAAGAAATGATTGAAATAAAAGTATGTATAGGAAGTTCTTGTTTTCTTAAAAAAGCACCAGAGATTGTTGAATTTTTGTCAAAAAAAATTGAAAGTGAAAATTTAAGTGATAAGATCTTACTATCAGGTAGCTTTTGTGCAGGTAAATGTAACCGTATAGGTGTGACAATCTTTATTAACGATGATATCTATACGGGCATTACTGTAGATACTATTCAAAAATTATGGAATGAAAAGGTCGCTCCCCTTATCAAATAACAAGAGGTGAATAAAATGGCGAGTTATTTAACTTTAAAAAAATCTAATTGTAAGAATTGTTATAAATGTATTAGACATTGTCCAGTAAAGTCAATTAGATTCTCAGCTAACCAAGCTCATATTGTTGATAATGAATGTATTTTATGTGGTCAATGCTTTGTAGTTTGTCCACAAGATGCAAAACAAATAGTTGATGGAATTGAAAAAGCAAAGATGCTTTTAAATTTAAATGTTCCAGTTATTGCTAGTATTGCCCCATCATTTATTGCAAATTATGATGGTATAGGAATTGAATCTATTCGTAAAGCTTTAAAGAAATTAGGCTTTTATGATGTAGAGGAAACGGCAATAGGAGCAACCTTTGTTAAGAATGAGTATGATAAAATTTTAAGAGAAGGGTTCAATGACATTTTGATTTCTTCATGTTGTCATTCTGTAAACTTATTAATTCAAAAGTACTTTCCAAATGAATTAAAGTATCTTGCTAATGTTATGAGTCCTATGCAAGCACATTGTACCGATATTAAAAAACGTCATCCTGATGCTAAAACAATATTTATTGGACCATGTGTTGCGAAAAAAGATGAAGCCGACCGATATGAAGGGATTGTGGATTGTGTTTTAACTTTTGAGGAACTATCAAACTGGTTAAAAGAAGAACATATTGAACTTGAAAAAGAACTAGACCAAGAACAAAATGAACATAGCAAAACTAGATTATTCCCAACAACCGGTGGTATCCTAAAGACAATGGCTTGTGATGCTCCAGGTTATGCCTATATGTCTGTTGATGGTACTGAAAATTGTATTGCAGCTTTAAAAGATATTGAAGCAGGTAAAATAACTAAATGTTTTATTGAAATGTCCGCATGTCATGGTAGCTGTATTGCTGGTCCAATAATTGAAAAACATCATAATTCACATTTAAAGGATTATTTACTTGTTAATAAGTACGCAGGTTCTAAAGACTTTGAAGTAGCTCAAGAAAATAGCTTATTCTATCAAAAGAACTTTGCGCCAATTAAAGTTACAAGTGCTATTCCTACTGAATATGAAATAACCCAAATAATGAAACAAATGGGAAAAACTAAAAAAAGTGATGAATTGAACTGTGGTTCATGTGGATACAATACTTGTCATGATAAAGCCATTGCTATTTATCAAGGTAAAGCTGAAATATCAATGTGTCTACCTTATTTAAAGGAAAAGGCTGAAAGTTTTTCAGATTGTATTGTTAGTAATACACCAAATGGTTTAATCGTCTTAAATGAAAAATTTGAAGTTCAACAAATTAATTCAGCAGCTAAAAAGATTTTAAATATTAGAAGTGATTCTGATATATTAGGTGATCAGGTTGTAAGAATTCTTGACCCAGTGCCTTTCATTAAAGTTTTAGATACTAAACAAAATATTAAAAATGAAAAAATTTATCTTGCTGAATATGATAAATATGTTGAACAATCAATTATTTATGATATAAATTATCACCTATTGATTTGCATCATGCGTGATGTGACTGAAGCAACTCTAGAAAAGAGTAAGAAAGAATCAATAAGCAAACAAACTGTAGAAATTGCCGATAAAGTGGTTGACAAGCAAATGCGAATTGTTCAAGAAATTGCTTCACTTCTAGGTGAAACAGCAGCAGAAACCAAAATTGCTCTTACTAAATTAAAGGAGTCAATTACGAATGAATAATCTATGTGCAGATATTGGTTATAAAAGTATTAATCACGCAGGAGAAGAGTTATGCGGAGACCATATGGATGTCATCGAACAAGAAGATGGTTCGACGATTATAGTTCTTGCTGATGGACTTGGTAGTGGCGTAAAAGCAAGCATTCTATCAACCCTTACTTCTAAAATCATTTCCACAATGATTTCTGCTGGTTTATCACTTGAGTCATGTGTTGACACGATTGCAGCGACTCTTCCAATTTGTTCAGTTAGAGGTGTTGCTTACTCAACATTTTCAATCATTCATATCAAAAATAATGAAAGTGCTGAATTAATTCAATATGATAATCCTCAGATGATTTTTTTAAGAAATAATGAAATTTATGACTATCCTAAATCTGAATTAATTATTGGTGGTAAAAAGATTTATAAAACACAAATTAAATTAGAAGAAAATGATGTAATAATTGCAATGAGTGATGGATGTCCTCATGCTGGAATTGGTATTGCTTATAATTTTGGTTGGAAACTTAGTGATATTGCTGAGTATATGAAAGACATTAATTGTGGTGGTTATACCGCTAAAACAATGTCAACAATGTTAATTGATGAATGCGATAAACTATATGGTGGTGCACCTGGTGATGATGCTACTGCATGTGTAGTAAAAATTAGAAAAAGAGAACCGGTTAATATTTTGTTTGGTCCTCCATCTGATCGTAATGACTGCAATAGAATGATGGCCCTTTTCTTCGCAAAAGAAGGTAAGCACATTGTTTGTGGTGGCACTACTTCATCAATTGTTTCCAAGTATTTAGGTAAGCCACTAGTTGCATCTCTTAATTTCGAAAATTCAAATATTCCTCCTACTGCAACAATTGAAGGCGTTGACTTAGTAACAGAAGGAGTTATCACAATTAATAAGGTTGTGGAATATGCTAAAGACTATGTTGGTGAGAATAAATTATATGATGATTGGTGCTTTAAAAAAGATGGTGCTTCTTTAATTAGTAGAATGTTATTTGAAGAAGCTACGGACATTAACTTTTATGTAGGTAGAGCAATTAACCCTGCTCACCAAAATCCAGACTTACCAATCAACTTTAGTATAAAAATGAATTTAGTTGAGGAATTATCAAAGTATTTAAAACAAATGGGTAAAAGGATAAAAGTAAGTTACTTTTAATTGGTGAATATATGAGAAAGTTTGACACAAAAGTCCAATATATAAAATATGAAGTATTGCGTGAAGTCGCAAGATATGCTTGGAATGAAACTCTATATGATCATATCTTAGATATTCCGAAAGAAATAATTTCTGGTAATGTTCCAACAATGCGTTGCTGCGTATATAAAGAACGTGCTATTATTGCTGAAAGAGTGAAAATAGCAATGGGTGGGGATCGCAATAATCCAAACGTAATTGAGGTAATAGACATTGCTTGTGATGAATGCCCAATGGGTGGATATGATGTAACAAATGCTTGTCGTGGTTGTTTAGCTCATAGATGCGAAGCCGCATGTAAGCGTGGTGCTATTTCATTTGATAATAACCATGTCGCAAGAATTGATAAAACAAAATGTGTAGAGTGCGGTGCGTGTGCGAAAGTTTGTCCATATAGTGCCATCCATAATTATAAACGCCCTTGTGAAGTAGCATGTAAAGTAAAAGCTATAACTATGGGTGAAAATAAAGAAGCAAAAGTTAATAATGATAAGTGTATTGCATGTGGTGCTTGTGTATATCAATGTCCTTTTGGAGCAATCACTGATAAATCATTTATAATTGATGTTATTGATATTATTAAGAAGAGTCAAAACAATACAAAATATAAAGTATATGCGGTAGTAGCTCCTTCCATTTCAAGTCAGTTTAATTATGCAAAATTAGGTCAAGTTATAACGGGTCTTAAAAACTTAGGCTTTTATACCGTTATTGAAGCAGCTCTTGGTGCTGATATGGTAGCGATGTCTGAGGCTAAAGAACTTGCTGAAAAAGGATTTTTAACAAGTAGTTGTTGTCCAGCCTTTGTGGCTTACTTGAAAAAAGAATTTCCTAACCTAAAACAATATTTATCACATAATTTATCACCTATGGCAACTATTTCTAAATATATTAAACAAAACGATCCAAATAGTAAAATTGTTTTTATCGGTCCTTGTACAGCTAAAAAGATGGAAATCCAACAAGAAGAAGTAAAACCTTATGTTGATGAAGTTTTAACATTTGAAGAATTACAAGCTTTATTTGACAGTAAGGACCTTGATATTACAACCCTTGAAGAAGATATATTAGATAATGCATCATATTATGGAAGAATCTTCGCACGTTCTGGTGGGTTATCAGATGCTATGGCAGAAGGACTAAAAGAAGCTAACATAAATGACTTTGTTTTAAAAGCAATTCCATGTGATGGTATTGAAGAATGTAAAATGGCATTACTTAGAAAGAATAAGAATGTCTTAGATGCAAACTTTATTGAAGGTATGGCTTGTATTGGTGGCTGTATCGGTGGTGCCGGTTGCTTAACTCATGGCGAAAAAAATAAAACAGAAGTCGATAAATATGGCATGGAGGCATTTGAAAAGACAATTACAGATGCCGTATCAATCTTAAATATTAATAAAGAATAAATAAACATCCTTAAAAACATATCATTTCAAAGAATGGTATGTTTTTCTTTACAATACCTTTAAAATTTGATAAAATAATTATAGAAAAGTGGGAGGTAATTTATGTATAGTGTAATTGATGTAAAAAATTGGAAAAGAAGCAAACAATATAACTGGTTTTCTTCATTTTCAAATCCATGTTATGGAATAGATGCAACTATTGATGTAACAGAAGTAGTAAAATTTTCAAAAATGACCAAAACTTCATTTTTTATTAATTTTTTATACGTAGTATCAAAAAGCTTAAATGAAGTAGAAGAAATGCGATTACGCGTGGTAGATGGTGAAGTTCGCTTATATGATATTGTGCATCCAACTTATACAATTAAAACAGCTGGTGGTAGTTTTGAAAATGGTAGTAACGAGATGAATTTCGACTACTATAAGTTTTATGATGATGCTCATGAAGAAATTGAAAGAAAAAAACCACAGCTAACAGTTGTTGATGCATATAATACTACTGAATACAATGTGTTTTATTTGACATGCTTACCATGGCTTGAATTTGATGCATTCACACATCCAATTCCAAGTGGTAATATCGAATCACTATCTGTTCCTCGTATTTGTTGGAGTAAGTTTACCGAAAAAGAGGGTAGATACACTTTAACCCTTAATATTACAGTTTCACATGCTCTAGTTGATGGTGAACCTCTTGCGAAAGTCTTTAATTTAATTAAAGAAAATAGTGCAAATGTAAAAAAAATACTAGAAAAGTAATAAAATGCTTGCAAAATAAAAATAGATTTGTTATAATCTTTGTGTTGGTGAAAAATCCAACAAAAAAATATGGAGGAAAATATGAAAAGAGTAATTTTAACTATTTTAGCTGTGATGTTCTTATTCAGTGTAGCTTCTTGTAAACCTGATAAAGGTAATACTAAAGGCTACGATTATGATGCAATTCCTGATATTAAGGAAACTGCAGATGGAAAATACGAAATTGGTTTTGTAACTGATATCGGTCAATTAAAAGACAAATCATTTAACCAAGGAACTTGGGAAGGTATCAAGAGATACGCAAAAGAAAATAATAAGTCTTACAAATATTATCAACCTCAACATGGTGATAGTGCAACTGATGACGATAGATATAATGCAATGAAACTAGCTGCTGACAGTGGCGCTAAGATCATTGTTGCTGCTGGCTTTATGCAAGCATCATCATTAAGAAAAGCTGCTATGGAACTTCCTGAAGTTAAATTTGTATTTATTGATGGTTGGACATTAACTGACAAAGTTAATGAAAAAGGTGAAGAAGTAGGAACTCCTCTTGCAAATGTTGCTGGAATCGTATTTAAAGAAGAACAATCTGGGTATTTAGCTGGATATGCTGCAGTTATGGAAGGCTATACTAAACTTGGCTTCTCAGGCGGCGGCGGTGGTAGTAACCCTGCTTGTCAAAAATTTGGATATGGTTATATTCAAGGTGCAAATGATGCAGCAAAAGAAAAAGGAATTACTGTTAATATGAAATATAGTTGGTTATATGGTGCAAGCTTCTCAGCAAGTCCTGAACTTGTAACATTACTAAAAGGCTGGTATTCAACTGGTACAGAAGTTGTTTTCGCTTGTGGTGGTTCAATGTGTAATAGTGCATTCACTGCTGCTCTTGAAAATGATAAAAAAGTTATCGGTGTAGACGTTGACCAATCTTCTCAATCTGAAACTGTAATTACATCAGCAACAAAAGGCTTAAGAGAAGGTGCAATGGATGCCCTAGATGCATTCTTCACTGACAAATGGAGTACAATTGGTGGAACAACTACATCATTAGGTGCTGACAAAGATGCAGTTAGTCTTCCTACTGATACATGGTCATTAAAGAATTTCTCAGTAGAACAATACAATGAACTATTCGAAAAAATAAAGACTGGTAAAGTATCTATTGATGACAATCCTGAAGGTGCAGAAACTAAAACTTATTCTAACGTTAAAGTAGAATACATTAAATAGTTTATAAAGCAAAATTAAATGGCTACTAGTAATTTAGTAGCCATTTTTTCAAAAAAGGAGAATATATGAGTGACAATTATATAATAGAAATGTTAAACATAACAAAAGAATTTCCTGGTATAATAGCTAATGATAATGTTACTTTACAACTAAAAAAAGGGGAAATTCATGCTCTACTTGGTGAAAATGGAGCGGGTAAATCAACTCTTATGGGAGTACTATTTGGTCTTAATACTCCTGATGGTGGAACAATATTAAAAGATGGAAAACCTGTCAAAATCAATAATCCTAACGATGCTAATGCATTAGGTATTGGAATGGTCCATCAACATTTTCAACTTATAGATGTTTTTACTGTTTTAGATAATATTATATTAGGTGCTGAAACCACGAAATGTGGATTTCTTTTAAAGAAGAAAGCGCGTCAAAAAATAGAACAATTGTCAAAAGACTATAAACTTGCGGTTGACCTTGATGCGAAAGTTGAAGACATTAGTGTTGGAATGCAACAAAGAGTTGAAATCCTAAAGATGTTATATCGTGATAATGATATTTTAATTTTTGATGAACCAACAGCAGTACTAACCCCTCAAGAAATAGATGAATTACTATTTATCATGAGAGAAATGGCTAATAGTGGTAAATCAATTCTTTTCATAACACATAAACTTAATGAAATAAAACAAGTAGCAGATCGTTGTACAATCCTTCGTAAGGGTAAGTACATGGGAACATACGATGTGGCTTCAGTTACAAAAGAACAACTATCAGAATTAATGGTTGGTCGTAAAGTAGATTTAAATATTGAAAAGACTCCATGTAAACCTGGTAATACTGTTTTAGAAGTAAAAAACCTTTCAATGTGGTCTAAAACAAAAAGAAAACTAGTTGTTAATGATGTCAGTTTTAAAGTTAGGGCGGGAGAAATTGTTTGTATCGCCGGCATTGAAGGTAATGGACAAACTGAACTTGTATATGGTATCACGGGACTTCAAAAACCACGTCATGGTAAGGTAACATATGTTATTAACGAAAATGCATATAAAGATATTCCGCGTAGACGTAACCTTGGCTTATCGCACATTCCTGAGGACCGTCACAAACATGGCTTAATTCTTGATTTTACACTTGAAGATAATATGGTACTTCAACGTTATTTTGAACCTACATTCCAAAAGGGTGGTTTCTTAAAAAAAGATAAAATTAGAAAAAATTGTGAAGAAATAATTGCCAAATACGATGTAAGAAGTGGACAAGGTCCGGTAACTATTGTTAGATCTATGTCAGGTGGTAATCAACAAAAAGCCATAATAGGTAGAGAACTAAGTAGAGAACATGAAGTTTTAATTGCGGTACAACCTACAAGAGGACTAGATGTTGGAGCCATTGAATTTGTTCATAAACAAATAATAAAAGAAAGAGATGCAGGTAAGGGCATTCTCTTAATATCACTTGAACTAGACGAAGTAATGAGCTTGAGTGATCGCATTTTAGTAATCTATGAAGGAAAAATTGTAGGTGAATTTGATCCTAAAAATGTAACAACAAAAGAGCTTGGCTTGTATATGTCTGGTGCGAAAAATATGTTTAGTCAAAAAGGAGCTGAATAAAATGAAATATTTAGCATTGATTATTATTCCAATAGTTGTAGCTGGCTTATTTGTCCTTTTATGTTATTTAACACGTAAGGTTTCTTCCAAAAAAGCAAGTCTAGAACTATGTCAAAGTGTAAAAGCAAAACAAAATAATGGATTTGTGTCTTTTATAGATAATTATTTTTATTATATATTTGGCTTTATTTTTGTTACATATTTACTTGAGTTTTTAGCTTTTTGGATCATTAGAAATTCATTAACTTTTATATGGATTTTTGGATTCTTTGTTATTTTAGTTGGAATGTTTGTTGGATATCTTATTTTATTAAAAAAACATTCAAATAAATATAGCACAAAAAATTGGGCTAAAGACATGTATGAAAATGAAAAAACAAAATCAATTCTTTCATCTTTGATATCTATTATAATTGGTTTACTTATTGGATGTATTATTTTACTACTATTTGCGGGTAGAACTTGTGGAGGTACGATAGTATCCTTTAAATCTGCAAAAGAAGCAATTCAATTAATATTCTTAGGTGCTCTTAATGTTGGTCGTGATTCATCTAATCACCTTATCTTCGGCTGGAACGGCCGTGATATTGGTGATATGCTATTCGGTGCTACTCCCCTTATTATGGTCGGCTTATCCGTGGCACTTGCGTTTAAAACTGGTTTATTTAACATTGGTACACCAGGGCAATATCTTATGGGTACTGCTGCTTCCTTAATAATTGCTTTAACTATCCCAAGCAGTGTAGTACCTCCTTTCCTAATTTGGATTTTAGCATTTGTTGCTGCAATTTTAGTTGGGGCAATTTGGGGATTTATTCCGGGAATATTTAAATCTTTATTAAATGTTAATGAAGTAATTACCTGTATTATGACAAACTGGATAGCAGCCAACTTTGTTACATGGTTATTTGATGAAGATGGTGGACTTTTCGGTTTTTTGACAGATCCATTAAAGAGTAATGGATACATTTATAAAACTACCCATAATGGGGTTGCGACCGCAAAAATGGGATTAGATAAAATATTTGCAGGATCCCAAGTTAATGGTGGTATTATTATTGCCATTGTTATTGCAATAATAGTTTACGTTGTGCTTAACAAAACAACTTTTGGATTCGAACTAAGGGCATGTGGCTCTAATCGCCATGCATCACAATATGCAGGTATTAAAGCTAAGCGTTCAATCATTTTTTCAATGATGATTGCCGGAGGTCTTGCTGGTGGTGGTGCGGCACTATATTATTTAGCTGGTAATACTGAATTTGCATGGCAAACATACCAGTCTTTACCTGCAATCGGCTTTAATGGTATACCAGTATCTATACTCGCTTCAAATAATCCATTAGGTGTTTGTATTTCTGCCCTCTTTATGGCATATCTTGATATTGCTGGATCAAACATCAAATTTATGACAACATATAATGAATATATTGCATCAATTATTTCTGCGATTATTGTATACTTCAGTGCTTTCTCACTTTTAATTAAAGAAATTTTAAATGGAAAAATTAAATTATTTGGTCGTAAAAAAGGTACAATGAATACTACTATTCTAATTGAGACAAATACTATAAAAGATAACTCATATGATGAATCTAAAACAGAAGAGGAGGACAATGCGTAATGGGATATTTGATTCAATCTACAATTACTTATGCTATTCCACTTTTACTAGTGGCTCTTGCTGGTGTTTTTTCCGAACGAAGTGGTATCATTAATATTGCCTTAGATGGTATAATGATATTTGGCGCTTTTATTGGTGTATTTTTTGTAAAAATATTTGTTGAAGCAGGTATTACAGTCGATATGGGACAAATAATTCTTCCGATAATTATTTTACTAGTTGCGGTTTTTGGCGCCTTATTTGCATTACTACTAGCATTTGCGTCAGTGCACTTAAAAGCTGATCAAACAATTGGTGGAACTGCTCTTAATTTACTTGCTCCTGCTCTAGTTTTGTTCTTAGTTTCAATTATTTGTCACCAAAACTATTTATCAGCTCCAAGCAATCCATCATATGTTTCTCTATTTATGTTAAAATATACGGATTTTGGTATTCCTCAAGGTCAAAAGTTAAATTTGTTTCAAGAAATCTTTTGTGACAAAATTTACACAACAACATATTATGCAATTGGCATTGTAGTAATCTTATCAATAGTTCTTTACAAAACTAAGTTTGGTTTAAGATTACGTGCTTGTGGTGAAAATCCTCAAGCAGCCGCATCACTTGGTATAAATGTTTATTTAATGCGTTATATTGGGGTTGCGATTTCAGGTGCTCTTGCAGCATTTGGTGGATTTATCTATGCTCTTACTTCAGCTAACTGTTCAGCAACCGGCGAAGTAGCTGGTATGGGATTCTTAGCTCTTGCGGTTATGATCTTTGGTAACTGGAAACCTCTATATATTACTTTAGGTGCGTTACTATTTGGTTCATTGAAAGCGATATCTGCAGGTTATACTGCCATCGATATTAATGGTGATAAGGTATACTGGCTTGCAACACTAGGTATTAGTAGATACGTTTATAACGTTTTACCATATGTAATTACTTTAGTTGTTTTAGCCTTTACATCTAAGTCTTCACGTGCACCAAAGGCCGAAGGACAACCATACGATAAAAGCAGAAGATAACTAATAATTATGGCAATCTATATTGAGATAAGGTCTAATCCTTATCTCTTTTTCTTTATGCTTTTTTCTTTACTTAGTGTATAAAAAATGATATAATAACATATGTTATTTTTAGGAGGATTTATGCCAGCGAAGAAATCAATAACTAAACAAATGATTTTAGATACAGCTCTTAAATTATTAAAAGAAAGAGGAATAGAAGCAATTAATGCAAGATGTATTGCGGAAAATTTAAACTGTTCAACTCAACCTTTATATGCATCATTTAAAAATATGGATGAATTAAAAAATGAATTAAAGATAAAATGCCAAGAAACATATCATTCATATATTGAATCTGGAATAAAAAGTGAAACAACCGTTTATATGCAATATTTAATGAGTTATATTAATTTTGCTAGTGAAAATCCTCATTTATTTGAGTATTTATACATGCAAAAAATTACGAGTGATGCGGAATATGATAATAATTTAAATGAAATTGTTATTAATAAAATAATGGAAGTAAGTAATATTTCTAGAGAAAAAGCAGAATCTTTCTTTTTATCTAGTTGGATTTTCGCTCATGGTATCGCTACGCAAATTGTAACGGGGTATGTAAAATGGGATCAAAACACAATTAGACACTTCTTAATGGAAGAATTTAAGGCACTAAGATTGTATTATGTGGAGGCTAAATAATGGAAGCAATTAAAGTTGAAAATCTTTGTAAGAATTATAAAACTGTAAAAGCTTTAAAAAATGTTAACTTAGAAGTTAAAGAGAATGAACTTTATGGCTTACTAGGTGTAAATGGAGCAGGAAAAACAACTCTAATAAAAATACTAACGGGATTAATCAAAAAAACTTCAGGTAAAGCTTTTGTACTTGGTTATGATATAGATGCAGAAATGGAAAAAATAAAACAAATAGTTGATGTATCACCTCAAGAAGTGTCAATTGCGGGAAATCTCACAGTCATTGAAAACTTAAAATTCTTTAGTGAAATTTATGGTACCGTAGATGAAAATGAAATTAATAATATTGTTGAAATGTTTCAGTTAGAAGAAGTTTTAAATCAAAAAGCAAAAACTCTTTCAGGTGGATGGCAACGCCGTTTATCTATTGCGGTAGGAATGGTGTCAAAGCCAAAAGTGTTATTTTTAGATGAGCCAACCTTAGGTCTTGATGTTCTTGCAAGAAGAGAGTTATGGCGAGTTATTTTAAAACTAAAAAAGAAAATTACAATTGTTCTTACTTCACATTATTTAGAAGAAATTGAAGAATTATGTGATAGAGTTGCTATTTTATCGAAAGGAACACTAATAACAACTGGTACAATTGAAGAAATAAAGAAACAAGCAAATACAACTTCATTTGAAGATGCTTTTGTAAAAATTGTGGAAGGAGCCAAATAATGAGAAATACCTTAATATTTACAAAAAGAGTAATAAAAGAAATTCTTCGTGATCCTATTATTTATATTTTTGGAATTGGATTCCCTCTTGTAATGCTATTATTATTTCAAATAATTAACAATTATACCGGAGAAGAAAATCCAGTATTTAGGCCTAAATCACTAATTCCAGGAATTCTCATTTTTTCTGCCACGTTTATTATGATGGTAATGGCTTTGATGATATCAAAGGATCGTTCGACTTCTTTACTTAAACGTTTATATACTTCTCCCCTTAAAGCAAGTAATTATATTTTAGGATATGCCATTCCCGGTATTATTCTTGGAATCATACAAATGATAATATGTATTGGCAGTGGTTTTGTTATTAGTCTTATTTGTAAAAATGATTACTTTTCATTTGGTAGTGCATGTTTATTAATGCTTACAGCTTTACCAAATTTAATAATTTGCATATTTTTAGGCTTATTATTTGGTACGTTATTAAATGATAAAAGTGCTCCTGGTATTGTTTCAGTTTTTATTAGTGCATCAGGTATTTTAGGAGGTTGTTGGATGCCCCTTGATGTTATGGGTAATTTTGAAACAATTTGTCGTTTTTTACCATTTTATCCATCAGTATCGTTAGGTAGAATGGTAACAGGTGCCATGCATACTAATCTTGAATTATATAAATTTGATAATAATATGATAATTGGAATAATTGTTATTTTAATTTATTTACTTATTAGTGTTATTCTTTCAATTATTACATTTAAAAAACAGATGACAAGTGAAAAATAAGGGCTTATAAAGTCCTTTTTTTGTTGAAATGTGGTATAATGTACGGCAATGAGGTAATATATGAAACAGTATTTAAAAATTTTTGTCAGTTCTATTTTTGCGGGACTTTGTATTGCCTTAGGGGCAACTGTGTACCTTAGTATGTTAGCAATTAATCAAAAGTTTATTGGTTCACTTCTTTTTGGAGTTGGACTTTTTACAATTATTTCCTTTGGCCTTTGGCTATATACAGGAAAAATTGGCTTTGTGGTAAATGAAAAAACAAATTATCTATTAAAACTAGTAATTTGCTTTATTGGAAACATTATTGGTGCGATTATTCTTCCCCTTATTAATGGCTTAACAAGATATAAAGAAACGTTAAAACAAACAGCACTTTCACTTATTGAAACCAAACAAAGTGATGAATGGTATTCAATTTTAATTTTAAGCATATTATGTGGAATGTTAATTTACATAGCGGTTAAAGGTCAGAATGTATGTAAAACCAATATTGGTAAAACATTAATCATATTTCTAGCGGTAAGTGCATTTATAATGTCTGGTTTTGAGCATGTTATTGCTAATGCTAGTTACTATGCTTATGCTCAAGTATTTGATTTTACAGTAGTCTTATATATTATTTTAATGATGATTGGAAATAGTATTGGTGCGATTATTCTAGAAGTTTTATATAAATTTATAACTAATAAAAAAGATGAAGATTAAAAAAAATAGTTATAAAATAATTAAAAAAAACTATTATATAATAAGGAGCAATTATGTTTACATTTATATTGAATAATCTATTATTGGGAGTTGGCCTATCAATGGATGCTTTCTCCGTTTCACTTGCTAATGGATTTAATGAACCTAAAATGAGAAAAATTAAAGTTTTAGGTATTGCGGGAGTATTTGGCATATTTCAAGGTATTATGCCAATGATTGGTTGGATTTGTGTTCATACCATAGTGGAAAAGTTTAAAGTGTTTGAATACTTTATTCCCTGGATAGCTTTAATTCTTCTACTTTATATTGGCGTGAAAATGGTATTTGGTTATTTCAAAAAGGGTGAAGAGGAAGAAGAAGCAGAAAAAATGAGTTTATATGCATTACTAGTCCAAGGAATTGCGACGTCAATTGATGCGCTATCAGTGGGCTTTACGATTGCTGAATATAAACTATCATTAGCTATCACTAGTGCTTTAATAATTGCAACCATAACTTTTTGTATATGTTTGGTTGGTGTAATATTAGGTAAAAAATTTGGTACAAAATTTTCAAGTAAAGCTGAATTAATTGGTGGAATTATTTTGATTTGTATTGGGCTTGAAATATTTATTAGTGGAATGATTTCATTATACGCTTAATATAGTATATTTAAAGAATATAAAGCATAAAATTAGATATAGCCTCAATTTAACGCTTAAAATTATGAAAAAACTAGGACAAAAAATGCTCTCTTTCGACATAAAAAGCTGTAAACCTTGACAAAATGCATAAATTGTAGTATAATGTTAGCGTATCTATTGATGCTAATTTTATGAAAGGAAGATTTATATGAAAAAGTTTTGTCAATATTACAAAAATCTTTTCAAAAAGTATGGTGTTTTAATCCCACTTGTTATCGTGACTTTATTATTTGTTGCACTACTTTTTATGGACAAAAATGACGTCTTTACTTCACTATTAAATAGTACTAAGGCAGGCTTTATTGTATTAGCAATTATTGGCGTTTTAGCAGTATTAGTATGTGCAGTATTAGTAGTTGTAAAAGTAAAAAGCTCAGAAGTAACAGTTGTTGATTTATGCTTAGAAATGGTTTCAGTATTAGCATTAGCCATGTTGATTATGTTCTGTTTTGAACCTGGATGTGCAGGATCTGCAGTAACTGTATTAAAATGGGTTTTAATATCTGTAGGACTAGTTGGCTCATTAGCAATTAGTTTTGTAAGATCTAGAGCAATCGAATAGTAAATAAGCGCTTCGGCGCTTTTTACTTTACAAAAATACAAGTTACGACATTGATTTACAATTAGGCATTAAAACGTTTTCAATGTGTAAAGAATTGCAATTTAAAAGTTATATGATAAAATATAGATGAAGCTAATAAATCGTATAAATTCGATAATATGGTTCGAAAGTCTCTACCCTATCGCCTTAAATGATAGGACTACGATTAAAGAAAGTAACTAAGTTACTCTTTTTCCGTTGCGAGAGACATAGAAGTCTCTCTTTTTTGTTTATTCATGTTTTATTGGCTTCAAATATAAATAGGAGGAAAACATGAAAAAATTTTTAAATCGAGTTTTTAAACTTGACGAAAACCAAACCACAATTAAAACTGAAATAATTGCTGGTTTAACTACTTTTTTTGCAATGTGCTATATTGTAATTGTAAATCCTAATCAAATGACAGGTTTCTTAGACATTGATGGTGCATCACAAATCTGGAATGCTTGTTTTATTGGTGGAATTATCGCAGCGGTTATCGCAACCCTTTGTATGGCATTTATTGCGAACAAGCCTTTTGCTCTTGCTGCCGGGATGGGATTAAATTCATTCTTCTATGTTTCATTCATTATTCCTTGTTTATTATTTGATACGGAAACTGGCAAAATAATAGGAACTGAAACTCCGCTTGTAGATGGCTATCAAGCAGGTCTTGTAATTATTTTAATATCAGGTGCCATTTTCCTGATTTTATCACTTACAGGTCTTAGAAAATATATTGCAAAAGCATTACCAAGCTCTCTTAAAACAGCTATTCCTGCAGGTATTGGTTTGTTTATAGCTTTTATTGGCTTACAGAATAGTGGTATTGTTGTACCTAATCAATATACAGGTGTTGCATTAACTAATTTTACAAAAGGTGCAGCAACAGCAATCCCTGCTATTGTAGCTTTTATCGGATTAATTTTAATTGTTGTATTTTCAAAATCAAAAGTGAAATTACTAAACAAAACATCAATTATTTTTGGAATTTTATGTTCAACTGTTTTATATTATATTTGTTGTTTAATTTTTAAAGTTGAAATTCCAAAGGTTTCCAATATTTCAATTGGCAAAACATTTAAGGATTGGTTTGAAGTTGGGTTTGGCGGTTGCTTTAAAGGGTTTAAAACTGTGTTTGAAGGAAAACTATTAGGTGGTGTGATAAGTGTAGTTATGTTAGCTATTACATATGCACTTGTCGACATGTTTGATACTCTTGGCACTGTTTATGGGGCATCAGCAGAAGCTGGTATGCTAGATGAAAATGGTGATCCAATTGATTTAGGAAAAGAAATGCTATGTGATGCAATCGGTACTGTTGTTGGTGCTAGTACTGGTACTTCAACAATTACAACATTTGTAGAATCAAGTGCTGGCGTTGTGGCGGGAGGAAGAACCGGTTTAACAGCTTTTGTAACTGCTATTTTATTTATAATTTGTTTATTTGCCTCACCAATAGTTAAATATGTTCCACAATGTGCAACTGCTCCTGCTTTAATTTATGTTGGTATCTTGATGTGTAAAAATATTGTGAAGGTAGATTTTAGTGATATTGCTTCTGCTGCGACTGCATTTATTACCTTTATAATGATGATTGCAACATACTCAATTAGTAATGGCATTATGATAGGTGCAATTACTTATGTAATTATAACCTTATTAACTGGTAAGTATGGCAAAAAAGATATAGTTGTAACTATTATTGCGATACTTGGAATTTTGAGATTTGCTTTTGTGGCAATGTAAGGAGGAAAGACAAATGTTAAATATAGTTAATATCAATTTAAATAGTAATACTGAAATGTTTAACATTTGTTTTTTAATATTTTAGAATAAGAGTTTTAAAACTCTTATTTTTTTAAGAAAAGGAGAAAATAATGGAAACAAACGAACTTCAAACATTAAAACCAAACTATCGTCCCCCTGTTCATAAATGGATTTTATTAAGTTTTCAACATGTATTTGCGATGTTTAGTGCTACTGTTTTAGTACCTATTTTAACAGGACTTCCAATTTCAGTTGCGTTATTCGCATCTGGATTTGGTACGTTAATTTATATTTTATGTACTAAAGCTAAAGTTCCCATTTATTTAGGATCTAGTTTTGCTTATATTGAATATATACTTGCGGTAAGTGTAACTACAAATATTAAAGGAAATAATGTAATAACTTCATATGGGCCTGCTCTTACGGGACTTGTTGTGGTTGGATTAATTTATGTGATTGTGGCTGGCTTTATAAAGATATTTGGCACAAATTGGCTCAAAAAGATTTTACCTCCTGTTGTAATTGGTCCGATGATTATGGTAATAGGACTTGGTCTATCAAACAGTGCAATTTCTAACACAGGTATGGTGCAAAATGGCGATTGGAGAGCTATAGTAGTGGCACTTGCAACACTATTAATTATTGCATTTACTGCCATCTTATCAAAAAAATTCTTGAAAGTTGTTCCCTTCTTAGTAGGTATTATTGGTGGATATGTGATTGCGATCATTTTTAACTTTATTCCGAACGGTGATGCTAAATTAATTGATTTTACTAGTTTAGCTACAGTAATTAAAAACCCAAGTCAATGGTTTGCCGTTCCTAAATTTATAATTATGGGATGGAAAGACCAAGAATTAGGATTAGGCATTTCCATGTATAAAGTTAGTTTTGGAGCAATTATCACGGTAATTCCTCTTGCGTTTGCTACCATTTGTGAACACATAGGTGATCATGAAGTACTTGGACAAATTACTAAAAAAGATTATTTATCAGATCCTGGATTACATCGAACATTACTTGGTGATGGTATTGCTACAGCATTCGCTGGAGTGATAGGTGGTCCTGCAAACACATCATATGGTGAAAATACTTCTGTTGTTGGTCTTACTAAAGTTGGATCAGTATGGGTGACAGGTCTTGCTGCAATTTTTGCAATATTACTTTCTTTTTGTAATGTTTTTACTATATTAATTTCAACTATTCCACCTGCTGTGATGGGAGGAGTATGCTTAATATTATATGGTTTTATCGCTGCTAATGGTCTTAAAACTTTACTAGATGCTAAAGTTGACTTGAACAACATTAGAAATTTAATCATCATTTCAACTATTCTTATAATTGGTATTGGTGGAGCAGCTATTTATAGTAAGACGGGAATGAAATTATTTACAAGTGTAGCCTTGTCAACTATTGTGGGAATAGTCTTAAATTTAATATTACCAAAAAATAAAGAAAGCAAAAAAAGTGATAATTGATTGTGCTATTTATAGTTTACATTACAAAGAACTTTATTGATACTAATAGAGTTCTTTTAATTTCAATTTAAAAAAAGTAAATTCATTGCAATAAAAAATTTATATGATAAAATTAAGTGAAGTTAATTGATCGTATAAATTCGAGAATATGATTTGCAACGTCCATTTCTTAACAAAAAGCAAACGACTACGATTAAGATTAGTAAGATAATATCTTTCTTTTTGTATATTCATATTTTGTTGGCTTCACAATAGGAGGAGAATATGAAAAATTTTTTGAACAAGGTTTTTAAAATTGATGAAAACCAAACGACAATTAAAACCGAAATAATTGCCGGTATCACAACTTTTTTTGCAATGTGTTATATTGTAATTGTAAACCCTAATGAAATGACTGGAGGAACAGCAATTCCAGAAATGACAAAAGTTTGGAATGCTTGTTTTATTGGTGGTATCATAGCGGCAGTTATTGCGACTGTATGTATGGCGTTTATCGCAAACAAACCATTTGCTCTTGCAGCTGGTATGGGACTTAACTCATTTTTCTTTGTTTCTTTTATTGCACCATGTTTAATCTTTAATGAAAATGGTGTACCAGTTGGAGAAAAAATATCAGTAGTTGAAGGTTATCAAATTGGTTTAGTTGTAATTCTATTATCAGGAGTTTTTTTCTTAATTTTATCACTTACTGGTCTTAGAAAATATATTGCGAAAGCTCTACCAAGTTGTCTTAAAACAGCTATGTCTGCTGGTATTGGTTTATTTATCGCTTTTGTTGGCTTACAAAATAGCGGAATTGTAGTACCTAATAAATATACTGCAGTTTCATTAGTAAACTTTGCTAGTCATGATCCTAATATTATAATTCCTGCCCTAGTAGCTTTTATTGGTGTAATTATAATAATAGTTCTTACAAAATGTAAGTCTAAGGTAGTAAAACAATTGGCAATTATTTTGGGAATTATATGTTCAACTATTCTATATTATATTTTATGTTTAATCTTTAATGTAGATAAAGTACAAATGGAAAATATATCTGTAGGTCGTTCATTTAAAGATTGGTTTGAAGTTGGTTTTGGTGGATGCTTTAAAGGCTTTAAATATGTATTTGATTGGAAGGTAGTTAGTAGTGTACTTAGTTTGATTATGCTAGTACTTACTTACTCTCTTGTTGATATGTTTGAAACATTAGGTACTGTTTATGGCACATCTTCAGAAGCTAATATGCTAGATGAAAATGGTGATCCAACTGGTTTAGGTGAAATAATGTTATGTGATGCTATTGGTACAGCCGCTGGTGCTGGTACTGGTACATCAACAATTACCACATTTGTTGAATCAAGTGCAGGTGTTGCGGCCGGAGGAAGAACAGGTCTTGCATCACTAGTTACAGCTGTTTTATTCATTGCTTGCTTATTTGCGGCTCCAGTAGTTAAGTACGTTCCACAATGTGCAACGGCTCCTGCCCTAATTTATGTTGGTATTTTAATGTGTAAAAATATCGTAAAAGTAGATTTCACTGATATCACTTCAGCTGCAACTGGATTTATGACACTCATAATGACAATCGCAACATATTCTATTTGTAATGGTATTATGATTGGTGCTATCACCTATGTATTAATAACTTTATTAACTGGTAAATATGGTAAAAAAGATATCGTTGTAACAATCATTGCACTACTTGGTATTTTAAGATTTGCTTTTGTTGCACTATAAAAATGAAAAAATACGTTGATAATGCTTCAACGTATTTTTTAAACATAATTGGCATAACGATAATTAAATATAAATTCCATGCAATAAAATATATAAATTTTTTGTCTTATTATATGAAAGATAATTTTTAATAGGGTGGTAAAATAACTATAAAACTATTTTTAGTATTGGGTGTGATTCTCTTTAGTTCTTTAATTTTTTCTTGCAAAACAAAATCATTTGAAGTTGTAGAAGGAAAATTTGTTTGTGATAAAGAAGAATTTTATGGTGAACTAGAATTACATAGAATATCAGAAAAAGAATTTGTAAATTCAAATGATTTAAATGTTTTTAAAATAGATTATGGTAGAGGATATCAATATTATTCAGTTTCTTTATATGTAATATTTCAAGATACCGAAGAAAAAGTATATTTAGATTTTAAAAATTTATAAGTAGAAGAAATGAGAAAAATTACGTTCAAAAATTATTTTTGGTTGGATGAAGATGGTCATATGCTTTATCCAAGTAAATCAAATGTACTAGTCACTTATAAAACTGATGATTTTCATATTATAGGTAGTTTTCATTAAAAAGATTTAGGTTGAAGATATGCTAATTGTGTTGAATGCAACAAACTAATAGATTTAAACTCTGATATTGTAGTTGTTTTGCCATATAATATAAATGACAATATGAGAAGTGTTAACGGAAGTTATATTAGTTCTCAAGGGCTTATTATATTAGTTGATAAAGATATCGAAGCATATATTAAAGGTACTTTGATTTTTTACAAAGAAAATGAAAAACTATAATTAAATAATTTTTAAGTCAAACTTAGAATCAAAAATTTTAAGTTTGATTTTTTGACTTGAATTATTGATGTCAATAAGTATTTAATTTGAAGATTTAAAGAGGAAAAAATATTAAGTAAAAATAAGAAATTTAAATAAAAAAAACTAATTGGTAAAAACTACTAATTATTTAACTTGCAAAAAATGCATTTTTTTGATATAATACGTAAGAGCGAATTTATAAAATTTGTATTAAAATATGGAGGTTAATATGGCTCATTTAAGCGCAAATGCTGTAAAGCAAATCGAAAGTATTATCGCAAGATACGAAAATGAAAATACTCCACTTATGATGATCTTAAGTGATATACAACGTGAGTATGGTTACATTCCACTTGAAGTTCAAGAATTAATTTCAGAAAAAACTGGAATTCCTGTTGCTGAAATTTATGGTGTTGTAACATTCTATTCATTCTTTTCTTTAAATCCAAAAGGAAAATATGTTATTGGTGTATGTTTAGGAACTGCATGTTATGTTAAAGGTTCTCAACAAGTTATTGACAAGTTCGCTGAACTTCTAAACATTAAGCCAGGTGAAACATCAGCTGATGGTTTATTCACACTTGATGCTCTTCGTTGTATTGGTGCATGTGGTATCGCTCCTGCCCTTTCAATCAATGGCAAAGTATATCCAAAAGTAGCTGTTAACCAAGTTGCTGGCATTATTGAAGAATACCGTAAATTAGGAGGTGCAAACTAATGATTCAAAATGAAAAAGAATTAAATGCGACAATTAAAAAGTGCACAACTAGTTTAGATGAAAAATTTGCTGGTACTAACGGCAAACGTGCAATCGTTATTTGTGGTGGTACAGGATGTTTATCAAGTAACTCTGCTGAAATTCTTGCAAAATTCCAAGAAGAAATTGTAGCTCGTGGTTTAAGTGATAAAGTAACTGCAAACAAAGTTGGATGTTTTGGATTCTGTTCTCAAGGCCCATTCGTTAAAATCTTCCCAGAAGATACATTATATCGTGGTGTAAAAGTAGAAGATGTTGAAGAAATTATGACTTCTGATATTATCAACCATCAAGTAGTTGAAAGATTACTTTATGTTGATCCAGTAACTCAAGCAAGAATTCAAAAACAAGACGAAATCAATTTCTACAAAAAGCAAGTTCGTTTAGCTTTACATGGATGTGGCGTTATTAACCCTGAATGTATAGAAGAAGCATTAGGATACGGAGCATATCAAGGCTTACAAAAAGCTCTTCATATGTCTAGACAAGAAGTTATCGATGAAATCTTAAGATCAGGTCTACGTGGTCGTGGTGGCGGTGGCTTCCCTACAGGTAGAAAATGGCAATTTGCATATAATCAACAACATGATGAAAAATATGTTGTATGTAATGGTGATGAAGGTGACCCAGGTGCTTTCATGGACCGTTCAATCTTAGAAGGTAACCCACTTGCGGTTATCGAAGGTATGGTAATTGCTGGTTATGCTATTGGTGCATCAAATGGTTATTTCTATGTACGTGCCGAATATCCAATTGCTGTTGAAAGACTTCGTAAAGCAATTGAAGAAGCTGAAGAAATTGGCTTATTAGGTGATAATATTTTAGGAAGTGGATTTAACTTCCGTGTTCATATTCGTTTAGGTGCAGGTGCATTCGTTTGTGGTGAAGAAACTGCATTACTAAACTCAATTGAAGGTAAACGTGGTATGCCACGTCCAAGACCTCCATTCCCAGCTGTAAAAGGTTTATGGGGCAAACCAACAATTATCAATAACGTTGAAACATTAGCATGTGTACCATTTATCTTAAGAGAAGGTGCAGATAAGTTTGCACAATATGGTACTGAAAAATCTAAAGGTACTAAAGTGTTTGCTTTAGGTGGAAAAGTTAATAATGTTGGTCTAGTTGAAATTCCTATGGGTACTACACTTCGTGAATTAATTTACGATATCGGTGGTGGTATTCCTCACAATAAAGCATTTAAGGCTATTCAAACAGGTGGACCTTCTGGTGGATGTTTAACTGCCAAAGATCTTGATACTCCTATTGACTATGATAACTTAGTAGCATTAGGCTCTATGATGGGTTCTGGTGGTGCAATCGTTATGGATGAAGATAACTGTATGGTTGACGTTGCTAAATTCTATATGGAATTTATTTGTGATGAATCATGTGGTAAATGTTCTCCATGTCGTATTGGTACAAAACGTATGCTTGAAATCTTAACAAAGATTACTGAAGGCAAAGGCACAATGAATGATTTACACGAATTAGAAGAACTTGCTACTACAGTTGCTTCTAACTCATTATGTGGTTTAGGTCAAACAGCTGCTAACCCAATCGTATCTACAATGAGACAATTTAGAGATGAGTATCTTGCTCATATTGTTGATAAGAAGTGTCCTGCTCACATTTGTAAGAAATTAACTCAATATCATATCATTCCAGAATCATGTAAGAAATGTTCTAAATGTGCTAGAAATTGTCCAGTTAATGCAATCTCTGGTGTTCCTGGTAAAGAACCATATGTTATTGATCAAGCTAAATGTATTAAATGTGGATTATGCTTAGCATCATGTCCATTTAAAGCAATAATTAAGAAATAGGAGTGTAGATGTATGGCAAAAATTAATATTAAAATTGAAGGTCAAGCTTATCAAGTAGAAGAAGGCTTAACAATATTAGAAGCAGCTAAAGAATGTGGATACGAAATCCCATCACTTTGTGCTTATAATCATGGTGAATGTAGTTTAGCTTCTTGTCGTGTTTGTTTAGTAGAAGCAACAGGAGCAAGAGGATTAGTTGCATCTTGTGTTTATCCTATTTCTGAAGGTATGGAAATTAAAATTTCAACCCCTAAAGCTGTTGCTGCAAGACGTGCAAGTGTTGAATTAATTCTTTCTAACCATTCATTTAATTGTCAACAATGTGATAAAAATGGTAAATGTGAATTATTACATGTAGCATCACTTGTAGGTGCAAGAGAAAATAAATTTATTGGCAGTAAAACTCCTGTTACAATTGATGAATTATCTCCATCAATCATCCGTGATACTTCTAAATGTATTCTATGCGGTCGTTGTGTAAGCCGTTGCGTTGCTGCACATGGTACTGGTATTTTAGGATTCGAAAAACGTGGTTTCGCTACTATCGTTTCTCCAGCTGCAAATAGAAGTTTTGCTGAAAGCCCATGTATTTTATGTGGACAATGTGTTAACGTTTGTCCTACTGGCGCATTAATGGAAAAATCAGAAATTGATAAAGTTGATGATGCAAGAAGAGCTGGTAAATATTTAGTTGTTCAAACTGCTCCTGCAATTCGCGCAACATTAGGTGAAGAATTTGGTTATCCAATTGGTACTCCAGTTACTGGTAAAATGGTAGCCGCATTACGTAGATTAGGATTCAATAAAGTATATGATACAGATTTTGGTGCTGACTTAACAATTATGGAAGAAGCAACAGAATTATTATCAAGAATTAACTCTAAAGGTGTATTACCTATGATTACTTCATGTTCACCTGGTTGGGTTAACTATGCAGAATATTATTATGGAGATCAACTTGATCATTTATCAAGCTGTAAATCACCTCATGAAATGCAAGGTGCTATTATTAAGAGTTACTTTGCGGAAAAAATGGGACTTGATCCACATGATATTTATGTTGTTTCAATTATGCCTTGTACAGCTAAAAAATATGAAAAGGAACGTCCTCAACTTCAAAAAGATGGAATTAAAGACGTTGATGCTGTTTTAACAACTAGAGAATTAGCTAAGTTAATTAAACGTAGTGGTATTAACTTCAGCAAACTTCCAGATGAAGAATACGACCAAGATATTATGGGTGAATACACTGGTGCTGGTGTTATCTTCGGTACTACCGGTGGTGTTATGGAAGCCGCATTACGTACAGCATATTATGTTTTAACAAATAAAGAACATAAGCCAATTGAATTTACAGCTGTTCGTGGTATGAAAGGCTTAAAAGAAGCTACAATTGAAATTAATGGTGCAGAACTAAAAGTTGCTGTAGCATCAGGTATGAGAAATGCTAAAGTATTAATGGATGATATACGTGCTGGCAAGAGTCCTTATACATTTATTGAAATCATGGGTTGCCCTGGTGGATGTATCAATGGTGGTGGTCAACCATATGTTAAACCATGCTTCTTGCCAAATGAAGAAAATAATATTTTAGATACATATTGTGAAAAACGTGCAGCCGCATTATATAGTGAAGATGAAAGACAAAATGTTCGTCAATCACACAATAATAAGCAAGTTCAACAACTTTATAAAGAATTCTTAGGTGAACCTAATTCTCATAAAGCTCATGAATTATTGCATACAACATATGTATCAAGAGAAAGATTCCCAGAAAAATAGAGAATCAATCTAATGCCTACCTCTTGGTAGGCATTTTCTTACTGCCAAATTAACGTATAAAAGTATTAATTTAGTAAAAGAATTGCATAAATGACAATAGTGTGGTAAAATAATCAAGTAATAAAATGCAAAAAATAAATGAGGTAAATTATGAATGAAAATGTAAGCAATGTAAATATAAAAGCAGAATATCATATTTTGAATTTTAGAATTAGTGTTTCAATAGCAATTTTAGGCTTTGGATTATCAGTTGCATCGTTATTTATGAAACCAATCATTATCACTATAATATTTTTATTAGTTGGACTTTGTTGGCTTATACTAGGAATCTTAAGTTCTCTTCTTCAATATTTTACACATTATGAACTAACTAACGATGAACTTGTATTTACAAGATTTAAAAAAGAAAAAAGATTAGTAATCACTAGTATTTCAAAAGTTTTAGTGTATAGTACGGAATTTGTAATAGTAGATCAAAACAATCAAAAATTTTGTAAAATTGATCGCGGAATTAGAAATGCCGACAAAATTCTTCAGTATTTATCAGAAATAAATAAGGAAATAATCATTAAGCAAATATAAAATAACTTAGTTTAAAAATAAAAAAGCAAGGAGAAACAATTATATTTTTTTATAAATGTTAAGATATTGATATGAAAATAATTTTTGAAAATATTCCACTTAAAGAATTCCCCAACTTTAAAGGTGGAGAAAAGAGTTTAAATTCACATATGTATGTTGATGACAATAATAAAATTATGAAAGCTTACCTTGTGCCTGGTGCATCGATAGGACTTCATTCACATGATGATTCTTCCGAAATAATTTTTATTACAAGTGGCAGTGGTAAAGCTATATGTGATGGAATTACTGAATTATTATCAGTTGGGGATTGCCATTATTGCCAAAGGGGAAGTAATCATACGCTTATTAATACAGGTAATGAAAACTTATGTTTTCTTGCAGTCGTGCCTAATCATGAAGTAAAGCATTAAGATAGTTGAACCAACTGACTATCTTAGTGCTTTTTAGCTTAAAAGATAGACTTTTTTGAAAAAAAGTGCTATAATATTTATGATAAGGTTTAATTATTTAGCATAATTAAAAATAAAGAAGGAGCTAAATTTTATGATTAAAATAAAAAAATTACTTAGTATATTCGCATTATCAATAGTTTTATTCATAACGGGATGTATACTTACTGATTCAAAACTACAAAAATTAAATACCCCTGTAATAACATTGTCAGATAATATTGTTAGTTGGGAACCAATTGAAAATGCAAATGGTTACATCATTTACATAAATGGAATAGATGAAATTAATATGGATAGTACAGAAACAAGCTATGAGCTATCTTTTGACCAAGTTGGTATTTATAAAATTAAAATGAGAGCACTTGGTGATGGAAAAAACTATGATGATAGTGGGTATAGCAATATTGTAACATATACTTGTGAAATTACCGATAGAATACAATTGACAGCTCCTGACATTAGGGTGAGCAAATTAACAGTTTTATGGGAAGCTATTGAAAATGCCAATGAGTACAAGATTTATATTAATGATAAGTTTATCACCAGTATTACTACTCCATATTATCAATTAATTGGTTATGATGATGGACAAAATTATACCATCAAAGTTATTGCTTGTGGTAATAGTAGATATATAAATAGCCCTTTCAGTAATGCTGTAACATATAATTCTATTAACTTTTTAATGAAAGTTGACGAAATAAAGCAAAAACTTGATCACAGTACATCTGGTCAAATCGATGTAGATTTTGTAGGAAAAGTTGTGGGATTTGATTCCCTTGGATATGCTCATGTAGCTGATGAAACTGGTTACATTTATGTTCGTCACATTTGTGATGAACTAACTTTAGGCCAAAATGTGAGAATTAGTGGGACAGCATATGTTTATCGTGGTAGTATCACTTATCCTGAATATACTAGACAAATTGCTTCAAATAATATTATTGTAACAAAATATGATGGAGAAATATCAAATGTTATTAAACCTGTTAATCTTACAAATGATGATTTAAACAATTTGGATATTGAGGCAAATTTTCATGGTAACCCGGTAACAGTTACAGGCACTGTAGAATGTGGTAGCACCCGTTATACATTTTATTTAAATGATGACAATGGTAAGCATATAGCTATGATCCACCATTATTCAACTAACTTTAATAATGATATTAATGATACTAACAAGAATATCTTTTTAACTTTAAATAATAAAAAAGTTACCTTAACAGGTGTTATATATCGTCTATATGAAAAAGAGAACATTTGGACAATTCAATGTATCGGTCTTGAAAATGAAGTTCAAGTATTGTCAACAAGAGTTAACACTCCAATAATATCAATTGTCGATAATCAACTAGTATGGGATACAGATATTAATTACAAAGAATATAAAATATTTGTTAATGGTACATACTACGCAACAACAACTAATGCATATTTTGATTTAGAAGAACTTGGTGATGGTAATTTTAAATTGCAAGTTCAGGCCATTTCCAATAGTGACGAATATGAAGATAGCATTTTAAGTAATACTATTGTATATACTAAAAATGCCCAACTTAATCAAGTTAACATATTTATGATAAACGATACGCATGGTTCTTTTGCAGATGGTAATACTCCTGGAGTTGAAAGATTGAGTTCATTAATTAACTATCTAACACAAATGAATGGTAACTATGTTAAAATAGCTAATGGTGATATTTTTCAAGGGTCATATGTTTCAAGCATTCTATATGGCTTACCATTTATTGATGCACTTAATTATATGAAATTTGATGCTTTTGTATTGGGAAATCACGAATTTGACTGGGGATTAGATAAAATTAAAATATATAAAGATGGTGATTATAGTAATGGTGAAGCCGATTTTCCATTCCTTGGTGCAAATATTTATGATAAAAAGACAAATGAAAGAGTGCCATGGCTAGACCCGTATACTGTTGTTGAAATCAATGATGTAAAAGTAGGAATTATTGGAATAATTGGTTATGATTTAGAATCAAGTATTCTTTATGATAATGTTAAAGATTATGATTTTGTGTATCCATTAGAATTAATCAAACAGTATGCCAAAGAATTAAGAACTGAACTTGATTGTGATGTGGTAATTGTATCTAATCATGATTACGATACGGAACTAAATGGGGAAATAGCAAAATTAACAGGTGATGCGAAAATAGATGCCATTTTATGTGGACATACTCATCAAAATGAATATGATACAATTAGAAGAAGTGATGGTTTAAATATTGTAGCTGTTGAAAATAGAGACAAAAATCAAAGTTCAACATCACTTATTTTAAAACTTGATAATCAATTTAATTACGAAAGTTATGAATTTCAAAGATATTATCCTTCAAATTGTGACCTTGATCCTAAGATGGCTTCAATCTTAAAAAAGTATCAAGAAGTTATTAATGAAGGCAACCGCGAATTAGGCACAGTCAATAATTATCTATCAAGGAGTACACTTGGAATGTACGCTGTCACCGCCATGAAAGAAGAATTTAATGTTGATGTCGCAATAATGAATACAGGTGGCGTTAGAGCAACTATTGCAAGTGGATCAATAAAAGTAGCAGATGTATTTGAAGTATTTCCATTTAACAATGCTGTTATAATTACAACAATGAAAGGATCCGCTTTAAAGTCATTGTACAATACTAATGGTGATTATTTATACTTTAATCAAGAATTTGATGTAGCATATTTAGATAACAATAAGAATTATAATGTTGCGGTAATCGATTATGTTTATGTAAGTCCAAGGTATTCAGAATTTAAAAATACAATTCCTCAATATACAAATTATATATTGAGAGATCTGGTAATAGAATTCATAGATAGATTATATTAGTAGGTGATGTAATGGAAAAAGAGGAATTATTCAATAAGAGAAAAAGTGAATTTATTTTTGATAATAACATTCTAGGAAAAGCATTTTTTCTAACTAATACATTTTTTTCATTTCTTTGGGTTATATCTGGTTTTGTTATAACATCAAATACGGTTGAAAATGAAATAGGCCCAATAATTGTTTTTGTATTTACAATACTAACGATTATATCATTAATAGTAGGAATTGCTTTAACAATTAGATACCGAAATAAATACACAAAGAAAGTAGAATATTTTAATGAAGAAGAAAAACTAAAATTCATTCATATCTTTCGTAAAACCCAAATAATTTATAGTAATGCTTTGTTAATAGGAATACTAATAATATTAGGTGGAATAGCAATAAGAGATGATTTTGGTATAGAAATTGCATCAGTTGGTGTTGCTGTAGCTGGTTTGTCAATTTCGACTTGTATATACTATCGTATAATTAGAAGATCATATTTGACTAAAAAGAGTAACATTATAAATGATATAATTAAAGAAAAAAGCTTATATTATTCAACATCAATTATTGAAAGAATTATTTATGTATGTTTCATTATTGCGATATTAATCATGACATTTAATCTAATACTAAACTACAAAAATAAAGTTAATGAAATTTTCCTATTTATAACATATTTGTTATTTATGGCATACAATCTTTTTATTGAGATTAAAAGTATAATAAAGTTAAAAAAGCAATAAAACAATTTAGTAAATTAATTTAATATTAAAGAGTGAGACACAGTAAAATGTGTCTCTTTTGTAAAAAAAATAAAAAATTCAAGAAATTTCGGACAAAAATGAAGAGTTATTCGTATATAATTATTGAAGTGGCAAAAACTGCTTTCTTTAATAATTACAAAAAATAACAAAAAAATAAAAAAAGTTTGAGAAATTTCGGACAAAAATGAAAAGTTATTCGTATATAATTATTGAAGGGGCAAAATGCAAAATATATTTTAGATGTGAAAAGGGGAAAATTTCATAAATCTGAAAATATATTTCCTTCAACTACAACTGCTGTTACTATGTATAGTGGTTATTAATTGTGAAAGGAGAAAATAAACTAAAATGGTAGGATCTGGCTAAAGCTATATTGCTTTAATCTTGGTTATGTGCATACTATAGTGCTTAAATGCAAATTACTTAATTGTTAATAATAAGATATCATCTATATACCCTTCAAATAAATTTATCCTAAATTATAAAACAATTTTAAATCTCTTCTTTATATTGTATGTTAAAAGTAGCAATTATAGTAGTGAGTATTTAAGCAGTATAGTGTGCATATGATTCAAGTTTCACTTTATCTAATTTTAAAGTTTTTATAAGGGTAAAGTATAATAATAAAAACTAATCACAACGGATACACAAAAATAATAAGAAAAGGAGAAAAAAAGTAAATGTCCATGGTTACGGGAAATTATTCTTTAGTTAAACGAGTCCTAGAACGAGATGAAGAAGCTTTTAAGACCTTGTTTTACGTTTACAGAAATAGGATATTTTATATAGCCTATAAAATGACAGGAAGCAAATTTGATGCGGAGGACTGCGTTCAAGAGATATTCTTGAAAATGTTAGAAAGTCTAGCTCAATATGATCCAAATGTAAGTAGTTTTACTACATGGTTAGTTACTTTATCAAAGAATTATGTTTTGGATTACGTAAGACTTAAAAGAATACACGAAGGGAAGTGCTTTATAAACTCAGCTATTGTTTATTGTAAATGTGTAGATAATAATTTTGAACGTGTAGTATTATTGTCGGAGGTAGAGAACGTAATTGGAGAATACGATTATCAAATATTATTATTCAAAATAGGCTTTGATATGACGTTTATGGAAATCGCAAGATTATTAGGAATATCACCAAGCAAAGCAAAAAGATTTTATTACAATGCATATGATGCAGCAAAGAATTATGTAAGAGAAAGAGGATACGAAGTCGAAGATGAAAAAGACACTACAACAATTTTTACGAGAAGATTTTGATAAAAATTATAAATGTAATGTAAATGCCGAAGACATTATCGCAAGAACTGATTTCTTCATTAAACCAGTAGTAGTTGAAAATGAAGTAATCCTTTGTAGCGATAATTTCGAAAATGTAGGAAATTCTTTCAATGTAGAAATGTCTCTTCAAGAAGAAAACTCAATAAATCCAGAAACTGTGACTTCTGAGAAATTGCAACCTATTGCAGTTTCTGAAGAAGTAGAAACTAAGCAATGTGAGAAAGGGAAAATAAATAATAAATTTTTGTTTAATTTGAAAGCTTTTCACTCAACTGCAGTTGTTGCAGCAACACTAATACTTGTAATTTCAATATTAACAATTAGCCTTATAACGCTGAATGAAGAAAAAAATAACTTAATCCAATATGCTGACGAAAATCAAGAGATTCATACCATATTAACAGAATCTGAAAAAGAATTTATGAAAAAAAATTCAACTCGAATGTATAAATTAAGTGTTTTTGAAACTTATATTAATAATCGCACCAAAATATTACTGTATAAAGGTTACAATATTATAAATGATGCTGAAGAAGTAAATGTTTATTTTTATAAGATTGAGTTTAATTCAACATCACTTGAAAATTTAGAAATAAAGTGTAATAATAACACAATTAATGTAACAAATGATAATTTAGTAGGAATTTTAACATTAATAACACAAGAAATCGACAAACCATTTGATGATTTTGCAATAACGATTAATGACAATGGTACCATAAAAAACTATTTAATAAGTGTACCAAACGGTTTATAATGTTCTAATGGGGATTAAGGACATTTAAAATATTAGTAATGATAATATGAAAAAATTATGGAATATACTATTAATAAGTATTTTAACAATAAGTATAATTGCTTTAAATAATTTAAAAATAAATGAAGCCAAAATTGTATACGAATTAGGTGGAGATTATGAACCACAATCATTAAAAGAAGGATTAGAGATTAGTTCTAGTTTAGAAAAAGTATCCGTAATAGCTGAATGCAATTATGATGAATTTACATATCCAGATACTCTTCCTGAAAATCCAACAATGGAAGAAGTAAATGCGTATCGAGACGCTAAAAGAGCAGCAGGTAGGGCTTATCATACTCGTCGTAACATTCAAATTGCATCCTCATTGAATTTGAAGAACTATGAATCTGTTTATGTATGTTCATTATTTCCATTCATAGAGTATACATATGATAAAAATGAATATGCTGAACATAAAGAAGAAGTACTTGCCAAAATAACTTCGCATCGTGATGTTTCTAATGTCGTAATTAAGAGTGCTATAGTAGATCAACAAGAAAAATTTCAAATAGCTATTTTGGAAGCTAATGCTCATGATACGCATAGTAGTAATGGATACACAGGGGATGGTGTAACAGTTGGCGTTCTTGATATAGGGCTTGTAGATGTCACAAATGCTAATATGGCAGGTCATTCTATTACAATATATGATCAACCAAGATTTAATGAAACAGTAACTGATCATGCAACCATTTGTGCCAGTTTAATAGGGGGTAATACTGGCATTGCACCTGATGCTACACTATTATCATCTGCTATAAAAACTTCAACAATATATGGTGAAGTAGAATGGATGATTAATAATGGGGCAGATATTATAAATATGTCATTTGGTGAAGAAAATCCAACAGGAAGATACAATAGTAATTCTGCTTTCGTTGATAACGCGGTAAAATTATACAATGTTATATGCGTAGCTGCAGTTGGAAATGGTGGTTGTCACACCGGAAAAATTGGTAACCCGGCTTTAGGCTATAATGTTGTTGGAGTAGGATCATCAACACATTCAAAAAACATCGCTAGTTATTCATCTATAGTTGTTGTTGACGGACCTACAAAACCTACAATTGTAGCTCCTGGTGATAATTTAACAATAACAAATTTTGGACGTGAAAATAGCGGTACAAGTTATGCCTGTGCTTTTACTTCAGGCATGATCGCAACAATGTTAGAAGCACATCCTGATTTAAAAACAAAACCAGAAATGGTACTTGCAATGTTAACCGCAAATGCACAGCCATTTGAAGGCTATCCTAGAGCTAAAGATAATGGATACAATGATCAGATTGGTGCTGGTCGTATTGATTTAGACAAAACAATTATGAATTACAACCGTATATTGAGCTTTAATCATTCGGGCGGAAGTGATGGTGAATTAGTATATCATTTTTCAGCTTATATGATGATTGGGGACGTTTTACAAGCTTCTTTTGCTTGGTTGGCTAAAGCCACAGTAGCAAATCATCAAGTTGATTTTAATAATTATGAAGCAAAAATAGTACGTCGTAGCGATGGAAAAGTATGTGCTATCGCAAATTCAAATGCAGATAATATTCAATTTATGCGCTATGTTGTAGATAAAGAGGATTTCTATGAAATGCGTATATATCAAAAATGTGGAAGTATTAGTTCATCTAATGCAGATCGAATTGCTTTCGCATACCGTTATAATTAAAATAAATTTTTTTGATAGTTAGTAGTTTTTTATTCATTTGAAAAGACACAAATAATTTTGTGTCTTTTTTCTTTTTTCTTTGTTAAAAATATGTATATTAAATATTGCTTTTGTGCTTCCTAGCTACCAAAAAATGCCATTTACTTAATTTGGGGTTGTTAAAGCTTTAGCTATTTGATATAATTGTTGTGTAATCAAAGGAGGTTATCTTATGTATACCGCAATTACTTTATCAACAATTATTGTGACGATAATAATCATAACTTTATTATTAATTAATAATAAGTATAAAAATAACATTGTAAATAAACTTGTTAAAGGCTTAGCAGTTACTTATGTGGTTCTTACCTTTTTTACAATTTTACTTCCGGATGGTTTAATTAAAAGCGTTTCAGAACCTTCTGAATTAGTTGGTGCGAATAAATGGCACTGTATTCTTAGAATAATGCTTTCAATTAATCCAATTGTAATCGTAGCTGTAAGTTTTTTTAAGAGTAGAACTTTCAAAAACATTGCAGTTTACTGGACCCTACCTTGGACGTTTATCTCCATTTTCTTTTACAATGATTATATGGAATGTTTTTTAAGTCCAAATGGAAGAGGCTTATATCAAACAAGGGGAGTATCAGAAGCGTTTAAGGCTTTAATGATGAATGAAACATTTAGGGGAATAATATTTTGTATTCAGTGGATACTAGTTGTAAGTATATGTTTAAAGGTTCTTTTGATTGATAAACATGTATTTAGAATTAAGGATTATCGTGAAACCTTAAGATTTGGAGTAGTACTTATTTCACTATTATTACAAATGATGCCAATTTATATACCACAACTCCTAGCTGAAGGTTTTGGACCATTCTTATTTGATAAATTTAGTCCATTACATATTGTTTGGATATTTTATTTAGTCGGAAAAATTGTAGTACTATGGTTACTATTTAGGAATAAAAGTGCTGAAGATAAATACCTTTTATGTGTAGTTTTAGCGCTTGCGGTATTGTTCCAATATAATTCAATGTTTTCACTAACTATAAACATTAAGCGTTTACCACTACAACTTTGTAATTTAGCATCATACTTAATGCTTGTTGCATTAATTACTAAAAATCGTTTTATCTTTAACTTTAATTTTTTAGTTAATATGGTAGGAGCATCAATCGCATTACTCGTTCCTGATGTTAATGGTCGTAACATTTTTGAAGTTTGGAATCTTCACTTTATTTACGAACATACAAATGTTGTAGTAGTACCAATTCTTGCACTTTTACTTGGGATTTTCCCTAAAATTGACAAGGTATCATATCGAGATGCCGTGATTGGTTTTAGTGCTTACTTCGTAGTTATTTTAGTCTTAGGTATAATTTTTAATAACCTTGCGGTTAAATTAGATAATAATGATTTTAATGCAAATTATTTATTTATGTTTGATCCTGAGGTCGCATGTGGAACCTTACCATTCTTAAAGGCATTTACAAATGTAACCTTAGTAGTAAAAGATGTAACAATTTATCCATTCTTGATGTTATTTGTTTATTTTGGTTACTTGTTAATTGTAAGTTTAGTATTTTTACCATTTGGTATTTTCCAATCAGTAAAAAATAAAAAGGTACAATTAGATAATGTACCGAATTATGCGTAAAACTTGATAGGAAAATAGGGGAAAATAAAGATCAGTTTTTAGTAAACTGATTTTTTTTCATTTTAAATGAAAAATGTCACTAGTTGTGGTATACTAGATACAAGTAATTTGACAATACATAGTGAAATAAAAACTAAATTGGTGTTGGAGGACATTAAAATGTTTGAAAAAAGAAAATTATTTAAACTAAATACCTTTCAAATTATTGTTTTAGGTTTCTTCCTAGTAATTCTAGTTGGGGCATTGCTACTTATGTTACCTTTTGCTAGTAAGGAGGGGAAAGTTACACCGTTTGTTGATGCATTATTTACTTCTACATCGTGTGTTTGTGTTACAGGACTGGTCGTTCGTGATACTGGGTCATATTGGTCAATATTTGGACATATCGTAATTATCATGTTAATCCAAATCGGAGGACTTGGTGTAATAACACTCACTATGTTATTTTTCATTGTTTTTGGTAAAAAAATATCATTAAGCAATAGAACAACTATTCAAGAGACACTTTCTTTACCTAGTCTAAGTGGAGTAATTAGAATGATAAAATTTATCGTATTTGGAACTTTTTTTATAGAATTTATTGGAGCAATTTGTCTATTATTTCCATTTTGTCAAGAATATGGAATAAAAGGAATTGGATTCGCAATATTTCATTCTATTTCCGCTTTTTGTAATGCTGGTTTTGACCTTCTTGGTGATACGAGTAATTTGTATCCTTCATTAACGAACGTTAGTGATAATATCATTATTAATGTTATTATAATGCTTTTGATAATAATTGGTGGGCTAGGTTTTTTTACATGGCATGATATAAAACAAAAAAAATTTAATTTTAGAAAATATAGTATGCAAAGTAAAGTCATAATTATTACAAGCATATGTTTAATTATATTTCCTGCAATATATTATTTTTTCTTTGAGTATGCAGATTGTAAAATTAAAGAAAGAATCCTGGCGTCACTATTTCAATCAGTGACTGCTCGTACAGCTGGTTTTAATACAAAAGATTTAGCAGAAATGTCAGATGGCGGACGAGCGATAATGATTGGTTTAATGTTGATAGGAGGTGCTCCAGGATCCACAGCTGGAGGAATGAAAGTAACTACATTTGTTGTGGTTTTTGCAAATGCTTTTTCTGTGTTCAATCAAAATAATGATGTAACTTTTTTTAGAAGAAGAATTGATAATCAAACTATTCGCAATGCTTGCACTATCTTAGTCATTTATCTTGTGCTTTTTTTAGGATGTGGTATTGTGATTCATATGTTAGATGGTATATCACTATCTTATGCTCTTTTTGAAACCGCATCGGCAATTGGTACTGTTGGATTATCGTTAGGAGTTACGCCAAATTTATGCATAGTATCGCATATAATTTTGATTGTTTTGATGTTCTTTGGCCGGGTAGGAGCCTTGACTTTTATTTTTGCTTCAACATATAAAAATAATAATAGTAACAATTTATATAGGTTGCCACAAGAAAAAATAGCGATTGGATAGGAGGATGAATTATATGAAATCAATATTATTAATAGGAGCAGGAAGATTTGGAAAAAATATTGCGGTGCAATTACAAAAAATGGGACATGAAGTAATGCTTGTTGATAGATGTGAAGATAAGGTAAATGAATGCTTACCATATGTTACTAATGCATTAATTGGAGAAACAACTAATGAATTATTTTTAAAGACCCTTGGAATTAGAAATTTTGATGTTTGCATAGTGACAATTGGTAATGATTTTCAAAGCTCAGTTGAAACAACAGCTCTTTTAAAGGAATTAGGCGCGAAAAAAGTAGTATCAAGAGCCGAACGAGATTTACAAGAAAAAATACTGTTACGTAATGGAGCCGATGAAGTAATTTACCCTGAAAAGCAGGTTGCTATGTGGACGGCTATTCGTTATGGTTCTAATTATATTTTAGATTATACGGAACTTGATAACGAACACGCGATATATGAAGTTGAGGTTCCTAACAATTGGCAAGGGAAAACAATTGGTGAAATTGATGTGCGTAAAAAACACCAAATTAGTATTGTAGCTATTAAAACTAATGATAAATTAAATGCATTAATTACACCTAATATTGAGTTAACTCAAAATATGCGGTTGTTCATTATTGGTGAAAATAAAAATATTCATAAAATATTTTAAATAGACAAATTGAAGAAGTCTGTCTTGATAACAACTTTTGACTTGCAAAAAAGATTGAAATTTAGTATAATAATAAAGCATAGCGAAAATGTAAAGGTGGTGAGATAATGACAATATTAGAAAAGATTAACGAAACTGAACAAAAGGCTGAGACAATTAAACTTGAAGCTAAACAGGAAGTCAGTGAAATGCTTGAAAAAGTTAACAAAGATAATCTTTTAAAAACTGAAGAAATGATGAATGAAGCAAAAAGACAAGTTCAAAAAATGTATGAAGAAAATGATAGTATCATTAAAGAACTAGTAGCTACTTCAGTTAAAGAAAGCGATGAAATTAACACAAATAATCAAAATCTTGCAAAAATCCACCTTAATGAAACGGTTGATTTCATTATGAAGAAGGTGATAGACTCATGATTGTAAAAATGAAAAAAGCTAAGATTGTTATTTTAAAAGATGATTATGAGAAAGTCATTAAGTCACTTCAAAAATATGGTGTAATCATGATAATCAATAAAGAAGATGGAGAATCAACAACATCGGCACATCTAAATGGAGCGTTACATGATAAAGTTGAAGAAACCATTAAGTTTGCGGGAAAATACCAAAAGAAAAAAGGCTTATTTGGAGATTATCAAACGATTGATTATAAAGATTTTACGAATGTATCACAAAAGACTATTGATGAAGTTAGTGAAATTGAGAATTATCAAAATAATCTTAGTGAATTAAAACAACAAATTAAAGAAATTATTGATGAAATTGAATCATTAATGATTTGGAATGAACTTGATATGATTCCAAATCAAATTAAAAACACTAAAAATGCAATTTTTCATATTGGAACTATGCCAACTAGGTATGTTGAGAAATTTAAACAAGATGATGAAATTGCTAGTTTTGAAAGTATTATTCTTCCATCATATAAAAATATAAGTGGTGTAATTGTAGTTTGTTATATTGATGATGAAAAACAACTAAAAGATGCATTAAGTCGTTATGAATTTAATGATTATAAATTACCAGTTCTTGATGTTACTATTAAAACTTATATTGAAACATTAAAAAAGCAAATTGAAAGTAAAGAAAAAGAGTGTGAAGACATCGCAGAAAAACTAAAAACTCTTTCAGGTAATATTGAAGAATTTAAAGTTTTGAGTGATCAGATTTTAACTCAAGATGCAATAGACAATGTTAAATATGAAAAAACAATTGAAACAATCGTGATTGAAGGTTGGGTTAGAATAGATACTTTAGAAGAAGTAGAAAAAGCAGTTCAAGAACAAACAGAATACTACGATATTGAGTTTACTGATCCAACTGATGATGAAGTTGTACCAACATATACTAAGAATAAAAAGTTTGTTAGTCAATTTGAAACAATCACGGATATGTTTTCTAAGCCTAATAGTAAAGAGTTAGACCCTAACCCCGTTATGTCAGTATGGTACTGGTTCTTATTTGGAATGATGATGGGTGATGCAGGATATGGTATCATGATGATAGTATTTTGCTTAATTCTTAAAAAACTAATGAAACCAAAAGGAAATACTTTAAAACTAATGAATATTATCATGTATTCAGGGGTTCCTACGATTTTTTGGGGAATTATGTTTGGTAGTTACTTTGGTTTTAATCCTCAAACTGATTTTGGATTAAATGTTTGGTATTGGTTTAATCCAATGGAAGACCCAATCAAAATGCTACTAGTATCAGTTGCGATTGGCGCACTACATTTAATTACCGGACTTGTGGTGAAAATGATTGAAAACATTAAAGACGGAAATATCATTGATATGCTTGCGAAAAACGTAAGTTGGATTTTAATCCTTTTAGGAATAGGTGCGTATTTCCTAAATAGTATGGTTGGCATCGTAATGGTAGGAATAGGAGTTTTACTAATCATCCTCTTTGCTGGACATACTAAAAAATCAATTCTTGGAAAAGCCCTTGGTGGAATTCTAGGTCTATATGATGTGACATCTTATATGGGAGATTTACTATCATATTCAAGAATAATGGCTCTTGCGATGTCAAGTGCTGCGGTTGCGGTAGTAATGAACACACTAGCCCAGATGGTTGGTGGTAGTGTTGTTGGCATGATTTTCGCAGCGATTATCTTCTTAGTAGGCCATGTATTTAACTTAGTTTTAGGATTATTATCAGCCTATGTACATGATAGTAGGCTTCAATACATTGAGTTTTATGGCAAATTCTATGAAGGTGGCGGGGTTGACTTTAAACCGTTATCAATTGAAACTAAATATATAAAAGAAATAAAAGAAGAATAGGAGAAGAAAAAAATGACAAATGGAACAATTATTGCTCTTATAGGAGCAGCACTCGGAACAATTTTACCTGGTATTGGTTCAATATTAGGTGTACAAATGTGTGGTAAAGCCGCAGCTGGTGTTACATCAGAAAAACCTGAATTATTCGGTAAATTATTAGTACTTCAAATTTTACCTGGTACTCAAGGGTTATACGGATTCTTAACAACTTTCTTATTTATGATTCAAGTTGGATTATTAGGTGGAGACGCCGCTACAGCATTTGCCTTAACAACAACTCAAGGTTGGGCATATTTCGCAGTATTTATGCCAATCGCTATTAATGGCTTAATTTCAGCAATATTCCAAGGTAAAGTTGCAACATCTGGTATTATGATGACTGCAAAACAACCTGAAGCATCAGGCAAAGGTATTACTATGGCAGTACTTGTTGAAACTTACGCTATCCTTTCCCTAATTGTAAGTATAATGCTAATTTTCGCATTAAAATAGGTGAATAACGTGGGTAATAGTTCAGTATATGATAAAATAATTGCCAATGCTTTAGATGAAGCATCAAGAATCAAAGAAGAAGGCAACATTAAAGCAAGTAATATAACTGAACAAGTTATGAATGAAACAAATGAAAAAATCAAACAAGTAATTAGTGATGCAAAGTTAAAGTGTGATGATGCGATAAAAACTAAAAAAGCAGAACTTGAACAAGCTAAAAAACAAAGTGTTTTAGCAAGTCAAAAATCAATTATCAACGATACATTTAAGGAAGCTTTAAACCGACTTTGCAAAATGAATGATGAGGACTTAGTTAAGTTTGTAACAACTAGTTTAAAGAAAGTAAAACTTGAAGGTCATGAAGAAATAATGGTAAATGAAAATGATTATGTAAAATATCAACAATTATTTTCAAGTAATCATGATAATAAGTTAGATAAATTATTAGATAACAAATATAATCTAATTCTTAGTACTACTAAAGCAAATATTAAAGGTGGCTTTATTATTGCTAGTAAATACTATGACATTGACAATTCATATGAAGTTTTATTAGATGAATTAAAAACAAAACTAGAACCTGAGATTGCGGGAAAGTTGTTTAGTAAAGGAGAATAATATGAATTATCCTTATGCTAACGGAACGATAAAAGCTTTAGAAACCAAAGTTCTTGATCGAAATAAATTACTTGTACTTGCCAAATATGACAAGACAGAATTTGTGAAAGTATTACTTGCCATGAATTATGGAAGTGAAGGCACGACTTTAGAAGAAGTAATTGCCTCCGAAAAACACAGAGTAAGAACTCTAATTGATAGTATCACTCCAAGTAAAGAAGATACAAATCTTTTCTATTTAGTGAATGATGCTCAAAATTTAAAACTAATATACAAAATAAAAAAATATGATTTAAACCGATTAGATTTAATTGATGATAATGGCACAATAAAAAAAGAAGATTTAATTGATGCGGTAATCAATCATCAATATAATAATCTTACTAAAAGTGAAAAAGATTTAATTAATATTTTAGATGAAAAGGTAGAAGAAACAAATAACCCTAAAATATTAAGTGCAATAATCGATAATACTATTTATAATTATGCATTAAAGAAAACTAAAAATCATATTTTAAGAAAATACCTTACCATTAAAATTGATGTAACAAACATTATTTCCATGATGAGATCAAAAAACTTAAATTGGGATTATCCTGAATATGAAAGTATGATTATTGATGGTGGTATTGTTACAAAAGATAAACTAAAAAACATGTATGGCTTAGATAGTGAAAATAGAATAAAAACACTTGAACCATATTATGAAGGACATTTAGCAAAAACATTAAAAGAAGTTGAAAGTATCGCAAATATTGAAATCTTATTTGACCGTTTCATTATTAGTGAAATGGCTAAATATAAAGATGATCCATTTACAATTGGTCCAATGATTTACTATTATTTGTTAAAACTTTCAGAAGCACAAAATGTTAGACTAATATATTCTAATACAAACATTGAATTAAAAAATTTAATCTAGAAAGTAGGTGAAGAGGATGAGTGAAAATGTGACCCTCGCCGCAATAGGAAATGATGAATCTATAACTATTTATAACGCAGTAGGTTTTAAAACATACTTTTCAAATAATGTTGAAGACATTGATAAAGAAATTTTTAGGCTTTATAAAGCTGGTTGTAAAATTATTTTTGTTACGGAACAAGTATACGAAAGTATTACAGAAACTAGAGAAAAGTATAGTCAAATGACTTATCCTATTATCTTACCACTTCCCCTAGATAATGTTAATAGTGGAATTGGCATGAAAAAAGTAAGAGAAAATGTTGAAAAAGCTATTGGCATTGATATATTTTAGAAAGGGGTAAAATATGATAGAATTAGAAAACCAACAAATTGGTATCATCTCCAAGGTAGCAGGCCCACTAGTTATTGCGAAAGGCATGAAAGATGTCCAAATGTTTGACGTTGTTAAGGTTAGTAATAAAAAACTAATCGGGGAAATAATTGAATTAAGAGGAGATGTTGCCTCTATTCAAGTATATGAAGAAACAGCTGGCCTTGGTCCTGGTGAACCGGTTTATTTTACAAATGAACCACTATCTGTTGAACTTGGTCCCGGTTTAATTGAAGGTATTTACGACGGAATTGAACGTCCCTTAAAAGTAATTAGCGATGCTTATGGTGATCGTATTCCCCTTGGCGTTGATGTTCCTAAACTAAATCGTGAAAAAGTATGGGAGTTTAAACCAATCTTAAAAGTTGGTGATCAAGTAAGTAGTGGTGATACACTAGGAACAGTTCAAGAAACAAGTGTTGTTTTACATAAAATAATGGTACCAAATGGTGTTAGTGGATGTATTACTTGGATTCATCAAGGTGATGCAAAAATCACTGATGTAATTGTGAAAATCCAAACTCCAACAGGTGAGGTTAAAGAATTAAATATGATTCAAAAATGGCCAGTTCGAAAGGGCCGTCCATATAAGCAAAAAATGGCGCCAACGGCTCCCCTTATTACTGGACAAAGAGTAATTGACACATTCTTTCCAATCGCCCTTGGTGGGATTGCGGCGATACCTGGACCTTTCGGTAGTGGTAAAACCGTTGTTCAACATCAACTTGCAAAATGGGCAAATGCTGATATTATCGTTTATGTAGGTTGTGGTGAACGTGGTAATGAGATGACTGATGTATTACAAGAGTTCCCTGAATTAAAAGACCCTAAAACTGGTGAAAGCCTAATGAAAAGAACAGTGTTAATCGCAAACACTTCTAATATGCCAGTTGCGGCCCGTGAGGCTTCAATTTATACGGGTATTACAATTGCGGAATATTACCGTGATATGGGATATAACGTTGCGATAATGGCCGATTCAACATCTAGATGGGCCGAAGCATTACGTGAAATGTCAGGCCGTTTAGAGGAAATGCCAGGTGAAGAAGGATATCCAGCATATCTTTCAAGTAGACTTGCCGAGTTCTATGAAAGAGCTGGTCTTGTTAAATGCTTAGGTAGTGATAATTCTGAAGGTTCTATCACCGCAATAGGTGCGGTATCTCCTCCAGGAGGCGATACTTCAGAACCAGTATCTCAAGCAACTTTACGTATTGTTAAAGTATTCTGGGGCTTAAGTGCTCAACTTGCATATCGCCGTCACTTCCCAGCTATTGACTGGTTAAAGAGTTATTCATTATATGATATTAACAAATATTTCAATGAACATCTAGATCAAGACTGGAGTAAACAAGTAAGTAAAGCGATGGGCCTTTTACAAGAAGAATCAAAACTAGAAGAAATTGTTCGACTAGTTGGTGTAGATTCACTTGAATATAGTGATCGTTTAACTTTAGATGCGGCCCGCAGCATTCGTGAAGACTATTTACATCAAATTGCTTTCCATGAAATTGATACATACACTTCTTTAAAGAAACAATTTGGAATGTTAAAAGCTATTCTTAAATGGTATGAAGAAGGAGTTAATGCCTTAAAGAACAATGTTTCATACTTTAAAATAATTAAGATGAATGCTCTTGTATCAATTGGTAGAATGAAATATATTCCTGAAAATGAATTTGACGAAAAAATTCAAGCCTTATACCATGAAATTGATAATGAATATGATGAATTAATGAAAGGAGAACAATTTTAATGCCTAAAGAATATAAGACAATTAGGGAAGTTGTTGGACCTTTAATGTTAGTTGATCATGTTGAAGGTGTTAAATATGATGAACTTGTCCAAATAAGACAAGCAAATGGTGAAATCCGCTTTGGTAAAGTTCTTGAAATTAATGAAGATAAAGCATTAGTTCAATTATATAGTAGTTCACAAGGTTTAAAAATTAGCACAGCCAAAGCGATGTTTTTAGGCCATGGTATTGAACTAAAAGTTTCTCCAGATATCGTAGGTCGAGTATTTGATGGAATGGGTCACCCTATTGATGGCGGTGATGAATTAATCCCAACCGCATCATTAGATATTAATGGTACACCATTAAATCCCGTAGCCCGTGATTATCCATCTGAGTTCATTCAAACTGGTATTAGTGCCATTGATGGATTAAATACCCTTGTTCGTGGTCAAAAACTTCCAATCTTTTCAGGTTCTGGATTACCTCACTCTAAACTTGCTGTTCAAATCGCAAGACAAGCAAGAGTAAGAGGAACCGATGATGACTTTGCGGTTGTGTTTGCGGCGGTGGGTATTACATTTGAAGAAGCTAATTTCTTTATTGAAGATTTTAAAAAGTCAGGTGCCATTGAAAGATCCGTGTTATTTATGAATCTTGCCAATGACCCCGCTATTGAAAGAATCGCAACACCACGTATGGCCATAACTTGTGCTGAGTATTTAGCCTATGAACTTGGTATGCATGTTCTAGTAATTATTACTGATATTACCAATTATGCTGAAGCCTTACGTGAAGTATCTGCTGCTCGTAAAGAAGTTCCAGGTAGACGTGGTTATCCAGGTTACATGTATACAGACCTTGCCTCACTTTATGAAAGAGCTGGTCGAATCCATGGTAAAAAAGGTTCAATTACCCAAATTCCAATCCTTACAATGCCAGAAGATGACAAAACTCATCCAATTCCTGACTTAACTGGCTACATTACAGAAGGACAAATTATTCTATCTAGAGACTTATATCGTAAAGGTATAGTTCCACCAATTGATGTTTTACCTTCACTTAGTAGATTAAAAGATAAAGGTATTGGTAAGGGTAAAACTAGAGAAGATCACTCTCAAACAATGAACCAATTATTCTCAGCATATGCAAGAGGTAAAGAAGCTAAAGAATTATCAGTTATTTTGGGTGATGCGGCATTATCAGATGTTGATAAACTATATGCAAAATTTGCTGATGAATTTGAAAAAGAATATGTTTCTCAAGGAAACGAGACAAATCGTTCAATTGAAGAAACTCTTGATCTTGGTTGGAAACTATTAAAGATTTTACCTAAGACTGAACTTAAACGTATTAGTCTTGAATACATTGATAAATACTTACCAAAAGATGAGGAATAGCCTATGGCACAGACGACAATAAATCCAACAAGAATGGAACTAATGCGTCTAAAAAAAGAACTTTCCACCGCAACAAGAGGCCATAAATTACTAAAAGATAAACAAGATGAAATGGTTAGACAGTTTATGAATCTAATTAAACAAAACCGTGAATTAAGAGAAACTGTTGAATCAGAGCTTGCTCTTATAGCTGGTACCTTTGGCTCAGCTCGCCTTAAAATGAGCTATGCTGGATTGATGGAAGCCTTTCTTGTTCCTTCACAAAACTTAAAACTTGATATTTCTGACAAAACAATAATGAACATTAAAGTTCCAAGTCTAAAAGTAGAATCATCTGATAGTACTGACATAACATACAGTTTTGCCTTTACACCATGTGAACTTGATGAATCTGTCTTAAGACTTTCAACTTTAGTAGATAAAATGGTAAAACTTGCTGAAATTGAAAAAAGCTGTGATATGCTTGCGGTTGAAATTGAAAAAACAAGAAGACGTGTTAATGCTATTGAATATGTGTTAATTCCTAACTTAGAAGAAAATATTCATTTCATTACAATGAAACTAGAAGATAATGAAAGAAGTAACATTATTCGTCTAATGAAGAGTAAAGAAATAATATTGAAAAAACAACTAAACTAAAATAGTATGTGTAAAACGCTAATAGAAGAGATTCTATTAACGTTTTTAATTTTGAAAATATTGCTCACTCAAAGTAAGAAATATTGCTCACTAAAAATTATAAAAATCGCTCACTCAAAACAAGAAATATTGCTCACTTGACTTGACAAAAAAATATATTTAATTATAATATACATATAAGGGAGGCTTAATATGAGTGTAATTAAAAATAAAAGTGATTATAAAAAGCGAATTATCGATAAAACGATAGATAAATATATGCAAGTCAGTGGTGCTATATGTATTGAAGGACCAAAGTGGTGTGGAAAAACTTGGACATCAGCATTTCATGCAAATAGTGAATTTTTAGTTGGTGATCCTACTAATAATTTTTCTAATCGTCAACTAGCTGAATTAAATCCGTTATTAATTTTACAAGGTGATACCCCAAGATTGATAGATGAATGGCAAGAAGTACCTTCGATTTGGGATGCGACAAGAGCAGAAGTTGATAAAAGACATGCAAAAGGACAAATCATTTTGACTGGTTCTTCAACGCCTAAAACTAAAGGAATTATGCATAGTGGTTCGGGTAGAATTGTTAAATTAAGAATGAACACAATGTCATTATTTGAATCAGGTGATTCATCAGGCAAAATAAGTCTAGAACAATTATGTAATGGTACACTTCAAGAACAAATGTTAGATGAAACATCTCTATGTGATTTGGCTTATTATATCGTTCGTGGTGGTTGGCCTGAAAATATTTCTACGACTAAAGATAATGCACACTTAATGCCAAGATCTTATATGGAAACAATTATTGAGGAAGATTTAAATAGATTTGATAACGAAATAGAGTATGATAGACATAAAATGAGACTATTATTAAAATCTCTTGCAAGAAATGAATCAACAACAGTATCTGATATGTCATTACTTAATGATATGATTGAACAAGATAATGAATCAATGAGCAGAAATACTATCAAAAAATATTTAGATGCGTTTGAACGTTTATTCTTATTAAATAATCAAAAACCATTTTCGCCTAACCTTCGTTCTTCATTACGCGTTAAACAACAAGAAAAACGTCACTTTAGTGATCCTGCTATGGCATGTGCCTTATTAAATATTACAGCTGATAAACTATTAAGTGACTTGAATACATTTGGTTTTATGTTTGAATCATTAGTAGAAAGAGATTTAGCCATATATGCTCAAGCCTTTGGTGGTATTCTTTATCATTATCAAGATTATAAAAACAATGAAATAGATGCTGTAATTGAATTAGAGGATGGAGAATGGTGTGCATTTGAAATAAAAATTGGAGCGAAAAAAATTGATGAAGGTGCGAAAAACCTAATCAAAACTCGTAATAGTATTATTGAAAATGGTGGTAAAGCCCCTAAAATTCTGTGTGTTATCTGTGGTTTAGCTAATGCCGCATACATTCGATCAGATGGTGTATTTGTTGTCCCTATTACGGCTTTAAAAAATTAATGTTTGCATAATTTAATTATTTAGACAAAACACTTTAAATGTATAATAATACGACAACTCCACAATTTTGTAGTCATGTAAGTGCTAGACATAAAGAACAAAATATGGTATAATACTTATGTAATAAATAAACATTCGTTCAATGAAAGGAGAAACAAAATGAAAAAGATTAGAGTGTTAAGAATTTTCTTGCTGGCTATTTGTTTATCACTTGTTTTTACAGGATGTAAAGAAACAAGTAAATATGACATTAAAGAAGTAAAAAACGCTAAAAATGTCGTTATTAACAAAAAAGAAACTAAAGTTAGTTTTGATGTAGATAATATTGTTAGTGAATTTAATCCTTCTAATATTGTTATATAAAAAGCTAAAGCTATTGTTTACACAGATAAAGATTGCTCTAAAGAAGCAGAAGTACCACTAAAACTTGTAGAAGGGAAAAACAAATTTTATTTTAGAGTAATTTTAGATAAGGGTAATAAACTTTTAAAGAAAACCGTGTGGGAATTAAACATTAATAGATTAAAAAAAGTTGAAGGTACAGAATATGAATTATACTCATTTGAAAAACTATATAATGTTGGTGATTCCTTTAAAGGTGGAAGAATCAAAAAAACTGTAAATGGTAATGAAACTTACATTGAAATTACTGAGGATATGGTAACTGGATTTACCACTTCAAAAGAAGGTAAATATCAAGTAATAATTAAATATGAAGGTCAAACTTTTAATATTGAAATCACAGTTTATCCAAAAGGCCAATTATTAATTCCAGATTATCCTGAAATTACACCAAGTGAATTAAATGTTGATGATATTTATCGTGAATTAGCTATTATGATAGTAAAGATTGATAATGGTGAAGTTAGTGATGATAAATTAGAAGACTTGATAAAGGAAGTCTTAAAAGATAGTGATTTAGAAAATTATTGCTTTGTTTTAAGTAGAGTCTTTAAAGAGGCTGGCCTTACAAAAACTCAAGTAGACCAATTAATAAATCATATTTTAAATTGTTTTGATGGATATGATCCAGAAAATTCTAATTTTATCGATGCAATAGTTGATATGATATCAAGAATTATAAGTGTATTTTATGATATTGATACAATTATTTCAGAAGAACAAATAGGTCAAATCATATTTACCGCATATAAAAACAATCAACAATGGTATTTAAGACTTCAACCTATCATTGAATCATTAAAAGAAAATCCTAAATATGAAGCAATGATAAAAACAATTCAAGATACTGATCAAGTTCTAATGAGCCGTAATGAAATTATGTATATTGGTATTGCTGGATATCAAGAATTAAAAGAAATCAGTAAAGTTATTAAAAATGATATGAATACAATTACAGGTGTAATTGAAATAGTTAATGGTTACATGGAAAGTGGTACACTTGAAATTAATGAAGAATTCATCACAAACCTTAATAATGTTGGTGAAATTATTGATGGATTATTCCAAAGAATAGGTAAGAATACTTTAAATACATGTTTGACAATTGTATCTACTATGTTGGGAAAAAAATTTGAAAATGTCGAAGAATATTTTGAAAAGCTTAATATAATTGAAATAATTAAAAATATTGATCCAGCTGTTAAAATTGTAACTAATTATTTAAAAAATATTAAACTAGAAGATAAAGATGATATCGAGGAAACATTAAATGCTATAATGTTAATCACTGATCTTGATAATTCATCACTTACAAATGAAACAAAGGAAGATTTAGGTCATAGTTTAGTTGTTGTCTCTAAAATACTAAGTACGGAAATTAGTAAACTATCAACAGCTGAAAAATTACAATTAAATAATTTACTTAATATTCTTTGTGAAAATGATGGTAATAACATTTCTTCAACTGCAGTTTTCGCATTAATTACTAAACTTGCAAATGTTGATTTAAGTAAAACCACAGACGAAGATTTAATATCATATGTAGATGAACTTCAAGGTATTATGAAACCTACCAAAAAACTTGGATACAATTTAGAAGACGAAATAATTGTAAAACAAAATACCACAAAAGAAGAATTTGTTGAACAATTTAAGGATATTATTAAACTTTATAAGTATATACTTAACACAAACGGCGAATACGATTCACAAGATATTGAATTAGCAGTTAATTTACTTACAATTTTTGATACTTCAACGGTTGGTGCGAAATTACTTGAAGTTACTATTGATAATATGACAATGAGTATTGCTTATTTTGTTGAAGGTGTAGAACACGATTATGTAATATCACCAGGTGAACTAAATTTAATAACAGATTTGTTTGTTTATGATCTTAATAATAATGTTTATCCAAATAAATGGTTCCATTATATTGTAACTATTGTTGATATGATGACAGGTTATGCATATTCAGTTGAACTTGACACAGCTAAACTAAAAATTGAAAATCCTGATATTTCAACAGTTGGTAAAAAAATGGGTATCCTAACCATGGATTTAGATGAATATGGAATCTACTATTTACCAATTGAATACTACGTAATTGATTTAGAAAATCCAGTAGTTACAGACTATAAAGTAGATTTTAACTATGAACTTTTTGTAGGTAAAGATATTCCTGCGACTGGTCAAATTGCGGTTGAATATAATTACCATATTAACGTAGAAGCCCTAGAAGAAACTGGTAAACTTGTTTGGCAATATAATAATTATCAATACTTATCATTTGATGAAGCCAACATTACTGGTCTTGATAAAAATAAAGAAGGAACACAAAATGTTACAATTACAGTGAATGGCTATAACTTTGAGACTGAAATTTATGTGCATCCGCTAAGTGATGCCAAAAAAATTAAGAGTGTTGCGTTTTCAATGTCATATAACTATGTAGAAAATAAAAATTTTAATGATCAACTTATTATATACATTACTTGTGTAGATGATGAATATAGTATCCAATCAACTTACGAGAAAGCTTTAGAAAGAATTAAGGAATATGAACTTCCATTTGAAATTACTTTTGAACCGCTTGGAGAAGTTAAATTAGGTAGTAATACTTTTAAACTTATGGTTCGTGATACCCTAAATAATGAAACATTTACATTTGAGAATAGTGTAAATATTATTGAAAAAGAAGAATTTCTTGCTTTATCTAATATAGACGTTACGCTTAGTGAATATAATTTACTATTAACTGATGAAACTGATGATGATATTCTTAGATTAATCACTAGAATTACCTTTTACGGCTCATATTATTCTGGCTATCTAGTAGATGATGAAGCCTATAAATGGGCAAAGGAAAATGTTGAAGTAGTTAGAAATGTTGCTGAAAATACGATAATTTTTAGAGCACATGGCGCCGAATATACCGCTTATAATGTTTTCTTCGGCTTAAGTATCTATAATTCAACACTCGAATTTTATAATAATGATAGTGCACTTCCAGAATTTGTTAATGATTTTAGTGATGAAGACCTTTTTAATGGTATTGTTGCGAATATTAGATTTAATAATAATCTAATAGTTAATTCTAGCTCATTAAATATGTATCAAAAATATCATAATTATATTGATATCGTTAGAGAAAAAGATCAAATTGTATTTAGTATTGGTGGAGAACAAGTTAAGGCATTCACAATACTTAAAAGCAGTGACTATACCGTTTATTTTAATTACACTTTAACTAGTGATGCACGTTTAAATATTGATGATTTAAATGGTACAATTATTAATCAATTAATTAGGGTTAATTTTAGAGCTGAAACGAGTTCAACGATTATTAACTTATATCTTGAAAATAAAGCTATTACTGATAGCATTCTAAACTACATAACCTTTGAAAATGTTCCTACTGAAGTTGGCGAACATCCACTACAAATTAGTTTTAAAGGTGTATCAGCAACAATGACGGCAACATGGTATTCAAATGCAACCGCAAAAAATGTGTTAGATTTAGAACTTTTCATAAGTGGCGTGCTTTACAAGGATACTAAAAAACTTGATGATTTAATTAATTATATGCATTTATTAGTGGTAAATTATAATGATGGTACTTCAAAACAATTAACAAAAGCTGAATGTCGTGATTTCTTAACTAAAGAATGTACTGTAACGATTACCGATGATGAAGTTAAAATCGTCCATAATGCTTCAGGAATTGAAAAAGTTTATAGCAATACTTCTGATATAAAGTGGTATGAAATAAGTACAATTACAGTTTCAGATAATACTTCAATTTCTATTGCTCACACTACTGAAAATGGCGTTTCTAAATATCAATATACTGTATACTTTTACTTTTTTACCACTAATCAAACTGATGCAAACTTTGTAGCAACGGGTGATGCAGGAAAGTACATGGCTGTTGAATTTTTCACACTAGAATATGAAGAAAACACTGGCAAAAAAGTTTTCACGTATATCGTAAATGGTAAAACTATTAAAGATACTATTATTGAATGGTAAAATAGATAAAAAGTCATAAATATAATCAAAAAAGGGGCTGTTAAATAACCTATGAAATTAGGTTTGCCC